>JACKQG010003293.1_pt1 | contig 19998 bp, 16 predicted proteins | sample 8237621 | NCBI WGS metagenome assembly JACKQG01 (sample SAMN15677084, study PRJNA649215) | marine metagenome | biome: marine; feature: Black Sea; material: saline water; isolation source: suspended particulate matter (SPM) from the Black Sea western gyre | collected 2013-06-09/2013-06-10 | depth... | reverse complement strand
GGTGACCACGAAGGCGTTGCAGGTGCGCGAGGGCGCCGCGAGGTCGGTATCCGGCGGGATGGTGATCTGCATGGAGAGGGGACCGTCGGGGGCCGAGACCGGGTCGGAGTAGAGATCAAGCTCCAGGGGCAGCTCGATGCGGCCGCTGAGGGCCAGGGACTCCTTGTGGCCGTTCAGTCCGCCCAGGGTGAGCTGGCCGTCGGCGTAGCCCACCGAGCCCAGCAGCTCGTCCAGGTGCAGCCAGTGCACGTGGAAGGGCGCGCTGGCGACCGTGCCCTCGAGCAGGGGGCGGTCGGTGGTGCCGGCGAGATCGAGGGACCCGTCGAAGGTGCCGGCGATCCGGTCCAGCGACGGGATGGCGAACTGGTCGATGAAGGCCCAGTCGCCGCCGGTGACGTCGAGGTGCAGGTCGAGCTCGGCGCCCGGCCAGAACTCCTCGGGGTCCACGCCGTAGTGGCTGACCAGGCCGGCCGCCTCCACGCGACCGTAGTCACTGTGCAGATCGAGCCGGCGGATGTCGAAGGTATCCTCGTAGAAGAGCGCGGCGACGGTGAGGCTGTCGATGGTGGCCAGGGGCAGGACGCAGTCGTCGAGGCGGGCCTCGAGTCCGAGCAGCGGCTCGTAGGGCGTGCCGCCCAGCGACAGCGAGGCGCTCAGCTCCCCGTTCAGGTCGGATTCGGCGTTCAGGAAGGGATTCACCAGTTCGAGGTCGAGGCGCTCGAGCACGACCTCGCCGTCCAGGTTGTCGCCGACCTCGTCCCAGACGGCACGGCCGCGCAGGGCGCCCCAATCCGAGACCACCGACGTCTGCTCCAGCTCGAAGTAGCCGTCGCCGGTGCGGAAGCGGGCCGCGTCCTCCAGGCGCCAGCTGTTCCCTTCCAGGGTGATCTCGAGCTGGGGCAGGTAATAGGAGGCGCCGTCTTCGCCGATGTCGGCCTGTCCGCGGAAGGTGAGCGTGGTGTCGCCGTGCTGGGAGCGGAAGTGGTGCAGGATGGCCGCCTCGGAGGTCACGACGCCGCCGGTCGTGAAGGTGCCCAACTCGACGCCCGCGCAGACCAGTTCGCGCCCGGCCAGTTCGGCGGAAACCTTTGGCACGCCCAGCAGGTTCTCCACCGAGAGCTCGGCGCGGCCTTCCCGGAGGCTCACGGGGCCGAGTTCCACGGCGGCCAGCGCGGCCACGCCCTCGAAGTCGTAGACGGGATCCTGTCCGGTCAAGGTGCCCGAAATCTGCACCGCGCCACTCAGCGGCGGCAACGGCCAGTCCGCGGGCAGGAGCGAGAGATCTGCGGCGGCGATCTCCAGGCGGCCCAAGAACGCGCCGCTGGTGTCCGCGTAGCCGCTGAGATGGGCGGTCTGGGCGGCGTGCCGCAGCTCGAGTTCGTGGAAGGTCACGCCGGCGGTGTCCCCCTCCAGCGACACGCGGACGGAGTCGAAGGGGACCCCGGCCAGGTGCCCGTCGCGCAGCCAGCCGCTGATGCGCGTCTCGTCGGTGCCGTCACGGCGCCAGAGGTTCAGCCAGCCCCAGCCGTCGGTCTCGGGCAGTTCCATGTCGGGCACCAGGCCGCGCGCGAGGTTCACGTCGGACACGTCGCCACGCAGCTGGAAGGAGACGTCGGCGGCGTCGTGCAGGTCGAAGGCGCCGGTGCCGGAGAACCAGGCCCCGTTGATGCGCCCCTCGAGGCTGTGCCAAGTCAGGACGTCGTCCGCGAGCAGGCTGGCGCCCTGCATGCCTTCGAGCTCGTAACCTTCGAGCTCGCCCCGGAAGGAGATGTCGAGCCAGAGGGAATCCGCCCGCGTGGTCAGGTGCAGGCGGGTGTCGCCTGCGGCCGCGAAACCGAGCGACATGTCGATCAGTTCCTCGATCTCGCCGGTCGAGATGTCGTCGGCGGTGACGCGCAGCGAGACGTCGCCCCCGTGGGTGCGGTGTCCCGCGGCCGTCACCTCGTGCTCGTTGACCCCGCAGGAGATCTGCTCCGCGGTGATGCGCTCGCCGTCCACGGTCACCAATCCGTGCAGGTCGCGGATGACGGTGTCCCGGCTCGGCCAGGCCAGTTCGCCGCGTTGGCAGACCAACACCAGGGAGGTGTCCGCCTTGACGGTGCCGCGCCACGCGATCCCGTCGAAGACCTCCTCCACGCGCCCGCGGGGGCCCGAGATCGACATGGTCGAGCGCCGCACGTCGAGATCATCGACCCGGAAACGCGGCAGCGTGAAGGGACCGCCGGGCTCCGCGGCCGTCTCGGGATCCGGCGCCTCGCCGCGGCGGGCCAGGCATTCGGCGCCGCTCACCGCCACGTGGCGCAGGCGCAGCGGGGCCTGCAGCAGCTCGGAGAAGCGGTAGTCCACCGTCAGGGTGTCGATGCCCACGTCCACGGCCGCCCCCCGCTCGCCGCGCAGGGACAGTGTGACGTCGTAGAGGCGCAGCCCCGTGAGCATGTTGCCCGAGAAGCTGCCGATCTGCAGGTCCCCGTCGCTGTCTCGCAGCAGGTGGCGGGTCGCCAGGCGGGCGAAGTAGGGCGTCAGCAGCTCGGGATGGTTCACCACCCACAGCAGGCCGCCGGCCACCAGCCCCAGGGCCAACAGCAACGTCCATCTCTTCTTGCCCATGCGCCAGCGCATCAGAAGGGGAACCCCAGGGAAAAGTGGTAGATGGCCTTGTCCTCGGTCTTGGCGGCGCCCGAAATGCCCTCCAGGCGGGCGCGCTTCAGGGGGAAACCCACATCCAGGCGCACCGGCCCCACGGGTGTGTCGATGCGCAGGCCGCAGCCGAGGCTGTAACGGTAGTCCCAGAGCTTGGTCGCCGCGTCGTCGTCGGAATCACGTGCGTACGAGCGCCAGCGGAAGCTGCGCAGGCGTATGTCGGCGGCGTTCTCCCACACGTTGCCGCCGTCGAGAAAGGCCACACCGCTCACGCGCCACTCGCTCAGCAGGGGCATGGGGAAACGCCATTCCACGTTGGTCAGCAGCAGGTAGTTGCCGCCGCGCGCCGGCTGTTCGGACAGGGGGACGTCGCTGGCCAGCTGCAGCGAGTCCAGTACGGCCCGGCTCGTGATCTGGGGGCCCAGGCTGCGCTCCAGGTAGCCACGCACGGTGGACGCGCCGCCGGCGAAGAAACGTTCCTGGTAGGGCACGCCGTCGGCGCCCCGGGCGCGCGATCCGCCGTAGGGACGCACGGCGCCGGCGCTCACGCGCCAGGCCAACACGCCTCCCAACGGCGTCCGGTGGTAGACGTGCAAACCGGCCGCGAGCTTGACGAAGGAGTTGTCGCCGCCGAGAGGCCCGCCACCGATCTCCAGCTGCACCGTACGCAGGGCGCCGCGGACCGGGCGCAGGGGATCGTTGCGCTGCTCCTCGTAGAAGGCCCAGCCGAGGGAGCGCGTGTGCGACGAGCGGAGATCGCTGGCCTCGAAGCCCTCCACCAGGGACTGCGTGGCGTCGGGGTGGATGTTCGGGTCGACCTCCTCCACGCGCAGCTCCACGGTGTTGAAGGAGCGCGGCCCGCCCCGGAAGCGCGTGCCGAAGGACAGGCCCTGCGACTCCAGGTTGAGCCCGGACTCGCCGCGCGTCTCCTTGGACAGGAACACGTTGGTGTCGAGGTGGTACTTGCCGAGCACGCGCGGGTAGGTGTGCAGGATGTCGTAGCGGTAGTTCAGCTCGGGGTCGGCGCGCCCGCCGGACAGGCGGTGCACGTCTTCGTAGTTGAGGTAGTTGCGCGTCCGCAGCCGCAGGCGTTGGCCGGAGCCGAAGAGGGTGTTGTGGCCCCAGGCGGCCAGCATGCGGATCCGCTCGCGGCTGCCCACGCCGAGGCCGAACTCGAAAAAGGCCGGGCTGCGCTCGACGACCTCCACGAGCAGGTCCGCCGTGGCGGCCACGGAGTCAAGGTTGGTCGGGATGAAGCTCACGTCGCGGAACAACGCGGTCTCGAGCAGCTGCCGTTGCGACCGTTCCACGTCGCTCCAGCGGAACACATCGCCCTCGTCCACGCGCAGTTCGCGCGTGATCAGTTCGAGCCGGCTGCGCTCCTGCCCCTCCACCCTGATCTCGCCTACGGTGTAGGCCGGTCCCGCGACGATGTCGTAGACGAGCAGCGCGTCGTTGCGGTCCGGGGCCCCTGTCGGCTGCACGGTCAGGGTGGGCGTGATGGCGACATCCAGGTGGCCGTGCTCCCAGAAGCGGGTGCGCAGGAGATAGATGTCCGAGCCGAGGGCGTTGAGGTCCGCGGGCGCGGGCACGCCGGGCCCGAAGCGCAGGCCCTTGGCCAGTTCCGCGTGGGGCAGGGGGAACTCCCCCTCGAAAAGCACATCGTGCAGGTATGTGCGCGGCCCCTCTTGGATGGAGATGTGGATCAGGTCGCCGAGTCCCTCGGGATTGACACCCACCGAGTCCAACTCGACCGAGACGGTATGGAAACCCTGCTGGCGGTAGTATCGCGACAGCAGCTTGAGTTCCGCCTCTAGCAGGTGGGGCTGGTAGCGGGCCTTGCGGTCCGACAGTCCGATGATCATCAGGGGGTGGAACCAGCGGGGCTCGCGGATCTTCATCAGCGCCTTGAGCTGGTCGTCCGCGAAGGTGGTGTTGCCCGCGATATCGATGCTGTGGAGCAGGTGCTGTTCCAGTCCATAGTCGAGTTCGCTCACGGCGCCGGAGGGCGGGGCCTGGAGGCAGCAAAAAGACACGAGACCCGTGAGGATCACGCGCAAGAGAAGGGGACGCCGCTGTGGTTGTTTACTGTCCATCTCTCGACTAAGGTATAGGAACCGTTCGCGATCCGATCTGTTCCATCTCCCGGACGCGCCCGCAGCATATCACGGAGGAGCCGATGCCCGTCAGCACGAAAACCCCCCGGCCGCTGCGCCGACTCCCCCGGCTGGGCCTGCTCGCCCTGCTGGCGCTGGCCGGTTGCCGGGACGGGAACGACGCCCTGCGCCTGGCCGATCTCGAGCCGGCCGAAGAGCGGTACATCACGCGGTTCGTGATCCTGGAACGGGCCCGGGCGGTCGCCCTCGTCGATCGCGCGGCGGGCGACGCCCTGCTGGATTCCCTAGCGGCGTCCTGGGGCGACAGCGCGCTGGTCGAAACGCTGGCCGCCCTGCCGGACACCCCCCGGCGACAAGCCCAGATCCACGCACTGCTGGAGGCGATCCTGACGGCGGAGGAGGACTCCCTGCTAGCGGCACCCGCGGCGCGGCGGCTGCACGCGCCCCTGAGCGACCCACCCCCGGCGCCCTTGCCGGAACCGCCGGCCGAGGAATGAGCGCCCGGACCGGCCTCACCGCCCCGGCATCACCTTCAGCACGTCGACGACGATCACGAAGGTCATCAGCAGCAGCAGCATGATCAGGCCCACCTGGGTGGCGATGGCCTGGATGCGCACGTGCACGGGCCGGCGGAAGATCATCTCCAGGAGGATGAAGATCGTGTGCCCCCCGTCGAGCACGGGGATGGGCAGGAGGTTCAGCAGGAAGAGGTTCACCGAGAAGAAGGCGATGAACTGCATCAGATGCCCGAAGCTCCAGCGCAGCATTTCCCCGGCCACCTGGGCGATGCGGATGGGACCGCCCACGGCGTCGAGGCCCAGTCGCCTCATGACGAAGTTGGAGAGCACGTCGACGGTCGAAACGATGGTGCCCGTGGTCGCGCGGTAGCCGATGCGCAGCCCCTCGCCGAAGCCGACGGGACGCGAATCGTAGAGCCGGTCGAAGAAGATGCGGCCGATGACCGAATCGGGCAGGATCTCGGCGGGCTCCGGCACGACCGACGCCTCCATGAGCCGGCCTTCGCGCTCCCAGCGCACCCGGACCGTCTCGTCGGCCTTGCCGTTGATGATGCGCGCGATGGCGTTGAAGGAATGGACCTCCTCGTCGTCCACGGCGAGGATGCGGTCGCCGCGGCGCAACCCCATCTCCTCGGCGGGACCTCCCTTCTGTACCAGGCCGACCACGTTGTCCATGGGCTCGAGGCCGAGGCTGTAGCGCCCGTCGACGAGGTGGGGCGTCAGGATCAGTTCCAGCACCCTGCCCCCGCGCTCGACGGTGAGCGGGACCTCGCCGTTCCCGTCGACCCGTGAGGCCTCGGCCATCACGCCCAGCGTCACGTCGCTCCAGACCGCGACCTCCCCGTCCGCCACGGCGAGGATCCGGTCGCCCATCGCCAGGCCGGCGACGGCGGCAGGGGAACCGTCGGACACGTGGCCGATGGTGGTGACGGGCTGGACCAGCAGTCCGGAGGTCCAGACGATGGCGGTGTAGATCAGGAACGCCAGCAGCAGGTTGGCCAGCGGGCCGGCCATCACCACGGCCAGGCGCTGCCAGGGCGGGCGGTTGCGGAAGTGCCGCTCGGGCGGGATCGCGTCGTCACGCAGGGCGGCGGCCCGGTCGCCCTCGTCGGTGCCGATGGGATACTGGTGGTCCTCGCCCGTGCCGGTGTCCTGGATCTCTTCCAGCACGCCGCCGCCGGCCATCTTCACGTAGCCGCCGAAGGGCACCACCGACAGGGCGTATTCCGTCTCGCCGATCCGCTTGTGCAGGATCTTCGGCCCGAAGCCGATGGAGAAGGTCTTGACGTAGATGCCGGTCCACTTGCAGACGGAGAAGTGCCCGAGTTCGTGGATGATGATCACGATGCCGAGGGTCAACACGAAGGCGATGAGTGTCGAGATCAAGATCCTGCTCCGTCCGAATGTGGTTCTATCGGGCCGCCGAAACGTTCGGCGATCAGCCGGGCCGCCCGTTCGCGGGCCGTCCGGTCCGCGGCGAGCGCGCTCTCGAGGTCGGGCACGGGGACGGCCGGCAGGGACGCCAGACAGCCCTCGATCACGCTGGCAATATCGGCATAGGCGAGTCGATCGTCCAGCAGCGCCGCCACGGCCACCTCGTTGGCGCCGTTGAGGGTGATGGTCGCGCTGCCGCCCGCCTCGCCCGCCATGCGGGCCAGGGCCAGACAGGGGAAGCGGCCGGGGTCCGGGGCCGCGAATTCGAGGCGGCCCAGGGCCGCCAGGTCGAGTCGCTCGGTCTCGAGATCGATGTGCCGCTCGCCGGCCAGGGCGTAGAGCAGGGGGACGCGCATGTCCGGCGCCCCGAGCTGGGCCATGACCGCGCCGTCCCGGAAGACCGCCAGCGAGTGGACGATCGAACCGGGATGGACCACCACGTCGAGGCGCCCGTAGGGCAGGCCGAAGAGCACGTGCGCCTCGATGACCTCCAGCCCCTTGTTCATCAGGGTGGCCGAGTCGACCGTGATCTTGGGGCCCATGTTCCAGGTGGGATGACGCAGGACCTGTTCGCGCGTCACGTGCGCCATCTCCGCGCGGGACAGGTCGCGGAAGGGACCGCCCGAGGCGGTCAGGACCAGCGACTCCACCTCCGCCGCCTCGCGGCCGGCCAGGCACTGGGCCAGGGCCGAGTGCTCCGAGTCCACGGGGATGATCTCCGCGCCGCCCTCGCGTGCTGCCTCGCGCACCAGCGGCCCGCCGACCACCAGGGATTCCTTGTTGGCCAGGGCGATACGAAGGCCCGCGCGCGCCGACGCCAGGGTCGGATCGAGTCCCACCGCGCCCACCAGCGCGTTCACCACGCAATGGGCACCGGGCAGGGCGGCCAGGGTCCGCAGACCCTCCCCCCCGGGAGGCGCCAGGTTGCGGCCCAGCACTGGATCCGCGGCAGCCGTACGGTGCGCGTCCGCGTCGGCGATCGCCACCACCGGCGCCGCCGCGGCGCCGATCCGCTCCAGCCGCTCGATCAGCCGGCCCAGTTCCGCCGTGCGGCGACCGGCCGAGAGGCCGAGCACCCGGAAGCGGTCGGGATGGCGTTCCACGAGCTCGACCGTCTGGGTGCCGATGGACCCGGTGGCGCCGAGCAGCACGAGCCCCGCGGGCGCGGGCAGCGGCCGTGGCGGCCGACCCAGCCGGTACAGGGGCTCGCAGGCCTGGTCGGACTTGGCCAAGGGCTATCCTCTCAGTTGGCCGTCAGGTGGGCGACCACGTAATAGATGAAGGGGGCCGTGAAGAGGACCGAGTCCATGCGGTCGAGCACGCCGCCGTGTCCGGGCAGCAGGCCCGCCGTGTCCTTGAGTCCCGCGTCCCGCTTCAGCAGCGACTCCACCAGGTCGCCGGCCTGGGCCAGCACGGCGCCGCCCAGTCCGATGAGCGCGCCCTGAAGCGTCGTGACGAAAGGCGCGAAGGTCGCCGACGCCGCGACGCCCGCCGCGACGGCCGCCGCCGCGCCTCCCAGCGCGCCTTCGAGGGACTTGCGGGGACTGATCCGCGCGAAGAGGGGACGCGATCCCGCGGCAACGCCGACCAGGTAGGCCGCCGTGTCGTAGCACCAGGTGATCGCGGCCATCAAGCCCAGGGCCCGCAGGCCCAGATCGTAGTCCGCGCCGGGCGGCGGCGGGAGTTCCCGCAACTGGACCATGAAACTCCCGAGCCAGCCCACGTACATGGCGCCGAAGACCGTAACTCCCGCTTTCGCCAGAGGTTCTCTCATTTCCCTGCGAAACAGCTCGATGATCACCGCGAGCGCCGTGACCAGCGTCAGCAGCAGGGGCAAACGCCCGCCGCCGCTCGCGCCGGTCCAGGCGAAGCATACTCCGGCGGCGACGCAGAGGACCCGCGACGGGCCGTAGCCCTTCGCTTCCATCAGCAGGGCGAACTCGCGCAGGCCCAGCAGGATGATCACGCCGACCAGCAGGCGGAAGATCAGACCGCCCTGCAACGCCGCCCATATGACCAGCGGCACGGCGACGAGAATCACCAGCAGGCGAGGCACGATGTCGGCGCCCACGAAGCGACGCCAGGCCGTATCGCGGCGGGAAGACCCGTTTGAAGGGGGGGCGGAACTCACGACCTGACCTTCAGCATCTTCTTCCAGCGGCCCGGATCGAAGAGGGAACGGCGTCGGTCGTCCTGTTCGGCGCCGGTCCCTTCCCCGTTCACGTCGCCGAAGCGGCGATCGCGTCCCTGGTAGTCCGCGATGGCCTCGAGCAGATCATGCTCCCCGAAGTCGGGCCAGAAGACGGGGGTGAAATAGATCTCCGCGTAGGCCGTCTGCCAGATGAGGAAGTTGCTGAGGCGATACTCGCCGCTGGTGCGGATGACCAGATCGGGATCGGGAATCTCCGGGGCGTAGAGACCGCCGCGGAAGGCGTCCTCGTCGATGTCGGCGGGATCCAGCTCCCCGGCGGCGACACGTCGGGCCAGGACCGAGCAGGCGCGCAGGATCTCGGTGCGGCCGCCGTAGGCCAGGGCCAGGTTCAGGGTCAGACCGGTGTTGCCCGCCAGGGCGTCGATCGTGCTCGCGAGAGCCTCGCGCGCACGTTGCGGGATGGCGTCCAACTCGCCGCTGGCCACCAGCCGCACGTTGCTCCGGGCCAGTTCGTCGCACTCCGCCGCCAGGGCCTCCTCCAGGAAGCCCCAGAGGGCGCTCACTTCCGCCTGGGGTCGCTTCCAGTTCTCCTGGGAGAAGGTGTAGAGGGTGAGGAATTCCACGCCCAGGCGCCCGCAGGCCTCCAGCGTCCGGCGCACCGCGTGGCGGCCCGCCCGATGTCCGGCCACGCGCGGCAGGCGCCTGCGCCTGGCCCAGCGGCCGTTGCCGTCCATGATCACGGCCACGTGGCGGGGAACACCGCCGTGGCCGGTCACCTTTTCCCGCAGCTCCTCCAGCGGCACGGCATCCTGGTTGTCGCGTTCTGCGGCCATCCTAGATCTCCATGATCTCCGCTTCCTTCTGCTTGACGATCGAATCGATCTGCTCGCAGAAGCGGTCGGTGAATTTCTGAACCTCGTCGCGCGAACCGTGCTGCTCGTCCTCGGTGAGCTCGCCGTCCTTCTTGATCTGGTCGTTGACCCGCTGGCGGGCTCGGCGCACCGCGATCTTGCCCTGCTCGCCGAACTCGCGCACGACCTTGCTGAACTCGCGGCGGCGCTCCTCGGTCAGTTCCGGGATGGGCACACGGATCAGCACGCCGTCGCTGATGGGATTGAGGCCCAGGTCGGCGGCACGGATCGCCTTTTCGATATCCCCGAGCACGCTGCGGTCGAAGGGCGCGATGGTCAGCAGGCGGGGTTCCGGAGCGCCGACGTTGGCCAGCTGTTTCAGCGGCGTCTGTGCGCCGTAGTACTCGACGCGCACGGAGTCGAGCAACGCGGGCGAGGCCTTGCCCGTGCGGATCGACGACAGGCGCAGGCTCAGCGTCTCGACGGCCTCGGCCATTTCCAGTTCGGCTTCCTCGATGTGATCGTTCGTCATGGCTTCGGCTCCTTGGCTACTCGGGTGCCGGCGATTTCTCCATCCAGCAGACGCTTGAGGTTCCCGGGATCGGTTATGTCGAAGACCTCGATGGGGACGCCCTTCTCCTTGCAGAGGGTGATCGCGGTCAGGTCCATCACGCCCAGCCGGCGGTCGATGACCTGGTCGTAGGTGAGGAAATCGAAACGCACGGCGTCGTCGTGCTGCTGCGGATCCTTGTCGTAGACGCCGTCGACCTGCGTGCCCTTGAGCAGCACGTCCGCCTCGATCTCCACCGCCCGCAGGGCGGCCGCGGTGTCGGTGGTGAAGAAGGGGTTGCCGGTGCCGCCGCCGAAGATCAGCACGGTGCCGGACTTGAACAGCGGCAGGGCCAGGTCGCGGGAGAAGGCGCGGGACAGCGGGGAGACCTCGCGCGGGGACAGGATGACCGAGCGCGCGCCCTCGGCGCGCAGGTAGTCCCGCAGCACCGTGGCGTTCATCAGGGTGGCCAGCATGCCCACGTGGTCGGCCGTGACGCGGTTCAGCACGTCCAGGTTCGCCGAGCGGGCGCGGAAGAGATTGCCGCCGCCGACCACGACGCCGACCTCCACGCCCGAGCGCGCGAGGCGCGCGATGGCCTGCGCCAGGCCGCCGAGGCGCTCGTGGCCGAAGGGCTCGTCGCCGGAACCGAGGCTCTCGCCGCTGAGCTTGAGCAGGATGCGTGAATAGCGCGTGGTCAAGCCGGCTCCCTTCCTGATCATCGTTCGCAGGACACAAAAAAAGGACCCGGGCCCAGCGGCCCGGGCCCCCTGCAAATCTAGCTAGCCGCCGATCTGGTACCGGACGAAGCGCCGGATCTCCATGTTCTCGCCGAGGGATCCGATCTTCGACTTGACGAGATCCATGATCGACATGTCCCCATCCTTGACGAACTTCTGCTCCAGCAGACAGGTCTCGCCGTAGAACTTGTCTATCTTACCCTGAACGATCTTGTCAATGATATTGTCGGGCTTGCCCTCTTCCTTCATCTGGGCCCGGTAGATGTCGGCTTCCTTTTCCACGAGTTCCGGATCGATCGCCGCGCGATCGAGGCCCTGGGGGGCGGCCGCCGCGATGTGCATGGCCAGGTCGTGGACGAAGTCCTTGAACTCGTCGGTGCGGGCCACGAAATCCGTCTCGCAGTTGACCTCGATCATCACGCCGACCTGGCCGCCGGGGTGGATGTAGCATTCCACCAGGCCGTTGGCGGTCTCGCGGCCGGCCTTCTTGGTCGCCTTGGCGATGCCCTTCTTGCGCAGGTGGTCCGCGGCCTTGTCCATATCGCCCTCGCACTCGACGAGGGCCTTCTTGCAATCCATCATGCCCGCGTTGGTCTGCTTGCGCAGGTCCGCGACCATCTTGGCGGTGATGTCCATGTTCGCCTCCCGTACCAGCCGGCGATGCGGCGACGTCAGGTAGTGGGTGTGGGTTGATCAACGGGAAGGGCCGGCCCGTCCACCGCTGCGGACGGGCCGCCTCCGGTTCACTGGCTCTTGGCCTCTTCGCTCTTGTCGTTCTCCACGTCGTCGAGGGTCACCTTGGTGGGCTTGGCCGCCTCGGGGGCGTCCCCCTGCACCTCGACCGTGACTTCCGCGCCTTCGGTGCGCGTGGCGCGGCCCTCGCCGATCGCGTCGGCGACGACCCGGGCGTACAGCGTGATGGCGCGAATGGCGTCGTCGTTGCCGGGGATCGGGTACTGCACGATGTCGGGATCGCTGTTGGTGTCCACGATGCCGACCACGGGGATGCCCAGCTTGTTGGCCTCGCGCACCGCGGTCTCCTCCTCGACCGTGTCGATCACGAAGACCGCCGACGGGAGCCCCTTCATGGTGCGGATGCCGCCCAGGTTCTTGTTCAGCTTGTCGAAGCTGCGGTTGATCTCGAGCTGCTCCTTCTTGGAGAACTGCTCGATCTTGCCCGTGACGCGCAGGGTCTCGATCTCGTCGAGCTTGGCCACGCGCTTGCTGATGGTCTGCCAGTTGGTGAGCATGCCGCCGAGCCAGCGCTCGGTCACGTAGGGCATGCCGCAACGCTCGGCCATCTCGCGCACGGCGACCTTCGCCTGCTTCTTGGTGCCGACGAAGAGCACGCTGCCGCCCTTGCGGGAGACGCCCTGCAGGAATTTGTGGGCCTTGTTGATGGCCCGCAGCGTCTTCTGCAGGTCGATGATGTAGATGCCGTTGCGGGCAATGAAGATGTAGGGACGCATCTTCGGGTTCCACTTGCGCGTCTGATGACCGAAGTGGACACCGGCTTCGAGCAGGTCCCTCAGACCGATGTCAGCCATGAGTATCCTCCAGAGGTTTGGTTGGTCCTCCCCGGCCTTCGCCGAAGGGGGCGAACGCTCCATGAGCGCCACCAGCCCCGTTCTCCGACCGGGTGCGTGATTGGGGATGCGGACACCCCCTGTGTAAGCGCTTTTTAGCGCTTCGAGAACTGGAACCGTTTACGGGCACCGGGCTGTCCGTACTTCTTGCGCTCCACCATGCGCGCGTCGCGCGTCAGGAGGCCGGCCTTGCGCATGGTAACGCGGTGCTCCTCGTCGGCGGCGACCAGGGCGCGGGCGATGCCGTGGCGCAGGGCGCCGGCCTGACCCGTCACGCCGCCGCCCTTGACGGTGGCCCAGATGTCGTAGCTCTGGTCCTCGCCGAGGGCCTCGAGGGGCTCGTTGATGGACTGGATGCGCGTCGCGTCGAAGTACTTCTCCGCCGGCTTCTTGTTCACCGTGATCTCGCCGCTGCCGCCGGGCGTCACCCAGACGCGGGCGACGGAGGTCTTGCGGCGGCCGGTCGCGTAGAATCTCTCAGACAATCTCTCTACCTCCCCCCACCGGCTCGCCGGCGGGACCGGATGTGCAATCAGGACACTTCGGGCAACTCGTAGATGCGCGGCTGCTGCGCCTCGTGGGGATGTTCGGCCCCCTGGTAGACGCGCAGGTGCTTCAGCTGCTGGCGCGCGAGCTTGTTCTTGGGCAGCATGCCGCGCACCGCGTTGGTCACCACGAAATCGGGATGCTTCTCCAGCATCTTCTGGATCGGGATCAGCTTGCGACCGCCGAGGTAGCCGCTGAAGCGCTCGTACGTCTTCTGCACCGCCTTCTGGCCGGTCAGCTTGACCTGTCCGGCGTTGATGACGATCACGCGGTCGCCCATGTCCAGATGCGGCGTGAACGTGGGCTTGTGCTTGCCGCGCAGAATGGTCGCGATCTGCGTGGCCAGGCGGCCGAGGGAGATGCCCGCGGCGTCCACCACGAGCCATTCCTTGGCGATCTCCGCCTGCTTCATGCTGTAGGTCTTCAAGACACTGCCTCCAGGCTCGCCGGCCGCGGCCGGATCGAGCGACGGGTGCGATCGGGCGTCGGCTGCGTCGAACCGCCGCGCCGGAATGCGCGAAACCCGTGATACACGTAGAAAACACACGGATCCCGCCATTTGCGGTATCCGCAAACACAAGGGGGGAAATCTAGCAGATCAATCGCCGGATGTCAAGTTGCCCTATCGGGTTGACTTCCGCCGCGCAGCACCGCCAGCGACTGTTCGTAGGGCGGTTCCAGCACCCCGTGCTCGGTGACGATGGCGCTCACCAGACCGGCCGGGGTGACGTCGAAGGCCGGATTCCAGGTCGCGACGCCCGTGGGCGCCGTTCGGCCGCCCCCGCAGGCGGTGATCTCGCCCGCGCCGCGCAATTCCACGACGATGCCCTCTCCGGTGGGCGTGGCGGCATCGTAGGTGGAATAGGGCGCGGCCACGTAGAAGGGCACGCCGTGCTCGCGGGCCAGGACCGCCAGGGGGTAGGTGCCCACCTTGTTGGCCACGTCGCCGTTGCGGGCGATGCGGTCGGCGCCGACGATCACGGCGTCGACCGCGCCCGAGCGCAGCAGGCCCCCCGCGGCGCCCTCGCAGAGCAGGGTCACGGGCACGCCCAGGGCCGTCAGTTCCCAGGCGGTCAGGCGCGAGCCCTGCAGCAGGGGGCGGGTCTCGTCCGCGTAGACGCGCACCGTCTTGCCCGCCTCGACGGCCGCGTAGACCACGCCCAGGGCGGTGCCGTAGCCGCCGGTGGCGAGGCCGCCGGCGTTGCAGTGGGTGAGCACGGACGCCGGGTCGGGCAACCGGGCGGCGCCGGCGGCGCCCAGGCGCCGGCACAGCGCCACGTCCTCCTCGCGGATGGCCCGCGCCTCGCGCCGCAGCGCGGCGCCGATCGCCGCCGCGTCGGCGCCGTCGGCGGCGAGGCCGGCGGCCAGTGCGGACTGGCGAGAGAGGGCCCAGCAGAGGTTGACGGCGGTGGGGCGGGTCGCCGCGAGCCGCTCGCCGTCCCGCGCCAGAGTCGCCAGGGCCGCGGCGGTGTCGGCCCCGGCCCGCAGGGAGAGATTCCAGGAAAGGGCCGCGCCCCAGGCGGCGGCGATGCCGATCGCCGGCGCGCCGCGCACCACGAGCCGGACGATGGCGTCGCAGAGGGTCGCGACGTCCGCGCAGACGAGCTCGGTCAGCAAGGCGGGCAGTCGGGTCTGGTCGATGAGCACCACGGCGCCGTCGCGCCAGTCGACCGTCGGGAACGGGAAGGGCAGCGTGCGCGGGTCGTCGATCATGCGTCCTCCCCCGCGGCGGGTTCCCCCGCGACTCCGCGCAGCAGGGCGCCGAGGCGGGCCAGGGGCAGTCCCATCACGTTGAAGTAGCAGCCCGCGATACGGCTCACCATCATGGCGCCGTAGCCCTGGATGCCGTAGGCCCCGGCCTTGTCCAGGGGCTCGCCGGTGGCCACGTAGCGCCGGATCGACCCGGCGTCGAGGGGCAGGAACTCGACCTCGGTGCTCTCGGCGCAGGTCGCCGGGCCCCCGGGACCACCGAGCAGGGCCAGGGCGGTGATCACCGTGTGCCGGCGTCCCTGCAGACGGCTCAGCATGCGCACGGCGTCGTCGGGCGACGCGGGCTTCTCCAGCACGTCCCCGTCGAGCACCACGATGGTGTCCGCGCCCAGGACGAGCCGGTCCGGGTGGTCGGCGGCCACGGTCTCGGCCTTGGCCAGGGCGAGGGCAATTGCGTAGCGCGCGGGATCGTCGCGCCCCATGCGCCCCGCACTCCGGATGCGGTCGGCGACGCCGGCCTCGGCGCCGTCGGCGACGTGCACCTCGAAGGGCAGACCGGCGACGCGCAGCAGCTCGGCGCGGCGCGGCGAAGCCGAGGCCAGGATCAGCGGGGGGCCGTCGGAGCGGGGGACGAAGGGGGATTCGATCACATCGGCGTCCTTCATGGGGAGACGGCGCCCGCGTCGCGGTCCAGGGTCACCGTGACCGGCCCCGAGTTGGTCAGCGAGACCTCCATGCGGGCCCCGAAGCGGCCCTCGGCCACCTCCGGCCAGGTCTCGCGCAGGATGCGCCCGAAACGCGCGTAGAGCTCGGCCGCGGCCTCGGGTTGCGCCGAGCCCACGAAGCTGGGACGGTTGCCCTTGCGGCAATCCCCGTAGAGGGTGAACTGGGAGACCAGCAGGATACCGCCGCCGGTGTCGCGCAGGGACAGGTTGATCCGATCCTCGTCGTCGTTGAAGAGGCGCAGGTTGACGAGCTTGCGCGCCATCCAGGCGAGTTCGGCCTCGCCGTCGCCGGGCGCGAAGGCGGCCAGCACGAGCAGGCCCGGGCCGATGCGGCCGGTCATCTCGCCTTCGACGCGGACCTCCGCGCGGGACACACGTTGCACCACGCATCTCATCCTGGCCCTCCGTTCGTCCGAGTGGACGCTAGTCCACCTGGAAGCGCTCGACGTGCTGCACGTTGGGCACGCGGCGCACGGCCCTGATCACCTTCTCGAAGTTGTTCAGGTTGCGCACCTCGATCAGCATGGTGGCGCGGGCCAGTTCCGCGTCCGACTTGAAGTCGCCGCTGCGGATGTTCACGCCCACGCCGTGGATGGCCTCGCTCAGGTCGGCCAGCAGCCCCTTGCGATCGAGTCCGGTGATGATGAGCTTGACCAGGAAGGTCTGGTCCGCCTCCACGTCCCAGGTGACCTCGATCAGGCGCTCCGGATCGGAATCCGTGAGATTCGAACAGCCCATACGGTGCACGGATACGCCCCGGCCGCGCGTCACCACGCCCACGATCTCGTCGCCCGGGATCGGCTCGCAGCAGCGCGCGTAGCGCACCATCATGTTGTCCAGCCCCTGGATGCGCACGCCCGACACCTTGCGCCGCATGACCGTGGCGTAGATGTCCTTGCCCATGTCCATGAGCTTCTGGGGCGGTTTCTTCTCGTGCGGCTCGAGACGGTTGAGGATCTTGACGGCGGTGACGTCACCGGCGCCGACGGCGGCCAGCAGCTTGTCCAGCTCCGTGTAGCCCAGCTGTTGCCCGATCTCCACCAGGTCGCGGTCGATATCGGCCTCGAGCTTCCGCTTGCGGATCTCACGCTGCAGGATCTCGCGTCCGAGCTTCATGCTGTCCAGGAACTGGGTCGAGCGGATCCAGCGCCGGATGTGGTGACGCGCCTTGGGCGTCTTCACGATCTCCATCCAGGACGTGCCGGGGTGCGAGCTCTTGCTGGTCATGATCTCCACGGTGTCGCGGCTCGCCAGCGGCGTGGCCAGGCTGACGATGCGGCCGTTCACCTTGGCGCCGGCGCAGCGCAAGCCGACTTCCGAATGGATCTCGAAGGCGAAGTCCAGCGGCGTGGAGCCCTTGGGCAGCTGGAAGAGATCGCCGCGCGGACTGAACACGAAGACCTCGTCCTGGAAGAGGTCGATCTTCATGTTCGCCATGAACTCGCGCGGGTCGGCCACATCCTCTTCCCACTCCATCATCTGGCGCAGCCAGCTGACCATGCGCGCGAAGTCCATGGACTCGCCGTCGTCGCCCTCCTTGTAGCGCCAGTGGGCGGCGATGCCGATCTCGCTGCGCTCGTGCATCTCGTAGGTGCGGATCTGGATCTCCAGGAAGCGTCCCCCGGCCACCTGCACCGTGGTGTGCAGCGACTGGTACATGTTGGCCTTGGGGTTGGCGATGTAGTCCTTGATCCGGTCCTGCAGAGGCGTGTACATGCTGTGCACGATGCCCAGGGCGTGATAGCAGTCGACCTTCGATTCGACGAGGATGCGCAGGGCGTAGAGGTCGTAGACGCGCTCCAGGGGTACGTCCTGGGCCTTCATCTTGTTGTAGATGGAAAAGAAGTGCTTGGGCCGGCCGGAGATCTCCGCTGTGATGCCGGCTTCGGCCAGCGCGTCCACGATGGGCTGTCCGATCTCCTCGATGATCCGCTCGCGCACGCTGCGGCTCTGCTTGACGCCCCGCTCGATCTCGAAGTAGGCGCTCGGATCCAGCACCTTGAAGGCCCGGTCCTCCAGCTCCCACTTGATCTTGGCCAGACCGAAGCGGTGGGCCAGCGGCGCGTAGACGTCCAGGGTCTCCCGCGACATGCCCTGCTGGCGCTCGGGCGACAGGAACTCCACCGTCCGCATGTTGTGCAGGCGGTCGGCGAGCTTGATGAGCACCGTGCGCGGGTCCTGGGCGATGGAGAAGACGAGCTTCCGGTAGCTCTCCGCCTGGCGGGTGTCGGGGCTGTGGGAGCGGATGTCGCTGATCTTGGTGACGCCGTCGACCATCAGCGCGACGTCGTCGCCGAAAAGCGCCTGCACGTCATCGAGGGTCACCGGGGTGTCTTCGACCACGTCGTGCAGCAGGGCGGCCACCAGCGTGTCATCGTCCAGCCTCAGGTCCGCGAGGATCCCGGCCACGGTCAGGGCGTGGGTGAAGTAGGGTTCGCCGCTCTTGCGGAGCTGGCCCGTGTGGGCGTCCATCCCGTAGCGAAAGGCCGACCAGAGGCCGTCGCGGTCCGCGTGCGGGTTGTAGACGGCCACCTTGCGCATCACGGCGCGCATCATGGCGTCGAGATCGACCTCGCCGACACGTTGCGTGATGCCTTCGCTCATGTCGCTGCCGCCGGTCTGATGTCGATCAACTGCTGCTGGACGGGATCCACGGCGGCGCCGTTGCGCGGGCGCCAGGTGTTGGGTTCCAGCTTGAACAGGATGTCCCAGCGCCGGTCCAGCAGGTCGCGGCCCTGCCCCGGGCTGCCGTCGACCAGGTCCGACCAGGCACTCCCGCTGCCGAAACTGATGAAGTCGCGCGATAGGGACGGCGTACCGTTCCCGGTAGCGCGGGCCGGCCCCCGGAAGGTGAAGCGCAGGTGGTCGCCGGTGCGCCCCAGCATGGCCGGCGGGCGCGCGAGCCTCAGACCGTTGCTGCGGAACACGGGGGTCCGGTTCCCCTCGCCGAAGGGAGCCAGCAGCGAGATCTCGCGCGTGAGCTGGGCGATCTCGTCCGCGCCCATCTCCGCCAGCGGCAGTTCCAGATCGTAGCGTTCGGGGACGCTGCCGTTGCCGGGAGCCGCGCGCAGGGCGTCCACGAAGGCGTCGCGGAAGGCGTCCAGGTCGTCGACGCGCAGGCTCATGCCCGCGGCCTGGGGATGCCCGCCGTAGCGGATGAGCAGGTCGGCGCAGCGGTCCAGGGCCGCCTTGACGTCGACGTCCGGCACGCTGCGCGCCGAGCCCCGGGCCTCCGTCCCCTCGATGGAGAAGAGGATCGTCGGCACGTTGTAGACCTCCACCAGCCGCGCCGCGCTGATGCCGATGATGCCCCGGTGCCAGTCCGCCGAACCGAGCACGAGTCCCGGATCGCCGCGTTCGGCGTAGGGCCGCGCCTGGGCCAGGGCGTCCTCCTTGACCCGCTGGTCGGCCTGTTTGCGCCGCTCGTTGGTGTCGTCGGCCTCACGGGCCAGCTGTCGGGCCCGATCCGGATCGCGGGTGAGCAGCAGATCGAGGGCCGTCTGCACGCGGCCGATACGGCCGCAGGCGTTGAGACGCGGGGCCAGCTGGTAGGCGACGTTGGTGGCGGAGACGGGAAAACCCCCGTCCAGTCCGGCGATCGAGAGCAGGGCCGCCAGGCCGGGACGGATCGTCCGGCGGTCGTTGATGCGCTCCAGTCCCCGCAGCACCAACACGCGGTTCTCGCCCACCAGGGGCATCTGGTCCGCGATGGTGCCGAGGGCGGCGAGATCGATCACCGACATCAGGAAGTCGGGGGGCAGGCAGCCGGGATCGGCGGCGGCCACGGCCTGCACCAGCTTGAAGGCGACCGCCGCGCCGCAGAGCTCCGGGTTGGGGTAGCGATTCCCCTCGCGGCGGGGGTTCACCAGCGCCAGGGCCGCTGCGGGGCGCCGGTCGAAGAGATGATGGTCCAGGACGATGACGTCCATACCCGAGGCGCGCGCCAGGTCCAGCTCCTCGTGCGCGGCCGACCCCGTGTCGACGGCCAGCAGGAGATCCACGCCCTGCGCGCCCCACTCCACCAGCTTGCGACGGGCGACGCCGTAGCCGTCCTCGACGCGGTCCGGCACGAAGGGCGGACAGGCCTCGACGCGCTTCCCGTCCACGATGAGGTTCGCGAGCAGGTCGGCGAGGATCGCCGCGCCGGTCAGGCCGTCCACGTCGAAGTCGCCGTGGATGGCCACCTTCTGGGCGCCCGCGGCGGCAGCCAGCAGACGCGCGACGGCCGTGTCCATCTCGTCGAGTTGCAGCGGGTCGTAGAGGTGGTCCAGGGTGGGGTAGAAGAACGCCTCAAGCTCCTCGGAGGCGATCCGGACGCGGGACGCGATCAGGGCCACCAGATGCTCGGAGGCGGGACGGGGCATGGGCAGGGCCCGCTTGACGCGGAGGGAAGGCGAGCCGTTCAGGAATTCGTCCGCGGGGGTGGCGG
>JACKQG010003291.1_pt1 | contig 20008 bp, 16 predicted proteins | sample 8237621 | NCBI WGS metagenome assembly JACKQG01 (sample SAMN15677084, study PRJNA649215) | marine metagenome | biome: marine; feature: Black Sea; material: saline water; isolation source: suspended particulate matter (SPM) from the Black Sea western gyre | collected 2013-06-09/2013-06-10 | depth... | reverse complement strand
CTGAACGATGTGGGTCGTGGCCCCACCAAACTCATCTCTCCAATTAGAATATTCAAAATTTGGGGTAGTTCATCAAGACTGGTTTTTCGTAAAAATCGGCCGATTTTTGTTATCCGAGGATCATCTGTAATCTTAAAATCTGGCCATTGCAGCTCGTTCAGATGAGCAAGCTTGGTTTTCATTTCCTCGGCATTCATCACCATAGTACGGAACTTATACATTCGAAAACGGCGTCCGCCTTTACCCGTCCTCTCCTGATAAAAGATAACATTCCCGCCCTTCTCCTCAAGTTTGATAAGCAGAGCACATAAGCCCAAAACAAAAAGCCAGACCGGAGATGACAATATTACAATCGAAAGATCCATAAAGCGCTTTGCAAGAACATAACTAATTCCATTAATAATGCGTTTGCGCGGTGGAAAATTCTCCAGCCAAGGATATTGTGCAAAAATATTATCTCGTTCGCTCGAATCATAGCGAGAGGTATAAGGCTCAGTTGACCAATCTGTCATTTATGGATTTCCTCCCCTTTATGCTGGGGGCTTTGTATGACCTTCAGTTTCCCCCTCGATCTGAGGTGTAATGGCATGCGCTTGAGCCTGCTTTAGTAGATCATCAAAGGTCAGTGCTTCATCTGGGAATGACGCATATCCTGCTGTAATACTGATGCCCATATTCTTTTTTATGGCGCTCCTGATACGATCTGCCAGAATGTCCGTCCCTTCAGGAGTAGTTTCGGGCAACACCAAGACAATCTCGTCCTCTTTCATGCGTTCCAAAACAAGATCAGAACGACGCAATTCTCTATCCAGCAACCGAACTAAGCGGTTCGAGGCATAGCGCTTCAGCATCCCTTGCAGGATTTCTTCGGCAGCGCGCTGCATATTGAACTGTACATCTTCGGGATGTACTTTAAGCACCATGACACTGATCGGAGTGTCATAACGCCGGCTGCGAGCAAACTCTTTCGTGATAAGTTCATCAGCCTGTTCCATGTGTTTGACTCGGTCGCTGACATCCTCCAAGGTTGCAGTCGCAACGGAATCCTCGACTTCATAAAGGTCATTGGCTACTCTGCTGGTGGCCAACACCAATAGAGAAATCATGGCCAGCTCTGTGACAGTCAAATAGGTATAAATCCCCCCCAACAACACGCGTTCATTAAAAATTGTCAGTCGCAGAAAAAGATAAACAACAATCCAAAATGAGATCATAATTATCGAGGAAGGTCGCATTCTGTCTGGTAGCAGCAACACCGAAAAAACAGCAACAAATGCTAACAAGTAAACAAAGGTATTTAAATTGATAATATCGGCTTCAGATCCAATATCAACACGCTCAATATTGAGAAACACCCCCACTATCATTATCAGTAGCAGTAGTGAATAACGCAAACGCCTCATTGGTCGGCTCCAAATAACCGAGGAACGAAATTCTAGCAATCTTTTCAAGTACTCTTATTTTACCTTAAGAATATGCGAAATATGCGGATTTTTTGAGCAGCTATCAAATAAGCACCCAAAATCACAAAACTAAGTAGCGCGCCGATATAAAATTCGAGAGGGCGGTAATCAAATTGGACAGTGTGCTCCCCTTGGGGAATTTGGACAGCCCGAAAGAGGTAATTCGCCCGCAGCAATTGTGCAGGAATTCCATCAACGCTGACCTGCCACCCAGGATACCAAACATCTGAAACAATCAACCATCCGAAAGAATCACCCTTAACATTAATTTGCAAATGATTAGGGCTCTCAACCTTGAGGTATACCTGCCCCTGAGATGAAGAACAAGTTGGCTTTTGGGTTGGCTCTGTCCCTTCGAGGACAACTGTGTTTTCGAAGTTAATTTCCCCAAAAAAGACTCGTGCCCTGGCATCCTCTTCATCTTCAGCATTGATTGCGCAAGGAATCCATCTCAGGCGCGTGGAATTTCCTCTGGGCTCAAAATACACTTCTGAGCCCCGCAGTTCTTCAATAAGGGATACGCCCATTAAATTTAATAATTGATCACGTTTGAATTCATCGATATCCTCTAAGGTCTCCATCCAACGGGCATAACGGTTTGGCACAAAGGGATCAAAGTTATTCGCGGAGGGGATTCCGTCGAACATGTTTATGTTAGGTAAACTTACCGAACGCAGATAATTCCAATCTTCTCCGAGATTAAAGGAGTCGAACTGTAAAAATCGCTCATACTTGAGTGCATCTTCGTCATCGGCAGAGATGAATAATCTACCATCGCCAATTTTTTCGGCGATCTCTTCATTCTGGAATTGTGTGTAAAAAGACACATCCACGCCTGGGTTCAAGCCCCAGCCGGCAATCAGGAGATCAATACTGACCCAAGCCACTACCGCCCACTTCCACCAAATTGAAGGATTCTCAGAGCGGGTAAGAGCAAACACACCAGTTCCCAAGGCCAGAATTCCCGCCAGCGCGGTGGCGCGGATAAACGTCGGACTGACTTCGCCCATCACAAAGAAAGTCAAGCCTGCCCCTAAAGAAATCGCAAAGGCCCCTGCGGTGCCCAAACGAGTCCAGTACAATCCACGCCCCTCGGGCTTGCGCCATTCCTCGGTGCCGATGCCCGCCAAAAGCGCCAGACCAAAGACACTCCAAATGGAGATGCGTGCGGGTGCCTGGAACATATCGAAGGTGGGAACGTGTTCATAAAGCCAGGGGTAGATAGGGGTATTTTTTCCCAGCGCGAGAAGAACAGAAATTGAAATGATGGAGAACAGAAATAATACCAATGCTGGGCGTTGGGCGTTCGACGTTGAACTGCTTTTTCTTTTCTGGATGAATTTCCGAATAAGAACACTTACCGCCATCGCAAACGGCAACAACCCGACATAGACCGCGTCTTCCCAAAAATTACCGTATCCCCAATAGTCACCAGTGACGGGACTGCCAAAGAAAGTTGGTGCCAACAAACCGAGAAAGCGCCATGGCCAGAAGGAATAATTTAAGGCAAACTCCATATCCACCGCACCGGCGCGTTGGGACTGCATTAAGTAGACGGCGGTTGGGAATAATTGCACAGCCGCTAATCCGATACCCAATAAGACTGCTATTCCAAACCTTATTTCAGATTCGACCACTCTGTAAACTTGGCTGCGTGCATATTTGCCAGCGCGAGAAGCGCTTTCTGCGACGACGCGATCTCCAATTTTGGGAGCAGATTGCTTCACCCACTTCGAGGTTCGCAATGACATATGGGTTCGCCACCCCCAAAAAGCTGCCCATATCCCCCCCAGCAGTAAGGTGTACCAGGCAGTTTGCGCGTGACCAGCCAATAACTGCATCCCAACCGTCAAGCCCAATTTCAGCACAGATCTTCGAGAGCGTTCATTGGCTACATCATAAGAAAACAACATCACCCAAGGAAGCCAGGCCACGGCAGCATTGATGCTGGCGAACCAGGCTCGGGCTACAAGATACCCTGACAAGCAGAAGGCTAATCCGCAAACTGTCTGCGCAAGCCGGTTCATCCCTAATCTACGCGCCAGAGCCGACATGCCTAATCCAGCCCAAACCAGATGCAGCACAACAACTACGCTCTGCATCCAGGCCATTAGGCCAACACCCCCAAGGCTATAGGTCAGAAAATACAACCAATTTGGTGGATAAAATAGAGCCGACTGGTAATTGGCGATCAGCGGCGCCCCCATCCCAAGCAGTGGATTCCACAATGGGAGATGCCCGTCCAAGATCGTTTCCCAAGCCCATGACCACCAAGGCATGAACTGTAACGCCGGCGTCCCCCAAAAGAGAGCTTTGCCCATGAACAAGTGCGGCGAGAACAGAATGATCGGAGCGATAATGATGGGGAAATTCGGGAGACGGAAGATGCGTTTATACATTATTCAGTGATCAGTGGGTGTGAGCAGTGATCGGTGGTTAGTGGTAAGTTGATGGTGATAAATAAACAGTATTATGCAAGATTAGCTACGCGAGTTTCCCGCCGGAATATATGGGGGTGGTAGTTTTTTTTAGTGGAGTCATGAATCTTTAAAATAATCCGTGTAAATCCGTGTCCCAGAAAGTTTTTTTCTCAAACTGTTAGGTGGCTAGTTATGCAATCAGTGTATTAATAATTTACTTGATATATGGAGTAACCTGCTTTGGAGTAAATCTCTGTAAGCATATCACTTTGTTCTGGGTTCCAATCTCCAAGCTCTCTTTCAAGGGGACTCCAAAAGACGTAATCAACATCGAATTCTTCCAGCAGGGCGAGGCGCTCTGCATCGAGGGTGGATGAGTCATAGAACTGTGCTACGCGCGGACTCAATTCAGCCAATCCGACGCTCTCTGGGCCATGGCCTATGACGACAAAAACCGGCGCCCATGCGGGCAAGGCATTGCTGGTTTCATAGGACGCCAAAACAATTGTATCCTTGTGTGCAATTTCATCCAGGTATTCAAACGCAGTCACTTCACTCCGTGGGCGAAAAATTGGTATTTGCGGTGACCTGACTGCATTGATACTACCCAAAAGCAAAATCAATGTGGTAGGGAATACTATCCCTAAAAGCCATTGAAAATAAGGTATATACTTCCGTTTTCCCCGGTCAAAATATACCAATGCCAAAATTACCAGGGCGACCCAATAACCCTCTGCCAAGCGCCGCTGCAAAGGATAGGGCGCATAGAGCAAAAATGGCAGCGCAATACTCCAGGCAATGGGCAGCCAATGGGCCTCAACCTTATCTTTCACGAGGCGAATTCCGCCCGCAATAGCAAAGGGAATCATCAGGCCATAAGCCGCAAGATAATGCAATGGATGTGGGGAAAGAATCAAGTTTTGGGCCGTCCATTGCTTGAGCACGGGATCAACATTAAAAGCCCAAGCGGTGTAGATCACAATTGGCGCAGTAACACTCACGATCCAGAGCCATCTTTGCAGCCATTCTCGCCATTTGATTGAATTGGCGTCTGCATTCACATTCTTCCAGCGCTGCCACAATCTTTGGATGAGCAATATCCCCCAATGTGAAGCAACAATCCCCCATGCAAGAACAATGATCAACGGCTGCAACAATCCCATCAGTAACCATAAAACTCCCGTGAACAACCCCGGTCGGCTTTTCCACGGAGCCAGGTTTGGAAATAGAAAAGCTCGCAACCCCCACAAAAGCAACGCTCTCGCCAAAGAGAGATGCGGTAGCCCCAGAAGCATCAAAAAACCGAAGGTTTCTGGGGAATACATATCCAAAGGCAGCGAACCTAACCAGGAACTTTTTCCCAACAAGATTAATAGCCACCCTAAACCGCCACCAAGAGCGATCAATGTCACTCCCCATCGTCGCCAGCGTTCTGTCTTGACGAACAAGATCACGAAATCATAACTCGCCAGGATATAAAGAATTCCTGCTCCAATACGAAAAATCTGGAATAAGGCTACCAGCTGGATATGTTGCTCCGGTGGAGAAGTTAATTTTCCCAGCAGCAGATAAGGGAAAAAGGCAAGTACGCCCAATTGCGGTAATGCGGTGTACGGTGAGCGGAACAACCAATCTCCATCGGCGCCGCGCAACATTTTGGCCATATAACTATTGCCGTCTTCAACGCCAAAGACAAACCCAGTGAATTGCCACTCAGTCCCTTCTACGGCGTAGCTAAGCAAATAGGGAATGCTTGTGACTACTATGACCGCGATTGCAAAAACCCATACCCATTGCGGATATCGTCGCTGTGCGACTGCCGAAGGCTGGCCGCTGACCGCGCTCGTCATGTTTTGTTTCTCCTTTCCCAGTTCACCCACATAAAAAGCAAAACGCCCAAAGCAAAACACCCCAACCCTAAATAGACACTTAACGGACGGAAATAAAATGTAACCTGGTGCTCGCCTGGGGGCAATTCAACTCCCTGCAGCATATCCAAGGGAGATTGCATAACTGCATTATCAACATCAATTTTGACCCGCCACCCTGGGTAGGCAATTTCCGAAAGCACCAGCAATCCCGGACCCTCCGCCTGGAGCGAAATTCTATTGGGCTGCCATTCAATGATTTCCACTGCATGCACACCCTGACCAATATCAGCATCGTACGCTTGAACCCACGCCCTTGACAATACCCGCTTGTTTTCATATACCCAAACTGACTCAAACTGGTCCAGCAGCGCAAAACCTTCTACAGACAGCTCATAAGCTGCAACAACATACGCCACGTTGAGAAAACCCAACAAGTTTGCATCAGGCAGAAATTCCATATTGTCCGTGGCCGGATCCCCGTTTGCATACGGCGGCAAGGTTACGCTATATCCAGTACGCGGCACACCGGTTGCCGCATTCATATAATCCACATAAGCAGCCAACTGCAAAGGCTCAACACCATCAGCTAATTCCAGGCCGTATTGGGCTGCAACATCTTGCGGCAGGCTGTACGAAGGCGAATACACCCTGAATCTTCCCGTCTGGTCGGCCAAAAATTCCCCGAGTGCGCTAGCTTCAGATTCGACTGCTTCTTTTGAGCGGAGAGACAGCACCGAGGCGTTGACCGCGCCCCAATCCAGAATCGCCATCCCAAACAGGATCAACAGCCATGTTTGGCGTGGGATCAGTTCTCTTCGCTGAATCAAAACCCAAAGCGATGCAAATAATATGCTGCCCGCACCCCAAACAAAACTGCGCGCCCAAACACCTGTCAACACCCCGATGAAAAGTGAAAAGATTACCACAAAGGCTGCTAAACCAGACAACCCAAGGCTGACTCTACGCCAATTGATCTTCGAATCTCCCATCAAAGCGTTCAGTCCATAGGCAGCCAAAATCGAACCAGCCAATCCAGCCATAAACAGAGCTCGTGGAGGTACTCGCAACAAATCAAAACCGGGGATCTGTGCCAGCCCGGGCAGAAGTGGCAAGTTTGAACCCATCGAGTATAAAAGGGAGATTACGAGTACGCCCAACCAGAAACGGACGCCACTGCGATGAAAACTTAACAAAATCGCCACCAGGAGCAGTGCAAGTACCACCCCACCCGGATAGAGCATCCATTCATGAAAGCCACCAAAATCTGGGTAGATCAATCCCAATAGGCGCACAGGGGGCAGAGAGTGGGCAAAGACATCATCCATGGTCATCATGCTACGCGTGGAAAGGCGCGTGTATTCAAGTAAAGGTATGGCCAGGGGCGCGGCGAGGAGGAGGGAAATAAAAATATTGGAGATTAGATATTGGAGATTAGAAAATATTTTATTGTCATAGAGTGCCGTTTTTGCTTCAACACTGTTAATATCATTTGACAATTGCCTATGCGCAATGGCATATAGAAGCCAAAGTAACCCTGCGTATGGAGCCCAGCGTGGATCTGCGAGAAAAATTAGGGCAAGGATTATCCCTGGCTTCAACAATGAAACCCGCTTAGCTTGCAATTTGGAACTTTCAACGCAATACACTAACAACCACGGTGTCCAGCATACTGTATAGACCAGGGTCAAATGACCGGCGCCGTATTGGGCAAAGAACTTGGGCATGGATTCGAATGCCAGGGCACCAAATAATGCCCCCTCATATGAGATGCCTTTAATTTTCAAAAATCTGTAAAGCCCTACCCCTCCCAGCAACAAGTGCGCCATTACCATCAAATTGAAACCCAACGGCAATGGAAAAATCAGGGCCAACCACCCTGGCGGATACCACAACCCAGAGAGCGGATTCGCTGCAAAGGGATACCCGCTCAAGATACTCGGTGACCATAACGGAATCACACCCCACTCCATAATGGCGCGCCTCAAATATAGTGCATTAGGATAATGCGAGATGGCAACATCTGAAAAGAGCGCTTCTGGAGAGGCATATGGGAAACCGTCAAGACCCGGCAGGAAAAGCAGCAGCGGTAGTAACAGCGGCCAAAGTCGCTTAATGCCATTGGTCGAAGACAACGCCCCTTTCAGTAGTGACTTCATTCCCATGCCAGACTAGTTCCCCAAGCCAAATATCAAAACTTGATCATCGGAGAATTCAACTTTTAATTCCCATTCGGAACAATCAGAAATTTCTTGTTCACGTGGCCCACATAGTACATACTCCACGCCTCGTTCAGCAAACATAAATTGACGCTCCGTTATTTCGAAACGATCTGAGAATAAGTTTTCGACAAATTCTCTTTCTCGGTCGGCATATACTGTCTCAAAGGGATGTCCATAGATTACGCGCCGTCCGGTGAATGCTGGTATAAAAATGCCCATGTCGGGGCTTGATAGAACCAACGCATCTGGTTCCGTATTTTCGACGATCCAATTCAGGGCATGGGCTTCACCCGAAGATAAATACAATTTAGCATCATGGGTACGAGCCCCATAAAAACCAGCCATCAGAACAACAAGATTTGTCGGGATCACCAAAATGAAAAACACGCTCACCAAAAATCGGTGCGATTTCGGTCGGCGTAGGCTTAGTTTCTCAATCCCCAAAGCTGCCAGCCCAGCCAGGGGCACAAAAAGGCCCGTAAGAAAACGGCGCTGCAAACCAAAGGGGATGTAGACCAAGATTAACCCCAGTATCAGCCAGATGATCAATACTACTTGAGCTTGATCTTTCTTTACTGAGGGTTCCATCTTAACAAATGCCCAAACCCCTACGCCAGCCAGGATCAACGCTGGGGAAAGCGAAATCAACAGATCCCAAAGAGCCGGCGAAAGAGTCAGGTTTTGGGCGTTCCACACAGAGATGATGGGATCGTTGGCCGCAATCCAAAGATAGTAAAGCATCAGCGGCGCGCCCGCGATCGAGATGAGCAAGAGCCTGAAAAATTGCTTCCGCAAGATCAGTAGATCTTTCCAAGCTTGATTGGTAAAAAATACATAGACAAAGTGACCAACCAAAACCGTAATGACAACGACCAGCCCAAAGGGGCTGACGATGCTGATCAGCACAGAAATCAAAATACGCCTTAGCACCTGCCACCAAATGGGTCCATCATCTTGAGGTAAGATCAGCCATAAGGTCAGGGTCAACCCCAAAGGAAAATGTGGATTTGTGAAGGCCGACAAAAATGGGTAGATCTCTGCAACCCAAAGGTCTGATGTGATCTGGCCAAAGGGGATCATGATCCAACCCATGCCAGAGCCAAACGCGCCCAAAGCGAAAGCTAAGCGCTGAGAACGTTGGTCTGAGAATAATTCGCCGAAGAAGCGCCATATCATTCCTAGCATGGCAACTGATCCCAGCAATCTCGCGGCATGATAAACAAGGACCATGGGAGCATCCAAAACCCGCGCAACATGCCCAAGGAAGAGATAATACAAATTGATATAGGCACCCTCACCGGGGTCAGCGCTGTAGGCCATCAGATTTCGCCAATTGCCCTCCCAACCCTGATACATCTTCGCCAAATAGGTAAATCCGTCTAAGGGATTGAGCAGTAATCCTCCAAACACATATTCATCGCCACCGGCATTCAGCGCATAAATAAATGGTACCGTGGCAACGAACAGGACGACAATGGCGACAATGACTGGAAACCAATCAATACTTTTGTTAGGCATGCCTTTATTTTATCCTAACTCCCTTGCTTTCCAACGCAACCACATCTATAATCTTTACTATGGGCCGATCAGAAAATCTCTATCACCTTCAACGCATCGACAGCCAGATCGACGATCACAACCGTCGGCTATTAGAAATTCAGAAAACTCTTGAGGATGACCGTGTGGTCAAAATCGCCAAAGATGAGGCTGCTGTTGCCCAGGAAGAGTTGAACGCTGCGCAAAAACATCTGCGCTCTGAAAGGGCCATCGTCCAAGACCAACGCGCTAAGATTGAAGAGTCAGAAAAAAGGCTTTACAGCGGAACCGTGGCCAACCCCAAAGAATTGGAAGATATTCAAACCGAGATTGGCGCACTCAAGCGCTATTTGGATATTCTGGAAGAACGTCAGCTAGAAGCTATGCTTGCCGTGGACGAAACGCAAGAAATTTTCGATGCCGCTCAAGCGCAACTCGAACAGACTCTTGCTAATACCGAAAGTAGAAATGCTGATCTACTCAAAGAGAAATCTGAGATCGATGCCCTCCTGGCAGATTTAAGAAACAAGCGCGAAGGCCAGGCCAACGGTATCGATACAGCCGACCTAAAGCTATATGAAGAAGTGCGTACCAAACGAGCCGGAGTAGGTGTTGCGAAAGTTCAAGAGCGAACTTGCTCAGCCTGCGGCTCAATATTAGCGTCGGCAATTTACCAGCAATCTCGTTCGCCTAACAATATTACCCACTGCGATACCTGCGAACGAATCCTTTATGCCGAATAAACCATGATCAACATATTCCGATCATTAAATTTTGAGAGATTATCCTTCTGGATTGGTTTTGTAGCGGCCACAATCTTTTGGTGGCTGGCCGTCACGTTGCGGCCGCACGCAGTAAAGCTTTTTCACTCGCTAAAAGACAGCTTTCAATCAGCCAAAAAGGGGCTTCAAGCGGGCATTGAAGATCGACATCTCACAGATACAATCAAATACGCCCAAAGCCTTCATCTTGCAGCACCGCTTTTCTCGCTCGATGAAATTCTGATCCCCCCCCGTCTATTGACTCTCCCTCATCCAGTTGAGCCTGGCAAAGAGCCACCCCACGAGGATATCGTCGCTCAAACCATCCCTTTTATGCCCGATCGGCCAGAATTAGCATCAGCATTTGGTGCACACACCATCTCTCTGGAAGAAGCTCTTCAAGGTGGTCAGAATATTGTTTTGGTCGGACCGCCAGGCAGCGGAAAATCGGTCGCCCTGGCAGATTTTGCTGTACAGATAGCACGCAATCAGGTTCGTTCTGAACATTTGGCCGATTTTGTTCCGATCTTGCTGCACGCCGCAGATCTTAATCTACCCACAAGTCAAGAAGATCCATTAGAGTCTCTGATCAATGCACTCAGTCTTCAAGCTTCAGCACTAAGTGCTCCCCGCTTGCCAAAATTCATCCAAGAAGCCTTCGATTCGGGATACGCTCTCCTCTTGCTCGATGGGCTCGATGAACTGGCGCCGGAACCGCTGGCCAAAGTGGTAGATTACTTACAATTATTACTGACGGAATTTCCCCAAAACAAGATCGTAGTAACAGCGAATCCCCGGCTCAATGGTGGTCTTCCAAAATTGGGCTTTGCAGTGCTTCCAATGGCTGCCTGGGGAGCGCGGCAGCAACTGCAATTTTCTAAAACTTGGGGGGAAATGTGGTCTCGATTTATCGATAAAGAATCTCATGATGATTATATATCTGTTCATCCTCTGCTGCTCAACGGTTGGCTACTGAATCAACATTCGGCTATCACTCCCCTAGAATTCACCCTTCAAATTTGGGCTGCATATGCAGGAGATGTGCGCGGCCCAAGGCTCTCGGATGCCATCGAGGCCTATGTTCGCCGCATGTCAGTAGGAATTCCAAAAGCGCATGTCGCCCTCGAGCGACTATCTTCGCAAGCTGTGCTTAGATGTAAATCCAGCTTCACAGAAAGTGAAGCTAATTTGTGGCTTTCAGAAGTTGATGGCCTTAATCCCGCCGATTACACTGACGATTCAGATCGCCCAGATGAAAGTGAACATGGAGCTGAGATAACAGTCCCGCGCATTTTGCCTGACCTAGCAGATGTGGGCTTATTAGTTTACAGAAATGATGACCGTTTCAGTTTCGCTCATCCAATGATTCAGAGTTTCGTGGCCGGGCACGCTTTCGCAAGTGCACTCAATGAAGATTTGTATTCTCAACCCGCCTGGCTACTGAGGGATCTAACAATCCAGTTTGTGGCCACACAGCGCGATCTCAGCGATCAGGCTGACCAATTATTCTCACAACCTGAAAAGGTTCTCTATCGCCAGTCAATATTCGTTACTGAGTGGCTGCCCGATATCCCGCTCAATTCTGTCTGGCGCAAACGAATTTTAGGGGTTCTATCTGGATTACTGAGCAATGAAGAACTCCCCCTGGGTGCGAGAGCACGCTTGATGACAAATTTAGCAAGAACCAAAGACCCAGATATCTCAACCCTATTCAGGCACATGCTAAAATCAGCAAAGACAAGCGTCCGGCATTTGGCCGCATTAGGCAGTGGTTTCCACCGTGACACACAAGCCGTCGATGTGCTGATACAGTTGCTCAACGATCAACCCTCTGTTAGCCGGGCTGCAAGTTTAGCCCTGGTCAACATTGGCACCCAACCAGCGTTGGAAGCAATCGCCAGCGCCCTATTACAAGGCAGTGAAGATGTACGTCACGCCGCTGCAGAGGCTTTCGCAAACCATCCCGAAGAAGGCTATCCAACTCTGCGGGAAGCCACGTCAATTGATGATCTACTCGTCAGGCGTGCGGCGATCACCGGTCTGCGACGAATCCGCGAAGATTGGGCTATTCAACTTCTAGAGGAGATGCAAATCGAGGATGCGCAATGGGTAGTCAAGAATGCGGCCGCGCAGGCAATGGAAGATATCAACAATGCCACCTTCCACATCCCCAAAACGCCACTTCCCCTGCCCGAACTACCCTGGTTGATCTCTTTTGCAGCCGAGCGCGGAGTGGGTGTCAGTCCAGGAGAACCCGCTCTCAAAATGTTGATTCAAGTACTTCAACAGGGCAACGAAGACGAACAAATGGCAGCGTTATTCCAGATACACATGAGGGGCATCGCCAGAGTATTCCCGGCAATTTTCGACCAGTATTGCGGAAGTGACATTGAACTTCGCGAGATGGCATACAACACCATCTGGCAATTGGCAGCCAACGGCGAGGATATCCCTTCAACTGTGCAATATGGAATGGTGTGATGGGTCAATGTTAGCTGTTGGAGATTAGGCGTTAACGTCAAAAATCCTTCCGCAATTGCGGAAGGATTTTTCTTTTGTAATTTGATTGCCGTTCAGGCCAGATTTTGAATGATCTTTTGCTGCGCCTCAGAGGCATCCATATCCAGCACTGAGACCAGTTTATCCCGTCCCCCGCTGCCGCCCACAACCTCGATGCGCTCTCTAGGGATATCAAGAACGGAAGCCAAGAAATCGGCCAGGGTCTGGTTGATCTCTTTTTCTCTGGGAGCCGCTTTCAGGCGCACGCGGATGGTGCCATCATGGAGTATTTCAACGATCTCATTGCGCGTGGCGCGGGGAATAACCCGAATTCCTAGAGCCGATCCCTTCCTACCATCATGTAAGTGAAAATCTTGTGTGGTCATGGCTACTCCTCAGATCGTGAATATCTTAGAAAAACGATCGTAAGATACTTGTTACTATCATACCAATGATTTGAACCAAAATCAGCAGTACTAAAGGACTAAAATCGAACATCCCAACCAGGGGGATTACGCGTCGAATAGGTGTCAACAAGGGTTCGACAATGCGATCTACCTGCCGCCGAACCGGGTGGAATGGGTCCATGAAATAGGATAAAACAACATGCACCAAAATGAGTAATACAAATAGGCGCACAATAAAATCAACGAATTGGATCAAAAACAGTATCAAGTAAATTCTCCTAGACTATTTTTTCTTTAGCCCTATTCTACCCTAGGAACGCGTCCCCAGGATAGCAGTTCCCACGCGAACAAAAGTCGCACCTTCCTGGATGGCAACGGCATAATCGTTGCTCATTCCCATGGAGAGTTCTTTCCAACTAGATTGGGGAAATCTGTCAACCAAAAAATCGCGTAAGCGACGAAGTTTCTCAAAATAGGGTCGCGCTTCTTCAGGATCAGCAAAAAATGGGGGCATGGTCATCAAGCCCTGGACTTCAAGGTGATTCAGCTCGAAAACAGGAGCTAGCTCCTCGGCAAACTCCGGCCATCGCATTTCGTCCCAAGCAGACCACCCATGTTTTGATGCTTCACTGCTGACATTGCACTCTAATAAAACAGGCATCTGAACGCCTGCGCCTGCAGCAAATTGATCGCAGCGTCGCGCCACCTTCAATCTATCTAGTGTATGCATCCAGGCGAAGTTTTCGACCACATCGCGCGCTTTGCGGCTCTGCACATGGCCGATCATATGCCACTCGACATCTTCATTGGGCAAGGATTCCATTTTTGCAAGGGCTTCTTGTACATAGTTCTCTCCGATGTACTTCGCCCCAGCCTGAATAGCAGCTTGAGTCACTTCGACAGTATGACCCTTGGTCACTACGATCAGCTTGACATCTGCAGCATCCCGCCCAACTGATCTTGCCGCAGCCGCAATTCGTTCCATAACTTGTGCGATGTTTTCGGAAATCGACTCACTTAATGAAGCAACCATTTATCATCCATTCAAAGCAATCAATACGCCAAAGCGTCCCGTTTGCCCTTTTTCTGCACGATGGGAAAACCAATCTTCAGTGTCGCAAGCGGTACATAAACCCGAGACTTGGACTTCATGCACACCAGCTTGCTCTAACAACAACCGATTGGCGCGCCATAAATCAAATTGTACCGCGCCGTTTTGTTCTGGCAACAAATCATCAGCAGATTCGCCAAATGATTGCCGAACCTTGGCAACAACTTCCGTCCCAACCTGGTAATGGTGTGCAGCAATCGAGGGGCCAATCCCGGCCAGGATATGTTTGGGTTTGCACAGGTATCGCTCAACCATGGCTTCTATCGTGGCGCTGATTGTCATCTTCACAGTGCCTTGCCAACCCGCGTGCACAATCCCTACTACACGTCTGACAGGGTCATGCAGTAGGATTGGGACGCAATCGGCGAAGCGCATGAAGAGAGTCACTTCGGGGTTATCCGTGAGAATGGCATCCGCTTTGATGTGAGGAGCATCACTGGGTCGCGGCGCACCGGCACAAATCACATCGGCGCTGTGCACCTGCCAGACATCATACATTGATGCTGGATCTCGCTTCAAGGCTTCAAATGCCAGGATGCGGTTGTTCCTTACCCGTTGATGGTCATCCAACACCATGGCGCTGGCACCCACATTGAGCGACGACCACGGCTCAGGGCTCAAGCCTCCCTGACGCGTAAAAACCGCGTGGGTTATCGCATTCGAGTCAAATAGATCAAAGCCGTAATATCGTATTGAATTGGTTTGCGAAAAAGGCATGATTCGTTGAACGTTACACGTTTAACGCTGCACGTTTAGGTGAGCAAATTTTTTGGTCAACATGCGGCGCGTCTCGCGCATGCTTTCTTCCACCATTGGGTAGCCAAACCAGGCAGTTGTGAGTCCGAACAGAAAGCCTGTCAGTACACGCAAAAAGGGTGTGCTCTCCCGCGCCGGAAAGAAATTCGCCAGAGTCTCCCAGAAAGAACCATCGAACGCAGAAACGGCCATTCCCACTAACTGTGTGCCCCCATCCAATCCAATTGGGAATATGCCCAAGAAGATCCATACCCACCACGGGATAGGTTTAATATTCCTGCCTGCCAACACAAAGACTATGCCAAAGAGCAAAATCGCCCCATAGATGGCTACGTCACGCTGGCATAATCCGGTCTTGTATCCAACCTGATCGTTACCCCGAAAATCACGCGCGGGGAAAATGGCATTCTCGTCCAGTCCAGTTGCCTGGCCGAAGGTTTGATATCCTTCGATTTCTGCCGCTGCTCGAGGGTATACGGGCTGTTCACCAAACAAGAAAAACGAGCGGTAAGAAAGCTGATGGCACAGCCCCCCATACAGGGTATAGATCGCGCGGGCTGGTGTGGTCGCTCCAGAGCGCATCAGGACGGGAGCAAGAAAAGGCAACCCTATATATAGAAACACAAATATATTGAAGACCAACATATATCGCCTAGAAAACCACCAGGTAAATCGGTCTGCACCAGATATATTTTGGGCGCGCTGCATTCGTTTCATGTGTCGCTTGTCTCCAACGTCATCTAGCTGGGAGGCACGATCCCGCGCGGCCCCCAAGGTCATCGCTAAGTCGCGTTTGTCAAATGGTGCTTTCAAACTATAAGGCCCCACTTCGACTACGGGGATTTCGATGCCGTACGCGGCTTCTAATTCTGTATTGCCATCGATGTCGATTATGGCCAGTTCATGTGGGAAGCGATCCTGCAGTGATTCCAGTGCGGCCTCGGCTTCATCGCATAGGTGACAAACTTTTCTGCCGAATAAGGTTACTTTTAGCAATACATTCTCCCAAACAAGCTTATATTTACGTTAGTGGATTTTTTTTCGCTGTCATCCTGAGGAGCAAGCGACGAGGGATCCCTGAAAAGGTCGAAAGAATTCTACTAGGCATTAATGATTGTGGTCATCCGGGATTCTTCGCTAGCGCTCAGAATGACAAATTAAAGGAAAGGATTAACCTTCAAGGCCCAAATCAGTCAAATAGCCCTCCAACTGGCTCTCGGTCATCAACCCGATGTGGATCACGCGCACGACACCTGCGGGATCAATAAAATAGGACGTAGGGTAGCCGCGCACCTGGTACAAGCGCTGGATTTCTGCCCCAGGATCGAGCAAAACCTCGAACGTCAAACCCAGCTCATCGACGAAGTTCTTCACTAAATGCTGGGCCTCATCAAAGTTGACCGCCACTATTTGGAGATCACCACCGTATTCCTTAAAGCGGTCTTGAAAAGCGGGCATTTCTAGACGACAGGGGCCACACCAGGTAGCCCAGAAATTCAACAGCACATATTGACCACGAAAATCTTCCAGGGCAACCTGCTCTCCGGAGAGGGATGCCAACTCGAAGTCTGGAGCGGGCGAATCCAAAGCCAGGGTTTCAGAGGCTGCTGATTCGTTGAGCGAATCGCTAATCGTTGGAAAATCATCACCACGCAGCAATCCAATTACCAACAACCCAATGCCAACCCCAACAACTATTCCGGCAAATAAAGCCAATCCACGGCGCATGTCACACCTCTAGAGACCGAAATCAACGAAGAAGCCAAAGCGAGCCAATTGCTCGAAGGTTCCCAAGAAAAGCATCACGCCAACGACAATCAACAACACGCCCATAGCAATCTCTGTGTAGCGCATGACTTTGCCATAACGACGCAATATTTTGGTCACCCAACCTACGCCCAGGGCTGCGATCAAAAAGGGAATTGCGAGGCCAGCAGAGTAAGCGGTCAGCAAACCAGCACCCTGAGAAACCGAACCGCCGCTCAAAGAGAGCGTTAGGATGGCTCCTAAAACTGGACCGACACAAGGCGACCAACCCGCTGAGAAGAAAACGCCCATCAGAACAGAGGAGATATAGCCCCGCTGCCGATCAGGGTCACTCTGCGGCCGCAGATCATAATCCAAGAAGGGGATGCGGATGATGTGGGTCATATGTAATCCAAAGATGATCACCACTACACCGCCAATTTTGGCAAGCCAGGTGCGCAGATCGTACAGCAATCCACCAATCGCCGAGGTCGCAATCCCCAAAAGGATGAAGACAATACTGAAACCCAATACAAAGGCCAGACCATGGCTAAAAGTCAGCCAGCGGTTGCTTTCATTGGTTTCTGCCGAAGCGACAGAGCGCCCGCCCAGATAACCAATATAGGCCGGAACAAGGGAGAACACACAGGGAGATAAAAATGATGCCAGGCCAGCTACAAATGCCAACCCCAGGCCAATATTAGATGCGTCCATAAATTTTCCTAATCAATTTTCCACGAAGGACACGAAGATTCACGAATAGTGTATTGAATTATCTTCAATTTAGTGCTCTTGGTGTCCTTTGTGGTTTCTTTATTGTTTTACCACTCGTTGACGATGACGCGCGTGCCGCCTTCGCTCACTATGGTTAAATCGCCAGTCTCAAAAGATACTACAGGGTTTGCCCAACGAAATATCCATTTGGCATCTTCAGGTCGAGCATTGATGCAACCATGTGACATGGGTTCACCATAATTATTATGCCAATAGGTTGAATGAACAGCAACGCCATCACCATGAAATAAAGATGTCCATCCCACAGCAGGCACATCCCAGGCTCCAGCGGCGGTGTTCCCACCCATGTGCAGCGAGAACAATTTTCGCCAGATTTGGAATCCGGGCGAAAAGGCCGGAGTTAGTGGCGTAGCACCCTCTGCTTTTCCAGAAGAGATGCGGGCAAAATACACTTCAGTATTGCCTTCGTAACACGAGAGGGTTTGGGTCTGCCAATTGATATCAACTTCGATGCGTTTGTCTTCTACATTCGGGCTGATCGGTGAGAGTTCCTCAGCCGTCAAAGGGCGGAAGGCCTCTGCCGGGCACCAAAAGATGTCACCAGGATTGCCGTAGCGCTCATTGATGCGATACCAAACACTTCCATCGCTTTCGGTCTTCATCTGATCAACCCATAAGATTTGACTGTAGTAGAAGCGATATGATTGCCCATTTTCCAGACGATACTGCCACCAGGCAGAACGCGGCGGGCCATTTGCAATGATGGCATCCACATAAGGCACACTGACTTCTACCCACAAGCCAGATAGATCACCCATTTGTAATAGGGAATTCACAGGTTGGGCTGGTTCGTTTTTAACCGGCTGCAAATACGGGCACCAGATATATCCCTCGGGGGTTTCAACCCAACGTTGGTTATTACGATAGGGCCAACGGCCAGAGACTTCTCGCAGCCAGGGAACCACCGCATCTTCAAACAAAACACTCACAGTTTGGCTGTCGTAATCCGGCTGTGCTTTGACATCGATCTTGCCGAAACTAACCCGGCCCAATTTTTCTGATTGGGGAAAATCTGTTAATTGAAAGAGTTTGCGCCAAGGCTTTAGGGCGAATCCGCCCACTCCAACGGCGGAGAATTTCAAGAAATCTCGCCGAGAGAAGGGGATTTTTTTATGGGATGAATTTTTGTGGTTCATAAGTTACAAAGATTACTTCTAAGGTAGCGATATTGATGGGCTAAATAGTAACACTCTTACATTAGGGATTGATAAATCAGCCGGGTTTATTCCTAATTGAGTAGCGCCCAACAAGTTGTAGAAACACTCAGATTCACATCCGCTAGATTTTCATTGCAAAACAATTAATCCACTAGCTTGCGCATAAACCAGCGACCCGAGGCAATCTCACTGACGTCGCGTGCCAGTTCAACCGCTGTAGCGTAACGGTCTTCACGGGCTTTAGCCATCGCTTTTTGGATAACTTCATCCCAGGAAGGTTCCAAGTCAGGGCGAGCTTCTAGGATATTAGGAATCGCTCCTTTGACATGCGCCACCGCAATTGCCAGGGGAGATTCGTTGCGATAAGGCGCTGCACCTGTCAAAGCACAATAGAGCACTACCCCCAAAGCATATACATCACTGCGACCATCTAGTTCTTCATTGCTAACCTGTTCTGGACTCATATACTCAGGCGTTCCCAAAATCTTTCCAATTGTCTGGCCTGAAGAATGATGCAAAGATTTTGCCATTCCAAAATCTGCCAACAATGCTTTTCCATCGTCATCAAAAAGGATATTTGATGGCTTGACATCACGATGAATAACACCTAGTTTATGGGCTGCATCCAACCCATCGGCAACTCGCTCAACAATCTTTGCAAGTGGGCGAGGATCCATCTTTTGCTCGAGAATTTTATCCTCGAGTGAACCCCCTCGCATATAACGCATCACAAAATAAGGTTGATTTCCATACTGGCCAAAATCATAAATTGGGACGATGCAAGGATGTTCTAACGCAGCAATCACCTCAGCTTCGCGTTGAAATAACTCTTGATAAAGTTCTTTGGTGGTCAGATCATAAGGCAATATTTTTAACGCCACCCGTCGCTTCATATATGGATCTTGGGCCAAAAAAACTTCGGCCATCCCACCAACACCCAATTTACGCTCGATTTCGTAGCGGTCGATCTTTTCGACTGACATACTTATTCCTTTGGTGGTGAAATAAAATAAGTCTACCATATCCAAAGGCATATAAATATCGTTAAAAAACTAAAAAAATATACTAGCCACCTGACAGTTTGAGAAAAAAAACTTTCTGGGACACGGATTTTCACGGTTTTTTTTTTTTTTAAAGATTCATGACTCCGATAAAAAAAACTGCCATACAAGGGCTTCCGCCGGAATATATGGGGGTGGTTGCTCCGCAACCACCCCCTTACTGTCTAAATATTACATATGACTGATTTGGATTGATTTGTGCAGTC
>JACKQG010003290.1_pt1 | contig 20009 bp, 14 predicted proteins | sample 8237621 | NCBI WGS metagenome assembly JACKQG01 (sample SAMN15677084, study PRJNA649215) | marine metagenome | biome: marine; feature: Black Sea; material: saline water; isolation source: suspended particulate matter (SPM) from the Black Sea western gyre | collected 2013-06-09/2013-06-10 | depth... | reverse complement strand
AGTCTTTCCGGGGCAGAAGCCAGAGACCCCGTAGCTTGGATGGCAGGAAGGAGAGAAATCGAATGACCTGAAGCCCATTGACAAAGCCATCGTAAGGGATGGTGAGCGAGTCACCGGGCCGTAACATGCGTGAACGTAGGAGCTATGAAGCGAGGTAACGCTCGCCGAGCAAAGGGACCCTACTATATGTAATTTCTCTGACAAAAAGGGAGGCAAGGTCGACATGATAAAATCGGCCATAAGTTTGCAGGACCTGAGACGGGGAATATACATCAAGGCGAAGGCTGAATCGGCCTGGCGCTTCTGGGAACTCTATGTCCATGTCTGTAAGATGGAAACTCTTCAAAGGGCATACAAAGTAGCCAAACAGAATAATGGGGCACCTGGAATTGACGGTGTCACATTTGAAGCTATTGAGCAAGCTGGCTTGGAGGGATTTCTACAGCAGATTCGCCAAGAGCTTGTCAACCTCACATACCGTCCTACCCGAAATCAGAAAAAGGAAATTCCGAAGAGCAATGGAAAATCCAGAACTCTTGGAATTCCCACTATAAAAGACCGCGTAGTACAAGGAGCACTAAAGACTAGTAGTACCGTCAGGGCCGAAAAAACCGTAAAAAAAGTAGGCGCAATAAGGAGGTGCTGTATAATGTCAAAAATGTCGTCCGGAGGTGTCGCCGGGCAAGGATATCTGGGAAATTTGAGGTTACTTAAGAGGAGCATAAGAAAGTGGAATACCGAACATTGGGCAAAACAGGCATGAAGGTTTCGATTCTGAGCTACGGCGCTTCGCCATTGGGTGGCGTGTTCGATCCGGCTGATCCTGAAGAGGGAATCCGTGCGGTCCATTATGCCATCGATCATGGCATCAACTACTTTGACGTAGCCCCCATGTACGGCGTAACTCTGGCGGAGAAACGTCTGGGCGTGGCATTAAAGGGCAAGAGAGATAAGGTTTTCCTGGCCACTAAATGCGGGCGATATGATGTGGACAAGTTCGATTTCAGCTACAATGGGATCCTAACCAGTATCGATGAATCCCTTCAGCGTTTGCAGACTGACTATGTGGATGTCTATCAACTGCATGATATAGAATTCGTGGACAGGGAACAGGTGCTCAATGAGGCCGTTCCCGCTGCCCTGAAAGTAAAGGAACAGGGGAAAGCCAGATTTTTCGGTATTACAGGCCTTCCGGTGCGATACCTTGCGGCCATAGCGCGCGAGGTTGAAGTGGATACGGTACTGTCCTGGGCCCATTACAATCTGCTGGAAGATGAAATCAATGACGAGCTGGTTCCCATGTCCAAAGAAAAGGGATTTGGTCTTATAAACGCTTCACCGCTGCTGCAACGCATTCTTTCCGATTCGCCAATTCCCGAATGGCACCGTTCACCCCAGGAAGTCAAGGATGTTCAGCCGCAACTTATTGCTCTGTGCGAAGAATACGGAGTCAACGTCGGTGATGTGGCAAACCGGTATGCCATTGACCATCCGGATATTGCCACCACTATTGTGGGTATGTCCAAATTCAAGAATATCGAGAGAAACATCAAGGTCCTGGATTTCAAGATTCCGGATGGATTACTGGAAAAAGTTATGGAAATCTGCAATCCCGTGAAGAACAGGATGTGGTTCGAAGGCAGGCCTGACAACAATATTCCCAAGCCAGATAGTGAAAGGAGCGTATGAAAGCTCTATTCTTAACCGAACCCGGGAAAACTGAAATTCGAGAAATTGACCGTCCGGCTGCCAAGGACGGTGAGGTCATTTTGAAGGTAGGAAGGGTCGGTTTTTGTGGTGGAGACCTGAACGGCTTTCGGGGACTTTTCGAACTGCAGGAATATCCCGTCGTTCTGGGTCATGAAGTCGGGGCTGTAATTGAGGAGACGGGGGCCGGTGTTCCGGATTCCTTTAGAGCAGGCATGAAAGTGACGGTATATCCCTATCTGAACTGCGGGACATGCACATCCTGTAAAAAGGGACGCCCCAATGCCTGCCAGGATAACAAGACTATGGGTGTGAGGCGTCCCGGCGCCATGACGAAATATATCACTGTTCCCTGGCAGGTTCTGTTTTCATCGGAACAGTTGTCTCTGCGGGAACTTGCACTCGTGGAACCTCTGACCGTTGGTTTCCATGCGGTCAACCGCGCAAGGATTTGTGCCGGAGAGAAGGTGGCGGTGATAGGATGCGGCATTGTGGGAATGGGAGCAGTAGCGGCATCTGTCTCACAAGAAGCAGAGGTAATTGCTGTTGATATCGACGATTCCAAGATGGAAATTGCACACAAAGCGGGGGTCGCACACACGATTAACACAAAGAAGGCAGACCTGCACGAGGCCCTCAGTGAAATAACCAAAGGAGAAGGGCCGGATGTGATAATTGAAGCCGTGGGTAATGCGCAGACTTACCGGGCGGCAGTGGATGAAGTGGCCTATACCGGAAGGGTAGTGTACATCGGCTATGCAAAGAAGCCCGTAGAATATGAAACAGGGATGTTCGTCAGGAAAGAGATTGAAATCTACGGTTCGAGGAACTGCGAGAAGGACGTAGATTTTCCGGCGGCCATCGCATACCTCGAGAAGGGCAAATTCCCGGTGGATGATGTCATCAGCCGGGTCGTAACCCTGGACGAGGCCGGCAGGGCACTTGCCGAATGGTCGGAAAATCCCGGACCAATCACCAAGATATTAGTGGATACAGAAGCTTAATAATAAGGTGTTCTAACGATGATAAAATCATGCGCGACGATTGCGTTGGTTCCTGAAATTAAAACAGGACCCTGGATATACTGGGATGGACCTGATATCAGCATTCCCAAGGCAGCGAAATTAAGTTTTGATGCTGTGGAGCTTTTTACTGCTTCGGCTGATGCTGTGGACCCTGAACAGTTGGAACAGCTTTGCGATGCGAACAAGATTAAGATTGCTGCCGTAGGAACCGGGGCAGGCAAGGTTCTTCACGGCTTGACACTGACAAATCCGGACAAGCACATCAGACAGAAGGCGGTTGCATTTATCAGCGAGATGGTTACATTCGGGGCCAGGTTCGGTGCGCCGGCAATTATAGGCTCCATGCAGGGAAACGTGGAATCGGGAATCGAACGGAAGCAAGCTGTCGCCTGGCTTGCTGAAGGACTGAACGAGCTGGGCCGTCGAGCCCAGGAGCAGGGAGTAAGACTCATCTACGAACCCCTGAACCGTTATGAGACGAATATGTTCAATCAGCTCGGTATGGCCGCCGACTTTTTGGAGACGCTTGACAGCGGAAACGTGGTGTTGCTGGCGGACCTGTTTCACATGAATATCGAAGAAGAGTCCATCGCAGGCGCTATACGGGAGAATGCCAGGCATATTGGTCATCTTCACTTTGCAGACAGCAATCGCCGGCCGGTCGGCATGGGACATACAGATATGAAGGACATCGCCCGGGCCCTGACGGACATCGGGTATACGGGATATGCTTCAGCCGAAGCCCTTCCCTGGCCAGACCCTGACGCTGCGGCCGAGCAGACCATGCGAGCGTTCAAGGAGTGTTTTTCAGTTGCTTAGCGATTTAAACAGCCTATAGAAGAATATCCACAAATACAAACATCTAAATTAATGGAAGGAAACCATCATGTTATTGTTAAAATGCATTCATCCTGAAATATTGGAAGCTGTAGGGAAAATGGGGCACGGATCCCGCGTACTGATATCCGATGGTGGTTATCCCCATATAACAGGAAGCCCTGCCTCGGCCAAGAAAGTATGGCTCAACCTGATGCCGGACATGCTCAGGGTGACCAATGTACTTGAGGCGCTGACCAGTATCATACCCATTGAAGAGGCCTTTGTCATGGTTCCCCCTGATGAAAGCGACCAGCCCATCTTTGCCGAATTCAAGAAATTGCTGCCCGACAATGAATTGACCAAACTGCAGCGGTTTGAGTTTTACGACAAAGCCCGGGAGCCTGACACGGCACTAATGATAGCGACCGGGGACCAGCGCAACTGGGCCAACCTTCTGCTGACCATGGGCTTTATCAAGCATCCTGAAGGGAAGGGAGAATATTAGGAAGAAGAATGAAGATCGACACCCATCAGCATTTCTGGAAGTATAGTAAAGAGGAATACCCGTGGATAGGAGAGGGTATGGAAGTACTCGCTCAGGATAGGCTCCCTGCGGATCTCGGTCCCCTTCTCAAAGATAATGGCATTGATGGGACCATCGCTGTACAGGCGCGCCAGGTACTTGAAGAAACAGAAGCGCTATTAGCCATGGCCGAAGAATATGACTTTATTCGCGGCGTTGTCGGCTGGGTTGACCTGAGAAGCCCTGCTGTAGAGGCCCAATTGGAGCAGTTCAAGGACAGAAAAAAGTTGGTCGGCGTCCGTCATGTGGTGCAGGATGAGCCGGATGAGAAGTTTGTCCTCAGGGAGGATTTTATGCGGGGTATCGGCAAGCTGAAGGCCTATGACCTTGTGTATGATATTCTGATCTTCCCCCATCAACTGGCGGCAAGCATCGAGCTTGTAAAGAGATTTCCAGAGCAGGTGTTCATACTGGACCACATAGCCAAGCCCAATATCAAAGATAAACAAATGTCACCGTGGGAGAGCGATATCAAGAAGTTAGCGTCATTTGAGAACGTATCCTGCAAGATTTCAGGCATGGTAACAGAGGCCGACTGGCACAACTGGAGGGCGGAGGATTTCAGACCCTACATGGAGGTGGTGCTTGAGGCTTTCGGATCTAAAAGGCTGACCATAGGTTCGGACTGGCCGGTCTGTACGCTGGCCGGAGAATACGACAGCGTTGTAAGCATAGCCGCAGATTTCATTGCACAGCTTTCAGACAATGAGCAAAAGGCGATATGGGAGGAGAATCCCAAAAGGATATATGGTCTGAGAGCATAATGTAACAGTTATGTGATAATAACATTTTTTTAAATAGATTCTTTTCATTAAACACTTCGAAAATCTCAGTTCAGACTACACTCAGGATGGGCTTTTTTATTTCCTAAGATAAATCCCTTCAAGTAAGATAAGTTATTTTCTAAGGAGAATTATGTTTGCCAAAAGAAAACCAGTTTTGGCGAGATTTTTTGCGCCCGAAACAGAGGTTTTAGAAAGACATATATAATAGAGACGTGAAAGACAACACAGAACAAAACCTGGTTCAGGCTGCTTCGAATGGCGACGCCGATAGCTTCGGCAGGTTGTGTGAGCGGTATTACTCAGCTATGGTTGCGATTGCACACTCTCAGTTAGCCGACCGCAGCCTTGCAGAAGATGCGGCCCAGGAAGCGTTTTTCGTTGCCTTTCGCGATATTTCAAAGCTGAAGAATGCAAACCATTTCGGCCGGTGGTTGGCAAAAATCAGCCGCAATATTGCCAGCGATATGGCAAAGGCAAGAAGACGGAACAAGCTTTTTCCAATCGAAAACTATGATTCCGTATCAAAAGACGAGGATAAAGAAGACAAGAACGTTGAAGTAGTGAGAAGGATTATTTCGGAGCTGCCGGTTAAGATACGAGAAGTGATTTATCTGAGGTATTATGACAAAATGAGCTATCAACAGATATCAGACATACTTGGAATTTCTCAAGAAGCCGTGAACGGCAGACTTAGAAGGGCCAAAAAGCTCATAGCCAAAAAGCTGCTTCCCAAAGGCTCTGTGGAGGTGAAGCTATGAAAGAGCAAAAAGATGAAAAGTGGCTTGATGAGACCATTTCCCGGGCGACAGATTTCGGCAGAGTAAAATTCGATGCAGAGAAATGGAAGGACAAGTATATACTCAATAAATCACCTAAAACATCGTATGCGAATTTCAAATTTAAACCACATTACAATATCTGGAGAATTATCATGGAAAGTAAAGTTACAAGATATTCAGCAGCGGCGGTAGTCGCTCTTGCAGCAGCATTGGTTCTGTTTGGTCCTTTCGGTGCGCCGGGAAATGGCGGAGTTGCACTGGCAGACGTGCAGGAAAAAATAGCACAAGTCGATACTATGATTTTTAAAGGCCATAAAGCATTCTCATGTGTGAACGATCCCAATATTACATTCGAATTTGATATTGTCAGGTACATATCCCAAAAATATGGTTTAATTGAAAAGGGATATATCGAAGACACATTAGTATATAGCATAACCTTCAATCTGCCTGAGAAAGAGGCCCGTATTTCAATGCATGCCTGGAAGAAATATCTGAAGTTTCCTTGCAGTGATAAACAACTCGAATATATGGAGAAGTTAGATCCTAAAGGAATCATCGAGCTTCTTACTCAGACTGATTATGAAAAGCTGGGATTCAGCGAAATTAATGGGATTGAAGTGGAAGGATTCGCATCTGAAAACACCGAAATCAACAAAGAAGCATTCCCTGAGTCCATCTTCAATATTCAGAAAAGCACGTGCAAAATCTGGGTTGGCGTAGAAGAGCTTATACCGGTGCGGATGGAAACAGATGTTTCGATAGGAAAATGCCTGCTTACAGCTTTTAACAAATTTACCCTGCATGATGTCGTTGTTTTACAAGACTACAATATCGATCTTGATAAGGAGCAGTTCGATACCGGAATACCCGAAGGTTATACGGAAATTACTCTAACCGATATTCTTCCTTTTATTCCCATGAAGGTCAAGGCCGGCGTTACAGGTCTGGGTTTGTGCTTTTTCGGTATTCCGACCGGTTTAATTGTCAGGAAAAGACATAGAAGAAAGAAGACAAAGGATAAACAAGATTAATGAAGGCCTTTAGCCCAGGATTGGTGGTGCGTTCGACCGAGCTCAGAACAAGTTTAGTTGTTCTTAAATCAAAAAGCCCTGCGGCTTTCCTCAGGGCTTTTTTAGCTTAGTTGTTCTTTAGTGACGAATTTCTTTTATTACTATACAATCACATCAACCGGTTCGTTAACAGGCTGTTCGGTAGCGGGAGTGTTTAGGCCGCGTAGATCATTGTAGATGGCGAGGAACTTTTCGTAGGCAACACCGTTTCCGTTCGGCTCGGATAATTCGGGAAGGATTGTAAGGTCGGTAACCGCCTTAGTAAGCTCGTCCGAGGCAGCGGTAAAAGCAGACTGCAAATTATCAAGAAACGTTTTCCAGGGCAGCTCAGTTGTACTACTGCCTTCGGTTGTGCCGCCGTCTTCGGTCTTAGGTATAATAGTTTCCTCCTGCATTTGTTCCGGGGGAGTAAATAAATCCCGCAGAGCTACGACAAAATCATCAAAAGCGGTGATTAAATCAGCAGCCGGATCATTTTGAGATTCGCCTGCGGCCTGCACAAATGTTTTATAGAATTCCGAAACGGTTGTAATCTGCTCCGGGGTCAGCCCGTTATCACCTTCGACGAAATCCGTAACAACATCACCGACGGATTCCAGAACGCCGCCCACTTTTTCAGCGGCAACGGTCTGGACTTTTGCGGCCTCGATTGCAGCCACCTCTTCAAAAAAGTTTATCCTAAGTCGAACATCTGCGACGCCCTTGTAATGGCCTTCCAGAAGATTACGTAATACGCCCTTTTCAGTATCATTTTCCTGAAGTTCCGATTGAGGCTCAGTTGATGAAGATTCTTCAATTTGCGCGGGTTCCGGCGGCTCCTGAGTTGTTTGTTCAACTTCTGGTTCGATCGGTTCCGGCGTTTTGGGTTTAATAAACGGCTTAGCCTATATGCTTATTCCATCGATTTTCATAAACTGCCCCTGACAATTATAGAAGACATGTTTCCAAATAGATTATCGGCAATGAAACCAGAGACTTTAGAAAAAAGCCAGTTTTAGCAAAATACAGGCCTTTTACTGAGGATAACAGCATTTCAGACATCTTGAGATCGATATTTTGAGCCTGTTTTTGGCTAAAGACCAATTGAAGTTCGGTATGGGGAGATTGACAAAGGCTGGCCGGAGGGGTATGATTTTTTTTGTTACGAACGGCGGGATTAGTGCCTTTTATATATAGAAAGGAGGCATAAGAATATGTGCAAAAGACAAACAAACCAAATAAGGCGGGAATTGAAAAGAGCAGTTTTTGTTCTGCTGGTGCTTGGAAGCTCTACCGGGACAATATGGGCGATAGCGAACGGATATTCAGGCAGAATCCAGGGGCTGGCCGAGGAGATTGTCCTTAACGCAGAAGAGTTGAGGGATGCAACAAGCGGGCCGGTTTACAACCGCACAGAAGTGGATGAGATTCTCGGCGAGATGAAAGAACTGATTAGTGAATACGAGGCGGTGATGGTCTTTGCCGAAAGCCCCTATCCGGGAGAAATGATGCTGGGCAGTACGCCAGGCGGTGACAGCACATGGCTGGAAGCGCTGTGCAGCACTCGTTATGACGGGCCTTTGAAGGAAATACGAATAAGAAGGACCGGACAAAGGGCGAGCTACCTGAGAATTAATGACATCGAAATAACTTACAGTACGCCGGAGGGATGGGGGCGGGAGACCTTCAACAAAGACGGCAGGGTCAAGCTGTATAGTGACGGTGTGTTCAAATTAGCCCTGCCAAGACCGATGCGGATAAAGCGGATCCGGATTAAAATCAACCACGAATCGACGGGGCTGGAAATCACCGGGATTCCATATTATCCCGACGGGGCGCCGCGTTTTCCGAGAAGGATGCGCCATCCGGCCGTAGAGAATCGCGGCCCATCAGAGGTGCTGTTAGGCACAACGCCCGGAGGGGACAATACCTGGCTCGAAACACTGTGCAGTAATCCCTCTCCAAGACCCATAAGAGAGATACAGTTGAAGAGGACGGGTAGTAAGACATCGTATATTAGAATCAATGATATCGAGGTTACGTATCTGACGCCTGCGGGAACACGTAAAGAAGTATTCAATAAAAACGGAAGGGTCAAACTTTACCAGGACGGGATTTTCAAACTTTCTTTAGCCAGGCCGATGATGGTCGTCAACATTCGTATCCTGGTCAATCACAAATCGACGGGATTAGAGGTATATGGTGTTTATTAGTCTTCCAAGGATAGTACAGGGGGTATAATTATATAATCTGGCCAGCTCTGGCCGGCGTTGTAAATCACCTCCATATACTGCATTTTTTTGTTGACTTTGTTAATCCCTATTATTAGTATAATAGTGACAGTTCTCGTGCGATTAGATAGGTATCTGAAGGAGGGGAGATATGTTACCCCGAGTCATAAACCTGCCTTTTACTGCTTCGAGAGCAACCTGAGGAAATTGCCTGGAAAGCAAGCCTTAAAACAGCGAATACGTTGTCCGACTCCGGATAAGCGGCGAGGCACCGGTATCTGAGAGGACAAAAAGAGACCGCATGTGAAAGGACGGAGATAATGAGCACAAATAACACAAACCAGAGCCGTTTGATAGTGAAAGCAGGATTGTTGATTTTGGGGGCAGCCGTGCAGTTTATGGCCCCGGGAATATTGAGAGCGGAACTGTCTTCGAGAGAAAAGAATCCCGCAGCATCTATAGCTAAGAATAAGGAGCAGCGGGCTCGTGCCAAACAAAATTACGTACAGGGCGAGGTCATAGTCAAGCTCAAGGATGACCAATCAAGCGGAATATCTCTTTTATCGCAATCCGGCTCTTCAACAGAGATTAGAGACAAAACCATCCTCCGTCGCCTTGAAGCCGAATATGGAGTATATGAAGAAGGCCCAGTTTTCAAGGGCACCCATGAGCAGCCGGGAAGTCAGACACGGGGCCAAATTAGTCTCGCATCAGCAGCAAAACCAAAGACGCGTTCGACAAGCGGCAAATCGTCACGGTTCTACCTTTTGAAAACCGCCGAAAAAGTCCAGGGCATCTGTGCCCGGCTCAACAAGGATTCGGAGGTGGAATACGCCCAGCCAAACTACATTTATAAATCCTGCTCCGTTCCAAATGATCCGGAGTTTCCCGACCAGTATGCTCATCAACTAATCCAAATGGCCGATGCATGGGACATTTCAACAGGCAGCCGCGATGTGGTGGACGCAGTTATGGATACCGGTGTTGATATTAATCATCCCGACCTTAAGGACAATATCTGGATTAACGGTGGTGAGATTCCCAATAATGATATTGATGACGATGAGAACGGCTTTATCGATGACATTCACGGCTGGAACTTCGAGAATGACAGCAACGAGGTTACTCCGGATGAAGACGACTGGTGGGACATTGCCGGTCACGGCACAAATGTTGCCGGGGTGATTGCCGCAGTGGGCAATAACGGCCAGGGTGTTGCCGGTATCAACTGGCAGTGCAGCATAATGGCCTTGCGGTTGAGTATTGACATCACCTCCAAAGAGGTTGCATCAGCCCTTGATTATGCAGCGGCGAACGGCGTCGATGTGCTTAATATGAGTTTCGGAGCCGATGAGTTCGGACCCGATGGAGACCCAATTGTCAAAGAAGCGATTGACAATGCTTTTGCTCAGGGTATCCTGCTGACAGCCAGTGCCGGCAACGCCGACACATCCGAGCCACTCTATCCGGCTGCGTATTACAATGTTATGGCGGTTGCCTCCACGAACGGCGAAGACATCAAGACCGGTCACAGCAGTTTCGGAACCTGGGTGGATATTACCGCACCGGGTACGGACATTGTAACAACGGACCTTGACGGCGAATATATTGCCACGGCGGGGACCTCATTTTCGGCTCCCTATGTTGGGGCGGTAGGAGCGCTGGTGAAGTCTCATCGGCCGGAACTGACAAACGTGGAGGTCAGAGCTATTCTGGAAAATACTACGGACCCCGTTTATTACGGAGATATCGATCCGATTCAAGGCTATGTCGGCACAGGGCGTGTCAACGCCTACGAAGCCCTTATGGCGGCGGACCAGAGGCATCCTCTCGGCGAGATCGCTGAGCCGAGACAGGAACAGATATTCGCAGCAGACGGCAATGACATCCCTCTGGTGCTCTTTGTCCATGGGGATTCCTATCGGCTGGAGTACACATCATACGGAAACGAAAACTGGCAATTGATCGACGAAAACAGCACCCTTCCAGATCCCAATGGTCTTGTCCATATTTCTTTTGCCAATCCCGGCACAGGTGTATTCGAACTGCGTCTTAGTGTAGATACGGACGGTGCTACGCACACCGACCGCAAGACATTCGGCCTTGAATATGCACCTAACCTGCCCCCCTGGCCTATACCGGAAGATGCCGAAGAAGCGGACGTGTGGTATTACGGCAGTCCTTTGTGCCTCGACGTTGACGGTGACGGTCGAAACGAAATCGTTCAGGCATCAACATCGTTTAGTGACGATTCGTACTGGTCGGAAGGAGGAATAACAATCTGGAAAGAAGACGGAACGACTCTTCCCAACTGGCCCAAGGAACCTGGCACAAGCTTCCTTGATGTTTCGGCCTCCGGACTGGGTGTGGGTGACATCGACGGCGACGGTGACTATGAAATCATAGCAGTAGATGACTGGAGTGTCCTTGTCTATGCCTGGCATGTGGAGACCGGTGAATTAGTGGACGGCGACTGGCCTTTGCCGCTCGGCGAATGGTACGCCTTTATTATCGGTAATCCTATTCTTGCAGACCTCGACGGCGACGGCGACAGCGAAATTATCGTTGCTCTTGACGAGGAATCCAGGGAAAGCGACGGTTTATATGCCATCCAGGCCGACGGTACCTTCTTATGGCAGCGGCGGTACACCTCAGAAGGCCCGATGAGCGTTGCGGATTTTGACGGCGACGGTGACGTGGAGATTGCCCTTTGCGGATATGGGCCAGGCATCAGCCGTGTCTATACCTTTATCCTGGACCACCAGGGCCAGCAAATCAAGAGGTGGAAAGGCGGAAGCGAGAAGGGAACGGCCATCGTTGACCTGGATGGCGACGGGGAATTCGAGCTTGTTTTTTGCACCGAGGACAAAGTGATGGCGGTACATATCGACGGCAGTACCCTATGGGAAGCCAGTGTTGGCGATTTGTTAGGTGAGGACGGCGCGCTGAGTGTGGGAGACGTTGACGGTGACGGTTTAAGTGAAGTTTATGTTACCAGCTACGTCGAAGCGGACGGATTTGCATTCAGTCTCGTCCATGCCTTCGACCATCAGGGCAATGAACTGTCCGATGCCGGCTTTCCCAAGACGATGATGGGCGATGCATCGTACAGCCCGCCTTTGATAGGCGATATTGACGGCGACGGACAGAAGGAGCTTGTGGTGAGCGCAACCGGTGCACCGATGATGGCCTGGGAAGCGGACGGCTCGGTAACGCCGGGATTCCCAATGTTCGGTCTTTCCACAGACTATTTTACATCGGCCGTGCTTGAGGACCTTGACAAGGACGGTGATATTGAGATGATGGTCAACGGCGATGATTATCAATTCCACGTAATCGACCTGCCGGGCTCGTACAATCCTGATGTGATCGACTGGGGCTCAGCCAGGCATGACCCGCAAAACTCGGGATGGGCCTCGAAGGGTCCTCAACTGAACGCCTTAGACGCACCGGACGAAATCAGGCCCGGAGAAAGGCTCCAGCTGAAGTTGAGCGCTACTAATCCGATGAATGCCGACCTTGACTTCTTTGTGGGCAATCTACCGGAAGGGGCTTATTATGATGCAAATACTTTGAGTGTTTTCTGGAAACCGGCCGCAGACCAGGCTTTTCACAGCTATACCTTCTCCTTCCTCGTAACGGATGGTATCCGGCAGAACAGCCTGAGTCACTCGGTTAAAGTGGTTATGGATGCAATCTACCACGTTAATATGGATACGGACCCCGAATGGCAGCTCGACGAAGGATGGGCATGGGGAATTCCAACGGGTCAGGGCTCATGGAACGGCGACCCGGACAGCGGGTATATGGGCGAGAACGTCTTAGGATATGCCCTCGACGGCGACTATGAAAATAATATGGCCGAAGCACGGTATGCTACTACCGGCGCCATTAATTGCGAAGGTTACCAGAACATCAGACTGAGCTTCCGCCGGTGGCTCGGGGTCGAATCGCCTTATGATTATGCCGATGTTCAGGTATCTAATGACGGCAGCAACTGGGTGGATTTGTGGACAGTCGGCTATTCTCATATCTCAGATAGTCTCTGGCAGTTGGTTGAGTATGCGGTTCCGGCCTCTGTCGCAGATAACCAGCCTACGGTCTATTTCCGCTGGGGTATCGGCCCGACGGACGATTCAGTAACTTATCCCGGCTGGAACATAGACGACGTCCAGGTCGCTGGTGACACTATTCAGGGAAATTAACTATTAACTACCAATGTACTTATTCACCAGGAATCTTCTCAGTGTCTATGCAGAGTGTCTAACGCTCTGCTAATATGGCATCAGTAAAACTAAAACAAAGCCATTTGACAAGTTATTAATGCTCAATGAAAGGCTTAAAGGGTTGGGAGAGTCTTTATTTTGAAAGATTGGGTATCGTATTGGTATTGGCTGAGTTAATGAATAAAGGGCTGCAAGTGAATACTCACAGCCCTTTATTTTAGATTAGATGACAACTTTTATTGTTTTATAGATCAGACTACCCAGCCTATAGCATATCGATAATAGCTTGTGCGGCAGCGATTAGGGTATCAGCTTGTTCATTAGTAATCTTCTTACCCCGCTGAGCCTCAACAGCGTTGATAAATGCATTGAGAGAATTGATAGCAGCCACATCATTATTCTCGTTCATGTCATCTAAGGCATTAAATGCCGCATCCAGCTTCGCATCCAGACTGTTTTCAATCCCCTGATGTAGGTTCATTTCCGCAACAGTAAAGATAAGTTCAACAATCTCATCCTGTGGCGTAGGCGGAGGCATCAAAGGATAAATATCAACACCCGCATGCGGTAAAAGTGTATCGCCTATTCCATCGCCTGCAACTCGAATGGTATCAAGATATGGAGTACCATCATCAAGTCCTATATAATCACTCCAGTAGTTGCCGCCTGTTGGTAAATCCAGGTCGAAATCAATGTCAAGATTAGCGGGATTAGAGGAGTCAATCTTAAGCTCGGCTTGCGCATCATTATCGACGAAGTTGTTGTTGTAGATGTCGATACTTACGCATGAATGAACCTCGATTCCCCACCAATTTGATATTATATTGTTACCTGTTATACCACTTCTTCCTGGTTCAGAAATGCAGGTGCCAGCCCGAAACATATAGATTCCATGCTGGCAATTCGAGACATTGTTATCTATAAGGTCGATGTGATTAACACCATAAATAACACCGTTCAGAGATATTCCCAGCGTAATTCCTGTCGAACAATTAGTAACATTCAGATTCATAATGGTGATATAACTACTATTGTAAACGTTAACACCAATACCACCTCCGGAGTTATCTTCTAGGTCTATTGTGTTACCGTCTCCATCAATAATCAGATAAGCATCTAGCTGGTTTATTATTTCTATAGAATCTCCAACGTCTGGGCTACTATGGAATGTAAATAATTTATCATTTTCACTCCAAGTTCCGAATTCAGTGTTAGCGCCGGGAACAAGAGTGTGGACTTCAGCAATAGCTGGTTGTATCCCAATGGCCAGTAATGACAAAAGAATGACAATTGCGTAAAAATGTTTCTTGTTCATGATTTTTTCTCCTTTCGTTCCTTTTTCTTTCTCTGCAAGATACATCTGATTAGCTGAAACCTGACTATTTCAGTCTTTTCATTCATCTTGTGAAAGAAGTTAATTCGGAATTTCCCGTACATTAGGGATTCCCAATTTATGTTTGCTCAGCTATGCCGCCGAGTCTATGTCCTATAATATACCAATTTAGTCGGAAAAATTCAAGTTTTTTTCATGATTTTGATGCTGCACTGAAAAACAGCGTAATTCCAATAATTGCCCTTTGAAAAGAGAATATTCGGGATGATAGAAGGCATATTGCTCGTTTTGGGGTAGCCATTGGCTATTTTGGGCAGCTTATTCCTACATTATAGGGCAAAAATACTTCTACATACCAAGGTTTTTCCTTAAGTCTTCTCTTTCCTAATCGATAAAGGATTTAAAAGCAGATTTATCGGGCGTGCTCATTACAGGTTCGAATGAGTATATTCGAGGGCTTTTGTCAGGGCCGAGAGAAGTTTATTTAGTACTTTTTAAGGAGTCAAAAAAATGTTAGCAATTAAGAACAACCTTATGGCAGTTAACGCCGCAAGGCACTTGGGCCAGAGCTACGATGCCCTGTCACGGTCAGTCGAAAGGCTGTCGTCAGGTCTGCGCATCAACAGCGCAAAGGACGACGCGGCCGGCCTGGCTGTTCGCGAATTGATGCGGGCCGACATCGCCGTCATAAATCAGGGTGCCCGCAACGCCCTGGACGGCATTAGTATGCTGCAGACGATGGAAGGTGCTATGGCGACAATCGATGATGCCTTGGTGCGTATGCAGCAGTTGGCCGAACAGGCGGCAACGGGCTCGTACTCTTCTGCCCAGAGAACGATTATGGAGAACGAGTTCAGAGAAATGCGTGAGGAAATCGACCGCGTCGCCGGAGCAACCACCTTTAACGGCATCAAGATGCTCGACAACTCCGCTTCCGTGTCGGTCCACTTCGGCAAACTTACGACCGATAACATTAGTATTACAGGAAGCAACATAACCAGTGCCTCGAGTGGTCTTAATATCACAGGGCTGACCATTGCCGATGTCGCCAGCGCCAAGAATGCATTGGTAACGCTGGACAGCGCAATCGCCACCAAAGATACCGCTCGCGCCAAGTTCGGTTATAAGATGAACCGTCTTGAAGGTACGATATCGGTGCTTAATATTGCTGCTGAGAACATCCAGGCTGCAGAATCTCGTGTTTCTGACGTCGATGTTGCCACCGAAATGGCGGAGATGACAAGGAACCAGGTTCTTGCAATGGCCGGTATCTCGATGCTGGCTCAGGCCAACACAATGCCCCAGATGGCGCTGACGCTGCTCAGATAAAAAAAACAGCAATCGCCCTGCTGCCCTGAGCGGCTTATAGCTTAGGACAGTAAAGACGATTGGCATGATAATAAATTATATAATATAGACAAATTCACTACTGCCATAGTGAGTTGTTCTTGCCCCTGCTTTAATTTCCTTAATGGCCCTAATTAAAGCAGGGGTTTATTTGTTCGCTTTCCTTACCTTGAGTCATCCCATCTTCCATAATAATCAATCATCAATTTATCCCCAAGGGATAATCAATCGAAAAATCCCCCTCTTACTTCCTATACTCCTCCGCATGTTCTTTACAAAGCCACCGGTATGTATTATCCGGCATCCTTACCCGCCTTAGCGGCCCCCACTGACGCCCCTTGTAATTCTTCGGCGCAATCTCCGAAAATAGCTCCGCCAACTGCATCCGTGCAATCCGCTTTTCATCATCACCGCTCAATTGTCTTAAATCCCGAAGCCTGTCTTTCCCCTTCATCTTTTCAACAGTCCGTCCCGCCTCTTCACTTACATCCGATTCGGCTCCCCCTTCGAGTTCCAAATGCCCCGCTAATTCCTTCATAAATTCTGCGTGCTTCTCAACAGCCTCAAAAACTTCAGGTTTCACTCCCAAAGGCAAACCCGCACATGCAATCTGAACTCCGGCTGATAACACCTTCACTGCCATTGACAACCTTGGCGCTGTTTTGACCCACCATTCCCTTGGCTTGTTAAAAGGCACAACGAAATCTCCCGGATGAACTCTGCCCTCCCGCTCACAAAAAGGCCTCAGGACATATTTCTTCTCGAACCAGTTCTTCGGATTGAACTTACTCCCATCAACACCCTCAATAGAGATTACCGCCGGAGCAGAATTAAAGTCCCGATTATCTAACATCTCATCAAGCAGCCTAAGATACTCGCGCAAATTTAACTCCACCTGTTGTCCAATCTCCGCAGGAAGTCTCTTTCCCTGTTCCCTGATCTCATCAACCCTTGTCCCGATCTTGTCAACGCTGACAAGCAAACTCATTACGTCGCTTTGGATCTGCTTTACTCCCTCCTTGACCATTTCTTTCATTTTTTCCGCCGAAACGATAAGCTTCCCAAAGCTGCTGAATCCATAAACCAGTTTTTTCGGTTCAACATCATGCCATCCATACTCACAGTCAAGAATTCTGTCCTTTACCAATGCTGAGAAAATTCGCCGCTCCGAGTGTGTCCCTTCGCATTCCAACTCCTCTTCCTCCTCAAATTTGACACACCCATACTTCCTCTCTGGTTGTAATCCATCAAAGAAGCTGAACAACGATTTGGCAAAGCCATTTAACTGCTCAATCATATTCTGTGGAAACGCTGCCCGTACCGTAAGCCGCAGTGTCTTCTCACCCTCGTCAAACTCACATAGAGCCTCGCTCCTGTATTCACCTTCCCCGGTTCGTAGGAACACACCGTTATTCCAATAGACTCCCTTCGGCATCGCATCCGTTTTGGCTATCATATAGTGGGTCTTGACTATGAACCGGCTCATTATTCCCTTTGGTGGATGAATATTAAGCTTATACTCAATCCTCCTTTCTTTCGCTCCCGTTATCTCACTCCATGGAATCTCAGGCCGAACATCCCCAAATCTAAGCGGCACCAGACACCCGGGTATATCCTCCATATCATATAAAAGCTCGAACTCCTTCATACAGCTACCCAGTGTTGGATACAGGCCGCTGTAACCTTTGTCCCAAATCTCTTTCATCCTTTTATGAGTTATTTCACCTTTGTCCTTATGAAGCTGCTTATCCTCCATAACAAGACTGATTCCCTTTGTCAGCCACTGTGGATTCAAAACGACAAAATCCTCCAATTCAGGAGAATCTTTGAATTGTGTAATCAACCCCAGCGTTTCCATCTGTCCGGCTGCATTCTCAAATCCATCTTTGTCAATCCCGCTCTTTCCAAATATTTCATAAAGCTTATTTCTGCCCACACTGACTTTTTTATCTCTTATTTCCTCTATAGCCTTCTCGGCTTTTTGATATGTCTCAGGCCATCCTTTACCCATCTGCTCCATATCTGCCGCTGCCCTCTTAATCTCATCCGCCAAATCATTAATCCCTTTTCCATTCTCACAACCAACTGGAAAATACCAGCTCTCACCCTGTAATAAATCTCCATATTCCTGCTTCAGCTTATCCAATGGCCATGATGGTGTCGTATTCTCGCACTCGCTTGCAACCAATATCACCCTGCTCTCCGGCGCCCTTGCCTTTATTGTATCAAGCCAGTATTCAGTACGTTCCAGCTTGAATGATTTTCGCCCATTTATCACCAAAAGATATAGCGATTTGTCTATTAAAAAGAATTGGTGAGACTGATGGTTTATCTCCTGCCCTTCGAAATCCCATATATTCAGTGTAATCTCTTTGTCCTTTTCATTTGGGAATTTCGGATTCTCAAACTTCCATTGTACGACCTCAACCCCCTCTGTCCTTATCTGCTCTTTAAATATACGCCTCCGTAAAGCCCTCGACACACACGTCTTTCCTTCACCTCCGTCACCTAAAATTAAAAGTTTCGCCTCATAGCGCCCCTTCTTACCTTTCTCCAACTCTCTTAAATACGCCAATATCGCCTGCGTTCCCTGCTCGACCACCTCCGGCGGTGGTGACCTCATTGGATTCCTTTTCAGATCTAGCACATTCAGATTTTTTAACTGTCCCAATGCCATTGGGACACTCGTTAGTCCATTATTACGCAGATATAATCCTTTCAAATTTTTCAACTGCCCCAACTCTTCAGGTACATTAATTAGCCTATTTAAGCACAGATCTAGCTCGTTCAGATTTTTCAATTGACCCAGTTCTTCAGGGACACTTGTCAGTTTATTTGCATATAGAACTAATACCCTCAGATTTTTCAACTGACCTAATCCTTTCGGGATACTCTTCAGATTATTTCCGAGTAACCAAAGTTCCTCCAGATTTTTCAACTGACCTAATTCCGCAGGGACACTCGTCAGTCGATTGTGGTCCAGATCTAGTTTCTCCAGATTTGTCAAATTCGCTAATTCTGAAGGTACACTCGTCAGTTGATTATGGTGTAAAGAGAGTACCTTCAGATTTGTCAACTGCCCTAATTCCTTTGGGACACTCGTCAGTTGATTTCCGGACAGATCCAACTCCGTCAGATTTGTCAAATTCCGTATTTCTGTCGGTATTGACACTATGCGTTCGTTTGATAGGTGAAGCTCCTTCCTCCCATCTCTGGCCGCCTCTTCGATTATTTCAAGGAGTTCTTTTTCTTCCATCTCAAAGCCTTCCGCGTTTATTTAGTTACTCGCTATTAGCGGTTTGAGCTTTTGTCCATCCCGTTTATACCGACGGAATTATGGCCTGTTCCTCAACTAAAAGCAACAAAAAAACTTGCCCCCGAGAGTCGCTCCCTTGGCCTACAACAGGGAGGCATTCCCCAACCGAATTTCTACCTTCGGTTCGCACTAATTTTATCACTCCGTCATTTCATGTCTACGTGATTGTTTGATGCTCTTGCTAGCCTCCGGTAGAAATCCTTTCCTTCGATATTCGACATTTCTTGTTGTATATTCGATATTTCCTTCCAATCTCTAATCTCTAATTCTCTAAATTTTTTTTCCTCTAACGAAATAATTCCACAAAACCGCCATTCCCTAAATTATCCCTTTCAGACGCAAAATCCCTCAAAAACTAAAAACTACCACCAAAAAACACTAAAAACAAAGAAAATCTACTAAAAAACCAACAAAAACTTGTCCTGAGCGCAGTCGAACGGATCAACCACATTCTTGCCCCGTTAGATAATTACGTCTATCTAATCGGGGTTCACCCAAAATCCCTCCTTCTTGAGTCTGGCGTCTTGAGTCTTGAACGTAGCAAGTCTTGGACATTTATTTCCTTTTCCCTTGATTTTCCGCTTAAAATATGGTATAATACACATATATTAGCCAGTAGGCTAACGAAAGCCCTCAGAAGGGGGAAGTTCAGGCCAGATAGCCAAGCCCCTTGGGTCAGCAGACCCGGATTCGTGAATCTCGAAGATCTGTCCAATTAACTAATTCACAAATTCGCTAATTCTCTAATTGACATGGTGTTATCAGTGGTTAATGAAAAAGACAGGTTTAACGAACAGTCCAAAGCC
>JACKQG010002772.1_pt1 | contig 20028 bp, 18 predicted proteins | sample 8237621 | NCBI WGS metagenome assembly JACKQG01 (sample SAMN15677084, study PRJNA649215) | marine metagenome | biome: marine; feature: Black Sea; material: saline water; isolation source: suspended particulate matter (SPM) from the Black Sea western gyre | collected 2013-06-09/2013-06-10 | depth... | reverse complement strand
TTCGGAGCATCTCGGAATGTCTTTACACCTTCTGGAAACGTATCTCCCAGAAATCGGAGAATGAACCCGACATCATACTGTCTTAACTCAAAATTCCTCAGCGTGGATTTTTCGGTTGTTACTGGTTCAATCCGATAATCGATATATTGGCCAAACCTCACTACAGGAACGGGGTCTACATCCCATTGATTCAGGATTGCTAATTTGTCCTTTCTCTTCTGAGATGTGAAATGAGCTTCCAGTTGACTTTTTGGTAGTTTTTCCAATCGAATTTTTCCCTCTCCCTGCAGATAGTCTGCAATCTTTTTATGGAGCCTGCCCACATCTTCCGATGAGATTTTTTCCTTCCTCTCGAAATGACAGTAATAGCCATCTGATAAGGAATGTTCGATGAAGAGGGTCCTCTCTGGAAAAAGCTCATTTGCTGCTGTGGAGAGAAAAAATGCCAGAGATGCCTGTTTTTCTGGATTATTCATTTGAAAGCTTATTCACCAATGACTTTTACAAGAACACGTTTTCTCCGTCTACCGTCGAATTCCCCGTAAAAAATCTGTTCCCAGGGACCAAAATGGAGCCTGCCGTCAGTGATTGCTACCATTACTTCCCGCCCCATTATCTGCCGTTTGTGGTGAGCATCACCATTGTCTTCACCCGTACGGTTGTGATCATATCGGTTAATGGGTGCGTGGGGTGCCAGTTCCTCAAGCCACCGTTTGTAATCCCTGTGAAGTCCTGGTTCATCATCATTGATAAAGACCGACGCAGTAATGTGCATAGCATTCACCAGACAGAGTCCCTCCTTAATACCGCTTTCAAGAATCACCTCTGCCACTTTTGGCGTGATATTCACAAAATCCATTCGAGTAGGAACATTCATCCAAAGTTCCTTTGTGTATGATTTCATAATTCCTCCAATTCTCTTGAATTCCTTTAAAAAGTGATGTACAATTTAATGAAATGTGAAGGGGAAATACACCGTTTTGCTGCAATTGCAAGAAAAGAATTTCGTTTTCTCATAGGAACAAAATAGAAATCATGACCGAACTTCCCACATACCAGGATATTCTAAGAGCAGCAGATAAAATTGCTCCCTATGCGATTCAGACCCCAGTTAAATCGTGGGCAATTATTGATGATCTTGTAGGAGTTTCCCTCTTTTTCAAATGCGAAAATTTTCAGAAAATGGGGGCATTCAAATTCCGGGGAGCCTGTAATGCGGTGATGTCTCTTACCGATGAAGAAGCTTTTCGCGGTGTAGCGACACACTCCTCTGGTAACCATGCAGCTGCCGTCGCTCTAGCGGCAAAACTACGGGGTATCCATGCCCTGATTGTGACTCCAAAAACTACCTCTGAATTCAAGACCAACAATATCAAGAAATATGGCGGGAAGATTGTTTTCTGCGAACCGACTTTGGCATCCCGGGAGACTACACTGGCAAAGATCATTGAAAAAACAGGACACGTGGAGATTCACTCCTATAACGATCCCCACATCATTGCTGGACAGGGAACCGCTGCTCTGGAACTTCTGGAAGAGGTGTCCGATCTCGATCTGGTTTTGGTTCCTGTAGGTGGTGGAGGTCTCCTGAGTGGTACCGCGCTAACAGTAAATGGACTATCGCCAGTAACAAAAGTGATCGGGACAGAACCAGCTGGTGCGGATGATGCTTATCGTTCTTTCAGAGAAGGGAGAATTATCCCTTCTGTCAACCCAAAAACCATCTGCGATGGGCTTCTTACCTCTTTGGGAACCCGGACGTTTGCCATCATTCAGACACATGTTCACGATATTGTCAGAGTGAGTGAAGAAAAAATTATTAAGGCTATGCGATTGATTTATGAAAAAACAGATATGCTCATCGAACCATCTTCTGCCGTGCCTTTGGGGGCATTATTGGAAAAGAAGATTGATACCACAGGAAAACGAATTGGGATTATCCTCTCAGGAGGAAATATTGATCCAGAAAAACTTTCTTTAAAAGGCTAAAGCCCTGAATTCTGTACCCACCGTCACCGATCCGCCAGCTCGCGGAATCAGTGACAGTTTATACCAAGTTAAAACTTTTCGGAAGTTTTTTAAAAGGCTAAAGCCTGAAATCCGGTCCACGGATTTTACCCTTCAGGGTTTTAAAAAGTTACCCTAACACAGGATAGGTTTTGACAGGGCAGGCGTGCTTATTGCTACCCTTAAAACAAGTTTCATATTCTTTTTCTCTGTGTACTCTGTGGCTATAAAGGGAGTTATGCTCCGTAAACGAAAGATGATTATTTTACTTACCCACCGTCACTGAGATATTACCCAAAACCAAATAAATCACCTGGTCCCACAAGTGCAGGAAATAGCACTAAAATTCACCTGATATTTCGGGAAACTTCAGTTTTCTCACAACCTTGCTAATTTAATAACATAAGATTACATTTCACCAATGCGAATTATCATAATTATCAGCTTACTTACTGCTTTACTATTTTCCGCTTTTGAGCGGATCTCACAATCTCCGATTCAAGTCGCCACAGGTTTTTCTTCATTCTTTGAGGATGGATCACCACTCGAATTTTTGAGTCATCCCGCCTCGCTTTCAAAAACGAATCAGATATCCACAGCACTGTTTTATTCTTCTCCATTTCAACTAAAGCAACTAAATCACTATGGTGCTTATCTATCCTCCCCTTTTAAAACATTCGCCATCGGTACAGGATTTGCCACATTCGGAAACACACTCTATCGCGAATCCATCGCCTCGGTAGCTGTTGCAAAAGAGTTTGGCCACCACTTTAGATTTGGGCTGGTTGCGAGTGCCATGGAAGTTAGCATCAAAAATTACGGCTCTACTCGAACAGCAGGAATCTCTACTTCAATAGATTATCACTTAATAGAGACAATTAGATGGTCCCTTGCATACCACAATTTAAATGCCCCAAGAATCGGCAAAAGCGGTGAACTATTACCTCAAGTAGTGATAACAGGTATAACCTACTCACCATCAAGATCAATCACTGCTGTTATCGAAGTTGAAAAAGATCTTGAGTTTGACAGTCGCTACAAGTTTGGGGTTCACTGGAGACCGTTCTTTCCTCTCTGTATTGCATCCGGATTTGTAAACCATCCTGTTCAGGTCACGGGAGGATTTACATTTGAAATCAAAGGTCAAAAAATCAGTTATGCCATCGCCACACACCCAGACCTTTCTGTTAGTCAGGTTTTTGCTCTGCGGATTTCTCTTCCTTAGCCAGAGTCAACTCACAGGGCAATCCTTACAGGATATCCTCACTTCCATCCAGGTGGATGAAGATGGGGAATTACTTACTGAGGATGAATTGCTGTTACTTGAAGAACAGATTCGTCAGCCACAAAATTTGAATGTAGCCAGTCGACAGCAGCTTGTACAAATCCCGCTATTGAATTCCCCAGACGTTGATTTGATTCTCAAGCATCGAGAAAAAGTCGGTCAATTTGATTCGATGGATCAGATTCTCCTTATTCCAGGGCTTTCCTATTTTGCATGCCAAATTCTTCCCCTTGTAACCACAATACGTGAAATTATTCCAATGAAGATATCTCTGCGTAACCGATGGGTTGCCTCTAATAATGATTCTCGTATACTCCTTCAGACAAAAATTATGATGGGAAGTATCAAAGGTGGATTCACTCTGGAGAGAGATCCGCTGGAACCGACATTAAGCGATTTTATTAGTGGACATATGACTGCATCTTTTGCAGATGGAAGCGTTAAACTCATTCTGGGAGATCACCAAGCAGTGTGGGGGTATGGATTGCTGTTTGGTCGTACTGCAAAACCGATGAAAACCAGTGAAAACATAAGAGGACTTTTCCGTATGGGGCGAGGGTTAAAAATTTATCGCTCCTCTTTAGAATATTGGGCACTCAGGGGAATTGGCTTTGAATCAAATAACCGCTTTGGACAGTGGATTCTTTCACTCTCCTCAAGCCCAAAGGATGCCAGCATTCAAAATGGACAATGGATGAACTTCTCTACCTCAGGTAATCACCAGACTGAAACATCATTGGATCGTAAACATAACCTTCAGGATCAAATTGCACTAATGGGGTGGAAATCCGGTAGTGAGAATTGGGATATCGGTATTGCGATTGCCAGAGAACAATGGGTGTACACCAAGACTCAGTTAAATAATTTACCACCCAAATCATACGGCTCAATGTTTGGACAGATTCGCCACGGATCACTCGACCTTTTTGGGGAAATGGCAACCTATACAAGAATGAGTCCAGCTTTTGTTGGAGGAGTATCATTCACAGGTGAACAGATTCGCTGGATTGCTGGTTATCGTCATTATCCCCATGGATTTCAAGGACCACGCTCTCAACCTTTCCGGGAATGGAGTAGTGAAAAACTGAACGAAATTGGCGTATTTCAGGGCATATCACTCAGGTCTGGACGCCATCGATTATACACATACGGCGATATGTACCACCAAACTACTGGTAATAATCTTACCGGTCGACCCATTCAGGGGTTTGAGACAGCCACAACCTGGCGATATCATTTAAAACCATCTACTATTTCCATTAGATGGAAACTTGAAGAAAAATCTGAAGAAGATGCTATTTTCTTTACGGGTGAGGATGGCTTGACTGGACCAGTAAAGGCAGAAAAGGAATCGTGGAGAATCACCACAGTAATGAAGCTCAGTCGATCCTTCCGGATTCAATTGCAGGGGGATCGCCTGTCATATACAGATCCTGATACTATGTATTGGGGACATGCCCTTTCGATAAAAGTATATCTATTCCATAAATCATGGCGTGGGATAATCAATTGGGTTGGTTTTGTTTCTGATGATTATCAATCACGAGTTTATGTCTGGGATCTGAACCTGCCGGGTGAACTTAGAAGTCATTCATTCTCTCCCACTGGGCAGTCACTGGCTCTCCTTTTTCGATTCAGCACATCCACAGGCGCCACCTTCTCAGCCAGAGTTCGAAGCACCTGGAAATTCTCCCGATTTACCGGGGAGTGGTTTCAACCAGATCTGGAAGGGGCTATTCAGATGGATATTGCATTCTAATAGCTTCATTAAATAAATTACGTAATGTGAAACGTATACTAATCACCATTTTACCCCGACGAGTCCCCGATTCCATCGGGACAGGCAGGATTTCCGCCCCGACTCCGAAGTTCCTGGTTACGGGATCTTTGACTTTGCTCCAACTTATATTTTCCTCACTTCTCTTTGGTTTTGGAACTCGGGAGCAATTGCCCGTTTATTTCCCAGATGATACTACAAAAAAAGAGGTTGTTGCATCATTCAATCACAATAATCTGGTTTACATATCCACCAACGATCTGGTAAAGGTCTTATCAGCTCGAAGCTTCGTAAATCGCATTAGAGGAAAAATTGAGGTTAAAATTAATAAACATCGGATTAAAGTTTCTGCTGGGAGCAGTTTTATCATAATTAATGATCATGCCTATCAACTACCCACTTTTCCTTTATCAGATGGTGATGATATTTACATTCCCCTTGAGTCCACTGTTTACCAACTGAAACAAAAAGTACTACCCGGTCTTACCTATGACCGAACGAGGAATGTTATTATCCTCGAAATGGTTGTTTACAATGTAAAGGAAATTTCTGTAAAAGAGAAGGTGAACGGAACTATCATCCAGGTAAAAACAGGAAAGATCTTCGACAGACAGGATCTTTCTGCCTGGGTAGCAAAAAATGGGTGGTTTTATCTTACTGTTGCCGGGGGCATTGCGGACACTTTAAAGTTGCGGAAGTCTAAACCACATGGAATTATACGGGAAATCGATGTGGACCAGCTAGACAGAACTGCCCAGTTAGGATTCCGTCTGAGATCACAGGTAGAAAGTCACGAGATATATGTTGACGGAAATAATATTATCCTCACTCTAAGATCGCCCTTGAGCTATACCGCAGAGAAAATTAAAAAAATGCGAGATAGGTGGTACATTGATACCATCGTCATTGATGCCGGTCATGGAGGGAAAGATGCGGGAGCTATTGGAACTTATGGTCTTTATGAGAAGTTTGTTACACTGGATATTGCCCGTCGAGTGGGCAAATTACTTGATAAATATACCAATGTTAACATCATCTACACTCGGGATGAAGACGTCTTTATTCCACTGTGGAAACGGACAAAAATCGCCAATGAGAGCAATGGAAAGCTCTTTATCAGTATTCACGCCAATTCAAATCTCAACAGGCGCATTCGAGGGTTTGAAACTTATATTCTCAGCACCGGCAAAACGCAAGACGCACTGGATGTAGCGCAGAGAGAAAATGCTGTGATTAAATTAGAAGAAGAAACAACTCGATATGATCACCTGACAGGTGATAATTTTATTGTGGCATCGCTAATGCAAAATGCATTTATGAAAGAAAGCGAAGACCTGGCTTCAATGGTTCAAACGAATCTGAGGAAAAACATACCATCTCCAGATCGGGGTGTCAAGCAGGCAGGATTTTATGTTATGGTGGGCGCTTCTATGCCTAACATTCTTGTAGAGGTTGGGTTCTTATCTAATCCACAGGAAGAGAAACAACTCAGGAAACCCAACTATCGTCAGAGCATTGCTCAATCAATCTATCACGGGATTCGACAATTTAAAGACAAATATGAACACGTTCTCGCCGTGGAGTCTGAGTGATGAATCGAACATCATCCATTGGTGTATTTGATTCAGGGTTGGGGGGACTCACTGTTCTTCAAGCTTTGAAGAGACAACTTCCCGGAGAATCGCTTATCTATTTTGGGGATACGGCTCGTGTACCTTACGGGACCAAAAGTGCTGAAACGGTTATACATTTCTCTGAGCAAATCGTGAAATTTCTTCTTAACAGAGATGTCAAAATGGTGGTGGTAGCGTGCAACACTGCCTCTTCAGTGGCTTTGAGGAAATTGCAGCAAATGAATGAGATCCCAATAATCGGTGTCATCGAACCTGGAGCTAAGTCAGCTATAAACACCACCCAATCAAACCACATCGGTGTTATCGGCACCACAGCCACCATCCATTCAAACTCTTATACAAAGGTGCTGAAATCGATCAATCCTGAAATAAATGTTACTGAGATCCCCTGTCCACTTTTTGTCCCGCTTGTAGAGGAGGGGTGGATAGACGGTTCCGTTCCCGAAATGGTTGCGGAATCCTATTTAGCTCCTTTTGCAGATAAGGATGTTGATACAATTATCCTTGGCTGTACTCATTACCCAATTTTAAAACAGACAATCAAACGTGTGTTACCGGAGGGTGTTTCTTTGATCGATTCAGCCGATGCGGTATCCATTGAGGTGAAATCAAAGCTTCAAGAGTTAAATCTCTTGGCAGTAGAAACAGAAAAACCACATCACTTGGAATGTTTTGTTACCGACCTACCTCAGAAATTTGAAGAATTAAGCAGGCGATTCTTAGGGCAGGATTTACCTGATGTAAAATTGGTGACTGGGGATTGGTAACTGGTGAATAGTAGTTGGTGAATGGTAACTGGTGATTGTCGGAGTGGAGTGGAGACCCCGACTTGTCGGGGGTAACTAGTGATTTGTAGCTGGTAAATGGTAAATAACAGATGCTTGATCATAAAACACTTGAACATCTCTACACACTCCGACGAAGGGGTATTAAAATAGGTCTTCATAGAACAAAGACTCTGTTATCCAAATGTGGTGATCCTCACAACGAAATCCCTGTTATCCATATAGCAGGCACAAACGGTAAGGGGTCAACAGCTGCAATGATTGCCTCCATCCTTCGTGAATTAGGTAGGAAAGTTGGACTTTATACTTCCCCTCATCTCGTCCGATTTAATGAAAGAATCAGAATCAATGGCATACCTATTCCCGACGAGGCAGTTGCTTCCTTCATCGAAAAGTATAAAGCTGACATAGACAGATTGGGCTCCACTTTTTTTGAAACTACCACTGCCTTAACTTTTACTCATTTTTCGAGAGGGAAGGTAGATATTGCGGTGATAGAGGTCGGTTTAGGGGGTCGGCTGGATTCTACAAATGTGGCAAATTCTGTCTTGTCCGTTATTACACCCATTGATTATGACCACATGAACTTTCTGGGTTATAACATAAGATCCATCACAAAAGAAAAATGTGGAATTCTAAAACCGGGCGTGCCGGTGGTTGTTTCGTATCAACACCATAATGTTATGAAGTATATTCATCAACTGGCTGAAGAAATGAGAAGCACCCTTCATTATGCCCCCAATAAGATGCCTGTGAAAAAAATGATATTATCCGAGAATGTGACTTCATTTGAGTCAAATGGAGTTAAATATTCCATACCTCTCCTCGGAGAACATCAGATCACAAATGCCCAGTCGGCAATCACAGCCTGTTTGATCTTTGATTCTACCTTGGATAAAAACATAATAAAAAAAGGATTATCATCTGTAGGCTGGTTCGGCAGATTACAGATTCTTTCAAAGAACCCAACAGTATATTACGATGTTGCTCATAATTCCCACGGCATTAAAGCTGTTTTATCTACCCTCTACGAACTGCACAAAGGAAAACAGATCAATTGCATCTGTGCTCTTAAAAAGAGTAAAGCTGTGGACAGTATGGTAGGGACATTAAAACAATACTGTCGCCTGATCATAACCACAAAACCTGAACACGATGGATTTTACGAACCAGCGGTTTTAAGTCAGCATTTAAACAACTACGGCATAACTTCAAATGCAGCACAAACTTTGACAGAAGCCTTAAATATCTGCAAACAATCTCAATTGAAAGATGGATTGTGGCTTATTTTTGGTACTCACTACTTGGCAAAGGAGGTATACGAAAAATTTCATTTTCCCTTTGACAATGGTAATATTTAGTCTAAATTAATAGCAGCTATTGAATTTGAAAGCTACTTAGATTATTATCAATCCTAATAATTTCCACAAAAATTTTAGTAGGGAAGCAACACCAGTTATGGATGTTAATGAACTTCAAGGTTTGAAGATCAAAGAGCTCACCAAGCTCGCTCGGGAACTTGATATAAAGCGATATTCCGGCCTTAAAAAACAAGAGCTCATAATGAAAATTCTGGAGACTCAGGCTAAAAAGGAGGGGATCATCTTTTCTAAGGGGGTTCTTGAGGTAATGCCAGAGGGGTATGGATTTCTTCGTTCACAGGATTATAGTTATCTTCCAGGACCTGATGATATTTATACATCACCTTCTCAAATAAGACGTTTTGGTCTCAAGACAGGTCACCTTGTGTCTGGACATATCCGACCACCAAAGAATAACGAGCGTTTTTATGCTCTTTTAAAAGTTGAAACTGTCAATGGCTATCCTCCCAAGATGGTAAAGGAAACCGTCTTGTTTGATAATCTTATTCCTCTTCATCCCAATGAAAAAATTAACCTGGAATATGGGCCTAAGGGTTACTCAATGAGAATACTTGATCTGATAGCACCTGTTGGGAAAGGTCAACGCGGTCTCATTGTTGCTCAGCCCAAAACAGGTAAAACTATTCTTCTTCAAAAGATCGCAAATTCCATCACTACCAATCACCCAGATATTAAGCCGATTGTATTGCTCATTGATGAACGTCCAGAAGAAGTAACAGATATGGATCGAAATGTGGATGCTGAAGTTGTTAGCTCCACATTTGATGAACCCCCGGAACGTCATGTCCAGGTCGCAGATATGGTACTCGAAAAGGCACGTCGGTTGGTCGAATTTGGGAATGATGTAGTTATCTTGCTGGACAGTATTACACGACTCGCTCGGGCACATAACGCTGTTATTCCCCACAGTGGTAAAATTCTCTCAGGCGGGATTGATTCCAATGCTCTTATTCGTCCAAAGCGCTTTTTAGGTGCCGCTCGAAATGTTGAAGAAGGGGGCAGCTTGACCATTATTGCTACTGCTCTTATTGATACCGGAAGTCGAATGGACGATGTTATTTTTGAAGAATTTAAGGGAACGGGTAATATGGAACTCGTTCTGGATAGACGGCTTAGTGACCGAAGGGTTTTTCCATCCTTCGATCTTATCAGGTCAGGAACACGAAAAGAAGAGCTCCTGTTATCAAAAAAAAGACTTGCAAGAATCTGGATTCTGAGGAAACTTCTGAATGAAATGACGCCTATTGAAGCAATGGAATTTTTATTAGATCGTATAAAACGTACTAAAAGTAATCAGGAATTCTTAGACACAATGAGTCAGTAATATCTTGACGTAATTTATTTTTTACAAATATTCTTTTATGTCTGAATCTCTTCAATCTGTAGAAACCATTATTGCTCGACTTATAACAGATAAACCTGTTCGTAAGACACCGTATCAGGTTAAAGGATTGATTATGCGGGATTTTTCTAATGAAGGCATCATTCCTTTCATTAATGGTTCGTATCGTAATGATTTTCTTTATCCCCGTGTTCAGGTAAAAATTCTCAATGAACAATTATATTTCTTTGGCATTAAGGAAGGAGTGAAACCTATTCAAAACCTTATTGACCAGATTAAAGTTATGAATTTTGGGAATATCACATTCAAAATCGAAGGATTTGAGGTAGAGACGGGAAACAATCATTTTATGTCATCTCCTCGAATGATCCGATATAAGTTCCTTACCCCCTGGATAGCCCTGAATGAAGCTAACTTATCTAAATATAAATTTCTTTACGGAAACGAAAGAAGCTCCTTTTTGACCCGGTTGTTAAGTCAAAACATTGTATTTCTAGCCAAGGAAATGGGATTAGAACTCCATTCAAAAATATATTCCAAATTGACCCTCCAATCCCCTTACCCTAAAATAGTGGACGAAGGTAAGCTTGGTGCGTTTCATGGTGAATTTCAAACCAATTTTATTCTTCCTAACTATATGGGGATTGGTAATGGAATCACCAAAGGGTATGGAACTGTTTTCAGCTATTTTAATCCTTCCGATTTTTCCTTTAATGTTTCCAAGTTAGAAAACGATTTTAAAAATAAATCTATGGAAGAAGATCTTCCTGATGATTTAGAGGAAAACGGAGTTTCGTCTGAAGACATTCCAAAAAGCCGACGAAAGGTCTCTTCTGAAGTTAAGGATACAAAAAAAAATGAGCCAAATTACAATACCCTTAAGTATCATAAACGTCACTAATGAAAACTTTACTACCCAATTATGGTGAGTATCAATAATGAAATAAGCTGTTATAAGGCAAATAGAGCTTATCAATGATTTTTTATTCAATTTACATAAAGGTGAAATAATGAAAAAAGGAATTCATCCAGAATACAAGCTTGGAATAGTCACGTGTGCTTGTGGGAATACATTCCAGGTTCGTTCCACGGTTGGTGATATGCGAGTAGAAATATGTTCCGCATGCCACCCCTTCTTCACAGGTAAACAGAGGCTGGTGGACACCGCTGGCCGTATCGAGAAATTTCGTAAAAAATATAAAATTAAAGACACAGAAAACCAGTAACCATATTTACAGAGCGGTTCCCTTAATCTTATCATAACGGTGAACCGCATTTTTTTGACGGTATGCTAGATAAAATTAAAGAATTAATTAGCAAATACGATGTCATCACCAAACAGTTGGGTGACGCTGACATTCTTTCTGATCCGAATAAATACAGCGAGATTGCTAAGCAACATCACGATTTGGAACCAATAATAAAAAAGGGCAAAGAATATCTCAGACTTATCTCCCAAATTGAAGATGATGAAGCTATCCTTGAGATCGACGATGAAGATCTTAAAGCTATTGCTAAAGATGAATTGGAGCACCTTCTTAACCAGCAGGTAGAATTAGAAAAGGAACTAAAACTGCTTCTCATCCCCAAGGATCCAAGAGATAACAAGAACACTATTGTGGAAATTCGTGCTGGAACAGGTGGTGAAGAAGCTGCTATTTTTGCTGCTGATCTTTACAGGATGTACATCCATTATGCGGAAAAAAAAGCATGGAAACATAAAATCTTGAGCAGCAATGAAACTGGCTCAGGTGGTTTTAAAGAGATTATCTTTTTACTTCAGGGAGGTAAGGTGTTTGGCGAGATGAAATTTGAAGCTGGTGTACATCGTGTTCAACGTGTCCCAGTAACAGAAGCCAGCGGGCGCATACACACCTCAGCTTCCACAGTGGCTGTGTTACCTGAGGCAGACGAAATTGACATCAATATCGATCCTGAAGACATTCGAATTGATACCTTCAGGGCTAGTGGTGCGGGTGGGCAGCATGTAAACAAGACCGAGTCAGCTATTCGCATTACCCATATTCCCAGTGGTATTGTGGTAACCTGCCAGGATGAAAAATCTCAACATAAAAACCGCACAGCTGCTATGAAAGTTCTCAGATCAAGACTGCTTGCATTGAAAACAGAAAAACAACAAGCAGAGCGAGCGGAAGTCAGAAAATCAATGATCTCAACGGGAGATCGATCTGCTAAAATCCGCACATACAATTTCCCTCAAAACAGAGTTACCGACCACCGAATTGATCTGACTCTCTACAAACTTAGCTATATTTTGGATGGTAACCTTGGTGAGCTGATCGAACAACTCCGCCTGGCTGATCAGATGGAAAAATTAAAGTCTGATTAAACTCTTGTCATCTGCTCCCATAAGAAGGAATAAGCAGTGGCAGGTTATTGATGTTATTAAATGGGGAGAGCAATATTTTAGTGAAAAAGGTTTTGAAAATCCACGTCACGAAATTGAGTGGCTCCTGACAGATCTCCTGTCCCTGTCACGCATTGATCTATATCTCAAATTTGACCTGTCTATTTCACAACATGATCTTAGCACACTAAAATCTTGGGTCAAACGACGGCTTTCAAGAGAACCGCTTCAATACATTACTGGGAAAACAGAATTCTACAGTCTCCCATTTTATGTGAATTCAGACGTTATCATTCCACGACCTGAAACTGAGACGGTTGTAGAGATTGCAATCGAACGGTCAAAACGAATTGGTGCCAAAAAGATCGTTGATGTGGGTACTGGTAGCGGGTGTATCGCCATTGCCCTTGCATCCCGGCTCGATGATGTTCAGATTTTAGCTGTCGATAAAAGCGAATCTGCTTTAAAAGTAGCACATCTCAATGGAGAGAAAAACGGGGTTTCAGATAAAATAGAATTCCTTCACTTAGACATTCTTAAAAATGATTTCCCCGGTACTTGCGATTTGCTTGTCAGCAATCCACCTTATGTTAAAAAAGATGAAGTAAATAAACTTATGCCCGACATCCGTGACCACGAACCGCTACACGCGTTAACAGATGGAGCGGATGGACTTATATTTTATCGTCGCTTTGCAGAATTGGCTCTTGAAAAAATCAATCGTTGTGGTGCAATGATACTCGAAACGGGATTTGAGAATCACCCCCTGCAGGTCGCTGAAATATTTCGAAAATCCAATATCGGAAAAGTTACTCTTCATAAAGACCTCAACGGTAACAATCGAGTGTTGACAGTAGAGATGCCCCAATGAGGCAATTCATTGCACTCATTCACTTGTTCCGCCCCATCAACCTGTTTTTGGGGGCTTTATCTGTTCTCATATCCGCTGCTGTCTTAAAAGAACTGGGACAAACTGGAACCATCATATCCGCTATTCTGGTCGTCGTATCTCTGAATGCCGCTGCAAATGCGTTCAATGACTACCGGGACCTGGAGATGGATCAAATCAACCGAGCCAATCGTCCCCTTCCCAGTGGGATTATCCCTCCTGTGGTAGCACTCTGGAGTGCAATCATTCTCTTTCTGGTTGGCATAATTATTTCATATCAGATTAACCTTTCTGCATTTATTATAGCTACGTTCATCGCAACTCCTCTCTTGGTCTTCTACACCCTTTGGTTTAAAGGGCGGATTCTTGTGGGAAACGTGGTGGTTTCGTTTACTCTTGGACTGGTATTCATTTTTTCCGGTGCTGCTCTTGGAAACATCTGGGGGATGCTGGTACCAGCTTGTCTTGCATTTGGATTCACCCTCATTCGCGAATTTGTAAAAGATATGGCTGACATCGAGGGAGATCGAACTGTTAATCTGAACACATTTCCCATCAGATTTGGATTGGGGAAATCGGTTTATCTTGCCATTACTTTCATTATCCTTTTGTCTATCGGTACCCTGCTTCCTTTCTGGCTCAGCATCTATGGGAAATTTTACCTCATTACCCTTGTTTTGGGAATTGAAATTCCTCTTCTTTATGTTATATTACTACTGATGAAAAAGCCCTCGATAAGCACATTTTCTCGCATATCACAAATTTTGAAAGCATGTATTTTTGCCGGTCTGCTGGCAGTGTATCTGGGCTAAGTTTCTGTGGCGGTTAGTACTTAAGTGATGAAAGTATTTTTACAAATTGTTTTTTACTCATTACGTTTTACTTTTTACGTTTTAGAACAATTTAAGTGTTTGGTTAACAATGGAATCTGAATTCATACACCTTCATAATCACACCGATTACAGCCTTCTGGATGCAGCTCAAACTGTAAATACATTGGTGGACACGGTATCCAATCTCAATATGAATGCAGTGGGAGTAACGGAGCACGGCAATCTTTTTTCCGCTATTTCATTTTACCAAAAAGCAAAAGCAGCTGGTATTAAGCCCGTCATCGGGGTAGAAGCATATGTTGCCGTAGGTTCTCGCTTTGAGAAAAGTCCCCGACAAGGTGGGGGATGGGGAAACAACCACCTCGTTTTATTAGCCCAGAACTATGAAGGCTATGAAAATTTAATAAAACTGATAACCATGGGATACCTTGAGGGGTTCTACTATCGCCCCCGGATTGATAAAAGTCTTCTCCGCGAATACAACAACGGTATAATCTGTCTCTCTGCCTGTCTTAAGGGTGAAGTGCAGGAAAATGCAATTAAGGACAACTACGAAGGAGCAAAGAAAGCGGCTCTCAGTTTATCCGAAATCTTTACCGACCGATTTTACCTCGAACTTCAGGATCATGGTCTCCCAGAAGAAGAAGCGGCACGCAAAACAGTTGCCAAACTTTCGAGAGAGCTGAATATTCCTCTTGTTGCCACCAACGATGCCCATTATGCCCTGCCTGAACATTGGACAGCTCACGATATTATGCTTTGTCTCGGGACGGGAAAAGAGCGGAAAGATCCTAAACGACACCATTATACCACTTCAGAATTTTATCTCAAATCTCAAGACCAGATGTGGCAGCTGTTTAAAGACTATCCAGATGCTATTGAAAACACTCGAATGATTGTTGATTTATGTGAGGTTGATATACCATTAAATGTGTCTCTACTTCCTACGTTCCCCATCCCAGAAAGTATGGAAAAGACCAATCCTGACAGTTACCTGGCTTCCCTGTGTCACAAGCGATTAAAAGAGTTATATGACCCGACCCCACCTGAAGTTGAACAGCGGCTGGAACTCGAATTGAAAAGTATTCAAAAAATGGGGTTTGCTGGATACTTTCTTATTGTAGCAGATTTTGTCCAATATGCAAAACGTGAATCTATTCCCGTAGGTCCCGGACGTGGTTCGGCAGCAGGAAGCCTTGTCTCCTACACTCTTGGAATCACAACCATTGATCCAATCAAACATAACTTGCTTTTCGAACGATTTCTAAATCCTGAGCGAGCATCCCTGCCAGATATTGACATTGATTTTTGTTATGAGCGGAGAGGAGAAGTCATTGATTATATCAAAAAACGCTATGGCGATAATTCCGTCACACAAATCATTACCTTTGGAAAACTCAAGGCACGTCAGGTTATTCGTGATGTTGGACGGGTTTTAGGTCTGAGCTATGGAGAGGTGGACAGAATCGCAAAGATGATCCCCCCGGGACCTGGCATAACCCTGGATGGATCTCTACAAATCAATCCAGATCTTCGTAAAGTTGCTGATCAGGATAAAATTCACAAGGAACTTGTTGAGTTTTCAAAAGTACTCGAGGGAATGAATCGCCACGCTTCCACTCATGCAGCCGGCGTTGTCATTGCACCCGGTGAATTAACAAATTATATCCCCCTTTACAAATCTCCTCAGGGCGATATTACCTCCCAGTATGATATGAAGTCACTTGAGTCACTTGGTTTGTTGAAAATGGACTTTTTAGGACTCAGGAACCTGACGGTCATTAATCAAACGGTTATTTTACTTAAAGAGCAGGGAATTGATATTGACATGGATAAAATACCCCTTGATGACCCCGATGTTTACAAGATGTTTTCCCGGGGAGACACCATTGGCGTGTTTCAATTTGAATCAGCAGGAATGAGGGAATATTTAAAAAAACTCAAACCTACCTGTATTGAAGACCTTATCGCTATGAATGCTTTATACCGCCCAGGGCCGATTGAAAATATTGACGATTTTATTCAACGAAAAAATGGTAAGAAAAAAATTCACTATCTCCATCCCAAATTAAAGTCAGTTCTAAGAGAGACCTATGGCATCATTGTCTATCAGGAACAGGTAATGCAGATTGCTAATACCATTGCTGGATTCTCACTGGCTCAGGCAGATATTATGCGACGAGCAATGGGGAAAAAACAGCGGCAGTTGATGAAAACTCAACAAGAATCATTTATTAAAGGAGGAATAAAAAACGGAATTTCCAGAAGGGTTTCAGAACAGATTTATGAACTCATTGAGAGATTCGCTCAATATGGATTTAATAAAAGTCACAGTACTGCCTACGCCTATCTCGCATATCAGACTGCGTATCTTAAAACCCACTATCAATCTGAGTTTATGGCAGCTAATCTCACCAGTGAAATGTCCAACACAAATCGGGTTGTCACGTTGATCAACGAATGTCGTAAACTTAAGATCAGGGTCGAGCCTCCAGACATTAATTTATCTGATATCATTTTTCGAGCAATCAATAATAAAACTATCTCCTTTGGACTGAATGCTATAAAAAACGTTGGAATAAAAGCTCTGAAGAATATCATTGATTCCAGAAATAAAAATGGCCCTTTTAAAAATATCTATCAATTTTGTGAACATCTGGATACCCGGATTGTGAATAAAAGGGTGATTGAAAGCCTCATTGAAGCTGGTACTATGGATTCTCTCGAAGGGAATCGGGCACAAAAGTATGCTGCAGTGGATAGAGCCTTAAGATACGCACACCAGCGACAGGTGGAATCAAATACCAACCAGTTTGATCTGTTTGGCTCCAGTAAAACATCATCAAGCTCTGTTCACACCCTTCTCATTTTACCCGATCTGGATGATTGGAGTCAGTCTGAAAAACTTAAACGTGAAAAGAACCTCATTGGATTTTATTTTACTGGCCATCCTTTATTAAAATACGCTGCTGAACTTGAAGCATTCTCTAACTTTGATTTTTCTGAAGAAGACGACCATCTCCATCCGGATATCATTAAAATTGGAGGGATTGTTCAGGATTTTAAGCTTCATTATGATAAGAAAAATCAGCAAATGGCATTTTTCGTACTGGACTGCATAGGTGGAAAACTTGAAGCTCTCATCTTCCATGAACCATACATGCGATATCAGCCCCTCATTAAAAAAGACCAGCTCATTTTTATTCAGGGTCGTTCTACCACACAGATGAATGATCAGGGTCTTAAAGTCATCGTTGAAAAAGTCTTCTCTCTCGAAGAAGTAAGAAACCGACATGTCAAAAAAGTACATATATTCATCGAAGCAAATAAAATGAAGGTAACGGATGTAGATTCTCTTTACGAGATGGCGAAAAAACACACGGGCAGTAGCCCCCTCCTTTTCCATATTCACGATGAAGATAGAAATGGCAAACTGATTGAGACAGATACAATAAAAGTCGATGCAAACGACACCTTTATAGATACGCTGAGGGGTCTCTATGGTGATCAAAACGTATGGTTAGATTCATGATCGCTCTTATCCAAAGAGTATCAACAGCTACTGTTACCATTGACGAAAACAGCGTTGGAGAAATAGGGGCAGGCTTACTGATATTTCTCGGGGTTTTTGAAGAGGACACAGAAAAGGAAGTTGACTTTCTCGCAAATAAAATTACCGGGTTTCGTATTTTTCATGACGAACACGGCAAAATGAATCGCTCAATCCTGGACATCGGTGGATCCGCACTGGTAGTAAGCCAATTTACTCTCTGTGGTGATTGGAGAAAGGGACGTAGACCAAGTTTCGTTAGAGCTGCCAGCCCCGAAAAAGGTGAATACCTATATAACGAATTTATTTCTCAACTTAAATCAAAGTCTATTCCAGTTGAATCTGGAGTCTTTGGTGCTATGATGGATGTCCATTTGATCAATGATGGTCCTGTTACTTTTGTTCTGGATACCCATCAAGTTAAGTTTTAAATAGAGACAGATCACTCTTCTTTTTTTTCTATAACCTTAAACACTTTTTCACCCGGTTTAGCCATCCTGTATCGTTCGCGGGCTATTTTTTCAATGTATTCGATATCATTCTTCAACCGATCCTTTTCATCCAACAACTTCTGTTGTTTAGCGCGAAGTTGGTCTATTTCTTCAAGAAGTTGTTTCTTTTCTCTTTTTTTTTCATACAGTTTATAAATTCCGTGGTCACCAAAGAAAAATACAATGATAAGGACAAACCCGACGAGTACTAAAATTTTTGGTACGAGTTTTTCCCCACTTTTTCGGCGGCGTGAAGATACACGGCGGCGACTAATTGTTCTTCGTCTTGCCATCAGGAAAGACCCAGTACCTCCTTACCCGGGAATTTGGCATCCGATCCTAATGTCTCTTCAATCCGGATAAGCTGATTGTATTTGCAAATTCTATCCGTTCTGGATGCAGAACCTGTTTTTATCTGTCCATTTCCCATTGCTACACAAAAATCTGCAATGAATGTATCTTCAGTTTCGCCAGAGCGATGAGAAACAACTGCAGCCATTCCATTCTCTCTTGCAAGATCGATGGTTTCAACTGTTTCTGTCACCGTTCCTACCTGATTCAACTTGATAAGAATAGCATTCATTGCTCGAATATCAATGGCTTTCTGAAGCCTGTCAACATTGGTTACTGTCAGGTCATCTCCCACAATTTGGATTTTACTTCCAAGTTTGTTATTCTGGATTGACCACCCTTCCCAGTCATCCTCTGCAAGACCATCTTCGATGGAGATAATGGGATATTGTGACACCAATCTGTAATAATACTCTACCATTTCTTCTGAGGTCAGCTCTTTTTCTTCTGATTCTAAAATGTAGACTTGTCTATCCACATCATAAATTTCACTGGCAGCAACATCCAGTGCAATGAAGAGCTGCTTTCCAATCTGATATCCTGTATTTGATGCCGCTTCCAGAATGACCTCAATTGCCTCCTCATTGGAACGAAGATCCGGGGCGAAGCCCCCCTCATCACCCACAGACGTATTTAATCCTTTTTTCTTTAAAACACTCTTCAGCTGATGGAAGGTCTCCGTCCCCATCTGAAGTGCCTCTGCAAAACTGGTTGCTCCCACAGGAAAAATCATAAACTCCTGAATATCAACGTTATTATCTGCATGCTGTCCCCCATTCAGAATATTCATCATAGGAATTGGAAGAACAGTGGCTTTCCCCTCAGACAAATATGAAAATAATGGAACTTTTTTTGAAGCTGATGCAGCTCGAGCCACCGCCATTGAAATGCCAAGAATAGCATTTGCCCCATACCGTTCCTTATTGGATGTTCCATCCAACTCAATTAATTTTTCACCCAGGGAATTTTGGTCCAGAGCATTTTCTCCAATCCCCGCTGGTCCCAGTATGTCGTTTACGTTTGTAACCGCCTGTTTAACGCCTTTTCCCAGATACCGGCTTCTATCTCCATCTCGCAATTCTACAGCTTCATGTGTTCCTGTTGAAGCACCAGATGGAACGGCGGCACGACCTGAACTGCCATCTTCCAAAATAATATCAACTTCAACTGTGGGGTTACCTCGAGAATCTAAAATCTCTCTTCCTTTTACAGCTTTGATAACAACAGATAACATATTCTTACTCCTTACTTTACAATAGTGAAATTTTTCAATACATAACTACCTGTAAAAAATAACAAATATTTACAGACCTTACATCAGGAAATTTCCTGCA
>JACKQG010003286.1_pt1 | contig 20031 bp, 16 predicted proteins | sample 8237621 | NCBI WGS metagenome assembly JACKQG01 (sample SAMN15677084, study PRJNA649215) | marine metagenome | biome: marine; feature: Black Sea; material: saline water; isolation source: suspended particulate matter (SPM) from the Black Sea western gyre | collected 2013-06-09/2013-06-10 | depth... | reverse complement strand
ATTCAAAAACCGTTTTCTTTTGGATCATTGTCGGCAAAATTAAAGACTGTGCTAGGATAACAAAGTTTATCCATCACTTTTCTTTAAGAATTTTTCGCAAAACGTATTTCAGAATACCGCCGTTTTCAAAGTACTCGACATCGACATCTGTATCCAGCCGTGGAATCACTTCAAAATCGATTGTTTTTCCGTCTTTGCTTACGGCTTTGACCCCCAATACTTTTCGCGGCTTCATATCTTCGATTCCGGTGATATAAAACGTTTCAGAACCTGTTAAACCGAGGGTTTTCAAGTTTTCATTTTCTTTAAATACCAGCGGCAGCACCCCCATTCCAACCAGATTGCTGCGGTGAATCCGTTCAAAAGATTCGGCAATAACCGCTTTTACTCCCAAAAGGCTGGTTCCTTTTGCGGCCCAGTCTCTGGAGGACCCGGTTCCGTATTCTCTACCTCCAAAGACGATCAGAGGTCTGGATTCACTTAGATACTCCAGGGCGGCATCATAGATAAACATCTCTTTTTTATCAGGAAATTTTAAGGTAAAACTGCCTTCCCTGGGCGCGACAAGCTTGTTTTTTATGCGGATATTTCCAAAAGTTCCCCGTATCATCACTTCGTGATTTCCCCGGCGGGAGCCATAGGAATTAAACTCCTCGGGAACCACGTCATTGGCGATAAGATAGCGGCCGGCAGGATATTCTTGCGGAATCGCTCCGGCCGGAGAAATATGATCCGTGGTAACCGAATCGCCCAGCAGTAAAAGCACACCGGCGTTTTCTATATCGGCAGGCCGGACATGCTCGAGGGTAAAATTTTCAAAATACGGCGGTTTTTTGATATAGGTGGATTGCTCGTCCCAGTTGAAAGTTGCACTTTCGGCGACATTGAGCGACTGCCAGAATTCATCCCCGTCAAAAATTTTAGCGTACTCTTTTTCGAAAAACTCTTTTTTAACATGTTTGTGAACCAGTTTTTCGATTTCCTCGTCGGTTGGCCAGATATCTGCAAGATAGACCGGCTTCCCGCCGGGATCGAACCCGATCGGTTCCAAGGTTAAATCAATATCGATTCTGCCGGCAAGGGCAAATGCTACCACCAAAAGCGGTGATGCCAAGAAATTCGCCCTGACGCTCTGGTGAATTCTGGCCTCGAAATTGCGGTTTCCCGACAAGACCGCGGCAACGGTCAGTTCATTTTCAGATATCGCTCTCTCGATTTCCGGATGCAAGGGGCCGCTGTTTCCAATACAGGTTGTGCAGCCAAAGGCCGCCAGGTGAAAACCAAGCGCCTCAAGATGAGGCATCAGACCGGCGTCTTGAAGATATTGAACAACCACTTTCGACCCCGGAGCCAGAGAAGTCTTGACATACGGCGGAACTTTCAGTCCCTTTGACACCGCGTTTTTTGCCAACAGACTCGCACCGATCAGGACATTAGGATTTGAGGTGTTTGTGCATGAGGTTATGGCAGCAATAACAATGCTCCCGTGGCTGATTGATACCGCTTTTCCGTCAAGATTCACCTTACATGTTCCTGAATCAATCGGCCTGCTTAGCGGCGTCCGGACGGTTCGGCAGCCGGATTCGTCGTGAAACGTGGAAAGTTCGGAAAGGTTCGCATCTCGATTATATTTACCACTCAGTACCGTGATAAACTTATTTTTCAGATCTTTGAGCTCGATCCTGTCCTGGGGTCGAGCCGGACCGGCAACAGAAGGTTTAACGGTGGAAAGATCGAGCTCGAGGACCTCGGTATAATCCGGATCTTCTTTCCCACTATAAAACAGACCGACCTTCCGGGTGTAAGCCTCAACCAGATCGGCCTGTTTTTCCCGATGGGTCTGGCGAAGGTATTCCAAGGTCTTCTCGTCCACCGGAAAAAATCCGAGGGTCGCACCGTATTCGGGCGTCATGTTGGCGATGGTTGCCCGGTCGGGGACCGACAGTTTTTTCATTCCGGGTCCAAAATATTCTACGAATTTTTCCACCACATTGTGTTTCCTGAGAAGTTCGGTCACCACCAGCACGAGATCGGTCGCCGTGATTCCTTGGTTCAGCGCGCCGACCATCTTTACGCCGATAACTTCAGGAATCGACATATAATACGGCTGCCCTAACATGACGGCCTCAGCCTCAATGCCGCCGACACCCCAGCCCATTACCCCGATGCCGTCAATCATGGTGGTATGCGAGTCGGTCCCGATCAGGGTGTCGGGAAACGCAATTGCTTTACCGTCGAATTCGGCGGTCATCACCACCTGCACCAGGTACTCCAGATTCACCTGGTGGCAGATACCGGAATTGGGTGGAACGACCCGGAAATTGTTAAAACTCTTCTGAGCCCATTTCAAAAGCGCATATCTTTCCCTGTTGCGTTCATATTCTTTAGCCACATTCTTTTGTAAAGCGTCCCTGGTGCCGAAATAGTCGACCTGTACGGAGTGATCGACGATCAAATCGACCGGCACAAGCGGGTTGATTTTCATCGGATCTTCGCCGAGATCTTGAACAGCATCCCGCATGGCGGCAAGGTCCACCACTGCCGGAACACCGGTAAAATCCTGCATCAGGACCCGGGCCGGATGGTAAGGTATTTCCACCGGCTCTTCATAGCGCTTTTCCCACCGGGCGATTTTGAGCACATCCTCTTGCCTGACAATCCGGCCATCCAGTTTCCTTAACAGATTTTCAACAAGAATTCTGATCGAAAACGGCAGGTTATTTATATTCGCGATACCTTTTTCCTGAAGCAGGGTAATGTCTGAAATATCGTATTGCCTGTTATTTACCTTAATCTGTCGGATAAATTCCTGTCTTTTCATAACATCCCCGCTGATAAAGAATACGAGGTTAGATGACCCGGCTTTGGTTCGCCACTTGAAATGGCTGCTTTACAGCGATCCTTTTTAAATCCGGATATCGAATTGTTAATCACTCTTTGCCATGTTGATTATGCAACGTTAGGGTTAAATCTGCTGAACCTGAACTCAGGTTTGAATCGACCCGCCTCAGGTAAAGCCTGAACCGGCGGTACAGGTATAACAATGATCGGCGAAGGCAATCGGACTGCCCTCTTCCGGAGGGCCCGGCATCTCGGAAACGTGTACTTTCCGTCTTCCCATAGGCAAAGCGGCGGCAAGATTAAAATCACAATCAAAAAGATATCCGTCCCAGGAAACCGAAACCAGGGTGCGGCACATGACCCCAGTCAGCGCACAGGGGTTGAAACTGGAAGCAAGCTTTTGAATATATTGCTGAAAGTTGCCAGACTGCACGAGCCACCGACGAAATCTGCCTAGCGGTACATTGGCAAAATTAAACAGGCTGTTGAAAACAATTCCATATTTATCGGATAGAACCCGGCGAAATCTCTTTTCGGTCTGGGCTTGCGAGGGCGGCAGAAACGCCCCGGTGGGATTGGATACCAAATTGAGTTCCAGGCCGGAACCGGAATGCCCGTAGCCCAGAGCATTTAACTTCCTGAGCTCATCGATGCCGATCCGGAACATCCCGTCGCCCCGCTGCGAATCCGTCTGGGACACATTTAAAGCCGGGAAAGAAGCAATGATCACCGCTCGGAGCTTTTTTAACAATTCCATCAAGTCGCCCCTTTTGCCGTCATTTAAGGCCGACAAGTTCGTTCGGAACATCAGTCTCGGTGCTGCCGCCGCAAGCATTTCGACGATCCGTATAATATGCGGGTTCAGTTCAGGAGCACCGCCGGTAATGTCGATGGTCTCGAATCGGCTTCTTTGCGCATAAGCGACCACTTCATCCAAGGTGTCGACCCCCATGTTCTCGAAACGAGCAGGCCCGGCGTTCAAATGGCAGTGGCGGCAGGTCTGATTGCACAGCAAACCGACATTAACCTGCAGGGTATGCGTCTGGTCCCTTCGCAGCTGGAGTCCGTACACGCAAAGCATCTGGCCGAACGGTTCGAAACCCCCTGCGGTTTGATTTTCGGCCATTGCGCTCTTGGTTTCTAATTGACCTTCAAGCATTGTATACTCTATTGTTATTATTCTCTTTACATGGATAGTTTTTCAGCGATATTGCGCATCTGAATCCCGTGAACAAGCGAAGCCCCCCCGCGGATAGCCGTTACAACGTGGATCGCTTCGGTCATTTCCGCCATGCTGGAGCCTTTTTCCAGACACGCCTGTGTATATGCGTCAATGCAGTATGGACACTGTATCGCGTGGGCAACGGCCAGAGCGATAAGGGATTTTTCTCTTTCGGTGAGTTCGCCTTCGGCGAATACGGCGCCATAATACTCAAAGAACTTTTTGGCCAAATCCGGTGCTTCTTTTCCGATCTCTTCAAATTTCGGCAGATCCTCCGGTTTATAGTATGTTTCCATCGGCAATGTCACCTTTCTTGTTTTAATTATGACAACATCAAAAATCGCATACAATAAAATTCATTTCAAAATAGTACCGATTCCCGCTCTATCCCGAATATTTTCATGAAAATTTTTCAGCAAACTTAAGTTTTATAAAAAATCCAATAAGTTAAATCGAATAATAGCTGTAAATCTAAAGTTACAATTTGTACTATAAACTTTTTCTTTTTAAGCTGAACAATTTTCACCCTTTGGGCGCTGCCTGATGCGCTCATTTGCCGTGTTATCAGGGGGTTGCAGTAGGAAACTACGGCGGCGCCCCTGAGTGCCTTGCAAATGAACGCATCAGGCGCGTGAAATATCCGGACTGGCAAATATACGGTTACCGGTTGTGAAGAAAAATGTTGTGGCAGGGTACACTGATTACCAGTCAACCGGGAGGCGAACCGTATTCCCGGCTTTGTTTTGAAAAAGCAGATATCCGTGCTTCTTTCCATATAAAAATAGATCCCTTGTAATTGCAACATCATTTTTGCAGTAATCGACAATCTCACGGATACGCCCCTGTTTCCACCAGCGCAGGGCTTGAAGACCATCAGCCGTCTTTTTGACGTCCAATGTTATCCTGGCAAGATGTTCCAGCGAAAGCCTGTAACCCAGACGCTTGTGGATCTCCTCAAGGATATCCAGGGTGGGTAGTGCCTTAAAATCAAAATTTGAATAAGCGGAGAGCACGCGGTAATCAAACCGCTTGATATTGAATCCGACAACCACTTCAAACTGCTGGAGACGCTCAATTAGTTGAGACACTTGATTCTCCAGAAATTCAAGAAACTCATTTTCCTTTGAATCGTAAAGCACGGCACAACTGATCCCCATGAGGTCGGCGCGGTGCCACCCGCCGACATCCTCAGCCGAACGCTGCGTTTCGATGTCAATAACCCCGTAGTGCCGGTTCTGCTCGGCCCGGTCTTCGGCCCTTGGCCGTTCAATTCTTACGGCCGTCCTTTTCCGCAGCCTGAGCTTCATCCGGCCCAAATGCCTGGTGCCGGCCGCTGCAAGGCGATCCGTTTGAACAGGAACAAAAGGGCCTTCGGTTCTGTCGTGAACTTCCTTCGGCTGCTGGACGGCCACAGGAACCCGGCCCCCCCTTTTCAGGCGCTCAAGGATAAACCGTGCAGCCGCTTTATCAATCGGCCGGTTTCCGGAGCCGCATTTGGGTGAATGCACACAGGAAGGACAACCGTATTCACAGTTGCAGGCGTCAATAACATCGTAAGTATTTGTCAAAAGCTGTTGGGCACGTCCAAACGCCTGTCTGCTCAGCCCTGCTCCGCCGGGAACACCATCGTAGATAAATACCGCCGCACTGCCGGTCTGAGGATGAAAGGTGGTGGAAATTCCGCCAAGATCATTGCGGTCCGCCATTACCAGCAAGGGAAATATGCCGATGGCGGCATGTTCAATGGCATGAATGCCTCCCATAAAATGGAGCTGTCTTGATTCCGTTTCCCTTTGAATTTCCAACGGAATCTTAAACCAAAGTCCCTCGGTTTCAAAAATCAGGGGAGGAAGATCCAAAGGAATGATGCTTAATTTTCTCTTGGTATGGATCTGCCATTTTTCATAGCCGCTGACCTGGTCGGTCACTTTAAGTCGTCCTGAAGAAACCGTTGTACCCCGGACGGGCTTTTCTGCAAATACCTCTATAATTTCAGTATGTTTATGGGATCTTACCCGGGTGTAATAATCGACCCGGGCCTGGGTGACTTTGACGGTAGCCGTATCCAGGTCAAGGGCATTGACCAGGAATGTATCCCCTTTATGAAGGTAAACGGCACCGGGGTGCGTTTCCTTAAAGGCCCTGAAACCATCGATTTCTCCCCTGCTCTCCCCGGTCTGGTTGCAGGCAATCTGAAAGCGGCTGCCGACACCTCTTAAATCGACATGACGATGAGGGGCGCGCCGGCTTGAATAGAGTTCTTTTCCGTCCGCGCTTCTTAAAAGCTCACCGTTTGCTTCCAGGCCCAGGACCGATGTTTTGACAGGCCCGGCGGACATCAAGGGTTCGTCCGTCTTGAGCGGCAGCTCCGCAGCAGCGCATGTCAGGTGCCTGGCCAGAATTTCAGGATTGTACGGATTAACCACCGCTGCTTCCGGCTCGCGTTTGATCAGCTCATCGGGATTTCGCATGAAATACTGATCCAGTGCGTCTTCACCTGCAATCAGAATCAATGCGGAAACCTGACCGCTGCGGCCTACCCTGCCGCCTCGCTGCCAGGTCGCCACCACCGACCCCGGATACCCTACCAAAAGGCACAGATCCAGATCACCGATATCGATCCCCAGCTCAAGGGCGCTGGTCGATATGACCGCCAAAAGGTCGCCCTGAGCAAGTCGCATCTCGATCTCCCGGCGCTCATTTGGAAGGAAACCGGCCCGATACGCGCTGATGCGGTTTGCAAAGGAACCTGACTGGCTGCCGGCCCAGATGGCAATCAGTTCGGCAAGCTTGCGGGATTGGGTGTATACAATGGTTCGCAGGCTCCGGTGCAGCGCTGCTTTGAGCAGAAGGATCGCCGTCTGAGCCGGGCTTTGATCCGGGTTGACAAAAACAAGATGCTTGCCGCCCCGAGGGGCACCGCTTTCAGTGATGGTGTGAACTTCAAGGCCTGTAAGCTGTTCGGCGAGCTGGCCTGGATTGGATACGGTGGCCGAACAAAAAACAAATGTCGGCGCAGCACCGTAATAGGAGCAGATTCGTTGCAGCCGTCTGAAAACCTGGGCCATGTGGGACCCCATGACTCCCCGGTAGGTGTGAACTTCATCGATGACCACGATCTCAAGATCGGAAAAAAAAGCTGCCCATAGCCGGTGATGCGGCAGAAGCGAAAGATGGATCATTTCAGGGTTGGTCAGCAGGACATTTGGAGGGGCTTCCCGGAGACGCTTGCGACGCCAGGCGGACGTATCGCCGTCATATATCGCTGCGGTAGGATGTATTTCCCGGCAGCATGCAGATAATGCTTCAAACGTCCGCAGTTGATCCTGGGCAAGGGCCTTTAAAGGGAATATGTAGAGAGCCTTGGCAGCAGAATTACGCAATATGTTCTCCAGAACAGGGATATTATAGATCAGGGTTTTGCCGCTTGCCGTTGGCGTTGCCACCACCAGATGACGGCCTGACTTTATATAATCGACAGCCTCTGCCTGGTGACGGTAAAGATCATTGATCCCGGCGGTTCGGATAATCTTCTGAAGCTTCCCGGAGCACGACCTGTCGGGTTGCTTTAACTTTGGAGCTTTTGCAGGCAGCACCGCATGATGAACCACTTGGCTCCCCAGGCGTTTTGAAGACAAAAGTGATTGGATGTATTCGTTTATATCAGCTGTTTTATGCATAATATACTTGCAAATATTGAAATCTTATATATATTGTTTACTTAGTTTTCGCCAAATTGCACGGTACCATCGATTTTGCACAAGGAACCGACGGAGATTGGAACCTTCGCTTCTGTTTAAAACCATCATAAGCATTATTCTTATTCCTTTTTCAAGTTTCTTTTCAGGATTGAAGATCCCTGTAGATTTGACCTTGCACCTTCAAGGTGTCCGTATTGAACCAGGCATAAATTTATTATGGTGAATCAGGTTGTTGCTCTGCTGGCCCTGCTAGTCCTTTCGGGTTTTTTCTCATCCGCTGAAACCGCCTTGTTTTCAATCAGTAAGACCAAGGCCAGACATTTGGCCAAAAAAAAAGGTAAAACCTATCAACTGATCAAAAAGATGAAAGACGATCCCCACCGGCTCCTTGCCACCGTCCTTATCGGCAACAATGTCGTCAACGTGGCGGCAGCGGCTCTGGCAACCACCGTTGCCATTAATATTTTCCCGAACCATGCCGTGGGCGTTGCCACCGGAATCATGACGTTTCTCATTCTGGTTTTTGGCGAGGTGCTGCCGAAATCGGTTGCCACGCGCAATAACGTCTTGATCGCCACCATCATCATCTATCCGATCTACTGGCTTTCAATTTTGCTGTATCCTGCTGTAATTTTTCTAAACTTTATTCCCAAACTGACCGGCAAGATCAAGAAGACGCCGGCGGTAACTGAAGAAGAATTAATGACATTTTTGGAAGTCGTTGAAGAGGAAGGTGAGATCAAAGAGGAGGAAAAAAACCTCATTCACAAGATATTCGAATTTGACGACACCAACGCCTCGGAGATAATGACTCCCCGGGCGGATATGTTTGTTCTTGAAGTCAATGAACCGCTAAGGTTGAATGAACTCGTCGAATCGGGTTTTACAAGAATTCCCATAATCGAGGGCAACATTGATAATGTCATCGGTATTATCAACATCAAGGATCTCTTTTTGCGTCAGGCAACTTCAGGCCAGGAGATAAACATCCGCCAGATCATGACAAAACCCTATTTTGTGCCTGAAAACAAGAAACTGGATAAACTGCTGCATCAATTCAAGAAAAGGAAACATCATATGGGGATCGTAGTGGATGAGCACGGCGGTGTATCCGGCCTGATAACGCTCGAAGACGCCCTTGAAGAGATTGTCGGAGAAATCCGGGACGAATCCGACAAAGAAGAGCCGTATATTGTCGAGCGCCGGAACAGGGAATGGACCGTGCCTGGAAAATCCGACATTGATGATGTCAACGAAGCCCTCGGAATGAATATTCCCGAGGAAAAGGAATACGATACATTTTCCGGATACGTTCTGTATACCATCGGAAGGATTCCCGAGGAAAAGGAAAAAATTACCATCGGATCATATGAAATCACCGTCGAAGAAAAAGACGGAAACAGGATCAAGAAATATAGTGTTAAACAATTATCATGAACTTCGACCAAATACTCGCAAAACGGAGATCTACCCGCTCGTTCGAGACAAGAAAAGAATGATCCTGCTTTCAACAGGAATAGCTTGCTTGCTTCTGCTCGCCGGATTTTCCCTTCTAAGAGCTCAAGCTACCGATATTATTGAGGTTGGTAAATTCTCGACGGCAAATGCCGGCATGGATTTGTTTTCCGTTTGGAAGCCGCTTACGTTCAAAAAGATCAAACAACACACCAGCTACAATCTAGTTGAGGACAATGGTGTTACGGTCGTCAAAGCGACCAGTAACGCTTCAGCTTCAGGACTTATCCGCAAAATCGAAATCGACCCCAAACTATATCCGGTGCTCACGTGGCGCTGGAAAGTGACTAAGATTTATGAAAAAGGAGATGTGACCAAAAAGGAAGGGGATGACTACCCGGCCCGGATATACATTACGTTCAAATATGAGCCCGGCAACCTGGGATTCTTCGAAAAGCTGAAATACGAAACCGCCAAAACATTATACGGCGAATATCCCCCCATTGCAGCCCTTAATTACATCTGGGCCAGCAAAGCCCCTGAAGGAACCATCGTTCCCAATCCCTATACCGACCGGACCATGATGATAGTGGTGCAAAGCGGTACACAAAAACTCAACAATTGGGTTGAAGAAGCGCGCAATGTCTATGAAGACTACAAAAAAGCTTTCGGCGAGGAACCGCCACACATATCCGGTGTGGCGATCATGACGGATTCGGACAACACCAAAGAGTCGTCCGTTGCGTTTTATGGCGATATTATCTTCCGAATGAAATAAAAAAAAAGAGAAGGTTTTGCATTTTAAAAACAAGGCCTTTTTTATCCTTTGACACGTTCGACATACTGTCCGGTTCTAGTATCGATCCGAACCAGCTCGCCCTCCTCGATAAACGGCGGAACCTGAACAACATAACCGGTTTCGAGTGTAGCCGGTTTTGTACTGCCGGCGGCTGTATCTCCCTTTGCCCACGCATCTGCCTCGGCAATCCGCAGATCGACGAAATTGGGCAAAGCAACCCCGATCGGTCTGCCTTCGAAAAACAGAACACTACAAACCGTGTTTTCTTTTAAAAAACTGATCGATTCGCCCACCTGACCCTGGGTAAGAAATTCCTGTTCATAGGTCGTTGTGTTCATGAAACAATAGCGTTCGCCGTCTGAATATAAATATTCCATCTGGAGTTCTTCGAGGTTAGCCGGGTTGAATTTATCGCCGGATCTGTACGTTCGGTCAAACTGAGATCCGGTTACCATGTTTTTCAGCTTGCACTTGTATAGGGCCTGACCCTTTCCGGGCTTGACGAATTCAAATTGAATGATCACATAAGGATCGCCATCAATCTCGATTTTCAGACCTTTTCTCAGGTCACTGCTGACATACATGTGTTGCCTCCCCAATACATTTTTATTTAGTCCTAAAAAACCTGGTCCTATGGGCCAGGTCAGAGTTAACTGGCTTTGCCAAAACCTCTAAAGAGTGCCTTAAGTTTGAAGTGCGCTAAAGTGAGCTAAAGTTAAGGAATTATATCAATTATATATAAAATTAGCGGAGCAAAGCGACCCCATAACTTTAGGCACTTTAGATCACTTTAGGCACTTTTAACTTGTCTGGCTTTAAGGAAAACAGCCCCTTAGGGGTAAACCAAAGTCGGGTCTTCTGGGCCCGGATGTTTAATTACTTAAAGTTTGCTCCGCCCTATGGACCTCTTCGACCAACCGTTTGACTTTATTTAAATCTTTCTTGAAGCGAACAGAAACTCCATCGGAATCTACCGCATTGGTTCCCGTGCAACTGTCAACCCCTGCGGCCCTTACATGCAGGATACCGTCAAATACATTTTCAGGCGAAATCCCGCCGGCCAATATGACCGGAATGCGGCTCGATTCAACCAGCTTTGCGGCAACATCCCAATCGCAGGTCCGGCCGGTTATACCGACAAAACCTTTTACCGGCTGATCGTCCGCCGATCCGCCGGAAGCTTTCAACAGAAGCGTGTCCGTTAAAAAGTAATCGCTGACCGGTTCAAAGCGTCGCGCCAATTTTAAAGTGGGGACGCGGTCCGACACGCCGGCCGGCGCTATAGGAATGGAACGCATGATTTTGATTCCAGGAAACCTTTTTTTTACATTCTCTTGCAATGCCAAAAGATCCTGGCAAGCGCTCGCATCATCATTCTGAAAGACCAGAGACTCACAAAAGTGTACAATGTCCGGCTGATAAAAATCAAGCGTGCGCAGCACGGCATCGCAGTCGCTGAAAAGCGGTATCAAGCTGCTGCGGGCGTCGCCGGCACCGACGACCTGAATGGTGTCCACTATGGATTGAATTTTCCAGGATTCTGCGGAAACAACGACGCTGCCGATGTGGTCGACACCGAGCGCTATCAATTTTTCCGCCTCGGAAGGCGTTTGCACCTCATATATCTGAACAATTATCTTTCCCATATCTTTTTAATTGTCTGTCACTATTTGAAACGCTCAGTTTAGGTAGAATTGAGTTGACATTTCTGGCCGCTTCTACCATATTCAGCTTGATTTCGCAACTGGAGAGGGTGTCCATGATTTTGATTATCGATTTCGGTTCCCAGTATAACCAACTGATCGCCCGCCGCGTGCGAGAAGGCCATGTGTATTGCCAAATCGAACCTCCTGATATCGACATTGATTATGTCAGGAACCTTAACCCCGAAGGAATCATCCTCTCCGGAGGACCTGCCGGCATTTATGAAAAAGACAGCCCCAAAATAGACCCGGCCATCTTAGATCTTGGGATTCCCGTTCTTGGAATCTGCTACGGCATGCAGTTTATGGTCCATGCTCTGGGAGGAGACGTAAAAAGGGCCCAAAAACGCGAATACGGCTTTGCAAAACTCAATATCAAACAGCCGCAGGGGCTTTTAAAAGGCGTGGGGACCAAGACCGACTGCTGGATGAGCCATGGCGATTCCATCGCCAAGCTTCCGAAGGGTTTTAAACCAACGGCTTCCACCGAAAATACGAAGATCGCAGCAACGGTTCATCCTGGAAAAAAGCTTTACGGCCTTCAATTTCACCCTGAAGTTCATCATACCCCCAAAGGCCAGCTCATGCTGCGCAACTTCCTCTTCGAGGTTTGCAAATGCCGACACTCCTGGACCATGAAGTCCTTTGCCAAAGAATCCATCGCTCAGATCAAAGCAACCGTTCAAGATAAAAAAGTGGTTCTGGGCTTAAGCGGCGGGGTCGATTCCTCGGTTACTGCCTTGCTGATACACAAGGCCATCGGGAAAAACCTTACCTGTATTTTTGTGGATAACGGCCTTCTTCGCAAAGATGAGGGTTTGAAGCTCAAAAAAACCTTAAAGCAGCATCTGGACATCAACATCCGTTTTGTCAGCGCCAGAAACAAGTTCCTAAAAGCACTTGCCGGGGTTAGCGACCCGGAAAAAAAGCGAAAAATCATCGGCAAAGTCTTTATGGATGTGTTTGAAGCCGAAGCCAAAACGATTAAAGGCACCGAATTCCTGGCCCAGGGAACCCTTTATCCGGATATTATTGAGTCTGTGTCTGCCTTTGGGGGTCCCACGTCGGTCATTAAATCCCATCACAATGTCGGCGGCCTTCCCAAAAAAATGAAACTGAAACTGGTAGAACCCTTAAAATATCTGTTCAAGGATGAAGTCCGCTTCTTGGGCAAGGAGTTAGGGCTTGACCAGGACCTGATATGGCGCCAGCCCTTTCCGGGTCCGGGCCTGGCCATCCGGATCATCGGTGAAATCACCCCAAAGCGCCTTTCAGTCTTACGAGAAGTCGATCATATTCTGATTGAGGAAATCAAAAAAAGCGGATATTATAAAAAACTATGGCAGTCCTTCGCTGTCCTGTTGCCCATTAAAAGTGTGGGCGTAATGGGGGACCAGCGAACCTATGAAAACATCGTAGCCATACGGGCGGTTTCCAGTAAAGACGCAATGACAGCGGACTGGGCCAAGCTGCCTCACAAGCTGCTGGGTAAAATCTCGAATCGAATCATCAACGAAGTCACCGGAGTCAACCGGGTCGTATACGATATCAGCTCCAAACCGCCCAGTACCATCGAATGGGAATAGACAGCAATGACGGAAAAGGAATCTGCTAAATTTAAAATACGAATGGACGACCATCCCGAATCCCAGTTCCAGAATGAATTCCAGGATCTCAGGGTTGAAAAGTTAAGCCGGCGCTTAACTTTGATTACGATCCTCATCCCCTGCCTGGTCGGGATTATCCTTTTTTTTGTTTACCGCGACATACAAACGAGAGTCGGACAAGTCGATACCGGCACAACCGAGGTTAAAACGCTTTCAAAGGACCTGGAAACCAGGTTTTCATCGCTGTCTGCAAAACAAACCCAACTCCAGGAAAACCTTTCGGAACAGATTGCATCTCTTGAAAAAACAACCGTTGCTCTGCAAAAAAACCTTAAAGAAGTATCCGCTGCCATTAATCAAGTCAGATCCTCCAGGATATCCGACAACAAAAAACTATCGGACGATATCAACGCCATCAACCATACCCTGGCGACCCTGATGCCGATTCCCAAAGACCTTGAAACTCTCGCCTCCAGTATAAAAGTCGTAAATGAAAAGTTTTCCAAAGAACAGGAGCGTTTTTCTCTATCCTTGGAAGGTGTTAAAAATAATTTGATAAAAATCCAGGCGGATATCATTGCCTTATCATCAGCTAAAATTGACAATAAAGCCCTCGATCTGGCTCTGAAAAATCAACAGGAAGCCTATCAGAAACAGCTTGGCCAAATCAGGCGGGAAATTGAGTATAAAATCACATTGCTGGAAAGCAGGATTACAGGTCTGAAACCGGCGGATACGCCTTCATCTAAAGAAACGCAAGTAAAACCCCCCAAGACCGCAACACCCGCCCCGCCGGCACCCAAACCCGCGCCCGAATTAACGCCGGCCAAAGATACCGTCACGTCACAACCCGGTGCTAAAGAACAGCCGGTTAAAGATACGGTAACGCCAAAGCCCCCGCCCGAAGATAAACCGGTCCAAGGTTCCTCCTTGCCCAAACCCGGAACATTTATCGAACAGGACATCAAGTAACGCATCCACACCCGCAGGATCCGCCTTTAAGCCCTGCCTTTCAGGACGGAGAGCTTCGCTTTTCTAACTGCTTGTTATTTTTGGGCAAACTATCTCTAGAATGAAAACCTGACCATAATCCGAGGAAAAAATTGCGTGCATTCAACCCTAAGGATCGGACCCTGTAGCCCCCCTCTTGAACAACAAGCGTTGGAAATCTAAGTGATCCGACCATCTTTCCGTTAATCCGAAAATCCTTGGCGCGTAAGCTCCAGGACCCCGTAGGATCGTCTTTGGCGGGATCGAATCCCAAGGCAACAATCAGAAATTGGGGTTGAAACGCTGCTATGCGTCTCAACACTTTTTTCAGGGACTCTCGATACGTTTCCCCGTCCAGATGTTCCGGCAAGGGAACATTGATATTGTAACCATGTCCGGCACCCTCGCCCTTTTCATCTTCAAAACCGCTGAAAAAGGGATAGGCGATGCTTGGATGTCCATGAATTGATATGGTCAACACATCAGCGCGGTCGTAAAATATGTTCTGGGTCCCGTTTCCGTGGTGATAATCCAGATCCAGAATCGCCACTTTGCCATAAGAACTCAAATATTGGGCGGCGATCGCCGCAGAGTTAAAATAGCAAAATCCACCAAAGGCACGACGTTCGGCATGGTGGCCGGGAGGACGAACCAGCGCATAGGCCAGCCGATAGCCTTCGAGCATTTTCGTGGCCGCTGTCAAGGCGCAGTCAACGGACCGCTTGGCTGCAAGATAGGCATTTTCGTTAAGGGGGGTGAAGGTGTCGATGCAGTAGTAGCCGGCCCTGATGGGCAGATCTTTAGGACGTCGCGCGGCATTTCGAATGGGGAAAACATAAGGATATACCGATTCTCCCGGTTCCACGCGGGCGCACACCCGCTTCAAATAATCCACAAAATCTCCGGCGTGAACAGCTTTGATATGCTTGTCGGCAAAGTGCCGAACCCTTGTATTCTCAAAAAGCCCCGTAGGCTCAATTGCACGCAAAATAGCCCGGATGCGTACCGGAGATTCCACATATCCACGGTTGTGGACGTGATGGATGGTATGTTTGTCGTTTACAACCAGGACGATCCTTTTTTCAATAGAATTTACGGGTTTTACTGCGGCGTAGGGTTCCTCCCCCACATACTTGGGTTCTCGCAGACGGACGGGATCATCACGGAACGATTGGACGACCATCTCAATGTATTCCGGGGAAAAAAGATAACCGTATTTTCTCCCGAGAATCGCCCGAACAATGCGTCTCATTTTATGGCGGGACAACCTTTGCTTGGTACCGAGATTATCGTAAACAAGATAAGGGGCACAGTCATCCTCAGGACGGAACGGCTTCTCATAGCATGTATTCACGATCGGCCGGGCCCCATAGCGCTCATAGAAGCGCAGCCTGGCAGCATTTTGTTTCACAACTTTCGGGTCTCTGCACAGCTTTGGGTCGTCCGGCAGGCACTCGAAAAAAATACCGATTGCATTCAAAGCAGATGATTCTTCCCGCACCCTTTCATAGAGGGCGCTGCCGATTCCGCCTCCGGTTTGAAGCCTGCCCGCAGCGATGAAATTGAGATAGCAAAACGATAGATCGGGGGCATGCTGCAAAAGAGCGAATCCCCTGACACGACTCCTTGGCCCTTCAGCCACAAAGAGGATGGACCGGAAGCCGAATTTTATTGGATTGCGCAGTTGTTCGGGGAGTTCGGTTATATTTTTTTCTGACAGTAAAGGGAACTGCTCCCGTAAAATGGATTGAACCTGGGCGATTACTTCTTGATCTGCGGCAAGCGTATCGTCGTAAATCCGGCGAATTCGAAACATTCTTCACCCTCCTTTTCCACCAGTTTATCCCGGCTGGTCTTTAATGGTCAACAATAATTAGCTCGGCAGTCGGGGACTTTCTTAGCAAACCCGCTTGGATAGCGGAATGGAGGCACAGACCCTTCAATTCGACTGCATTCGGCCCAAAGAGAAGTTCTATGGCAAAGTCTGATCAAAATTCTTGCTTTTATTGAGAATTTCATATCATATGTTTCAGTAATTCTGAAAAAACAAATTGCTGACTCAAAATTTGACAACCGGTACTTGGATTTGATATTTTCCCGATACGTCCTAGTGTCTTTAAATTTCATGAGCTTGAAAGGTTTCCAGATATGAAAACAATTATTAAAGTCATTGGAGTGCTGCTTTGCATTGCCGCCGCAATCGCCTATTACCTTTATAATAGGGTATCGTATCAGCCGGAATGGTATCTTGAAGATAAAGGGGTCGGTGAATTCCAATTCACCGGAAATGTTGATGATCTTGAAAGAAAAATCAAGCAAGGTTTACAAAATGGCGAGAGTGTCAGAATTCCTGCCAACCGCATGATTGATCTCGTCGCCGATCAACTGGAGAAAAAAACCGGTTTTGAGATTAAAGAGGCCATAAAAGCAGCTAAAACCACGATCGATCCCAGCGGGGTCGAGGTGGAAATGATTGTCGACATGCGCCTCATCCCGCCTGAAAAGCTTCCCAAAGATGCTCAAAAAGCATTTAAACAGTTTTTGGGGTTGGTGCCTAAAAACGCCCTGAACAACCTGTACATAAAATGCAACATGCAGGCGTTAAAACAGGAAGGTTCTGTCAGCCTTGATCCGCTTTCCAGCATATCCATAGGAAAAATGAATCTGCCTGTGGCTGAACTTAAAAAAAAGATCGGCTCAAAGCGCACTTTTTCGCTGGAATCACTGCCCATTTCGGATGTCGAATTTGAAAAAGATGCTATCATCTTAAAACCTTAACCCGGATAATTCATTTATTTCGGTTCTCACAATTTCGTTCCGATTCAATGCGGAGTTATTCAAAAGATTGTTTCGACACACTGAAAACGGTCGGCCGGTTGGCCCGTTTGCCAGTTAGCCCGTACATCAGCAAAAACCGGCAAACCGGACACGGGCAAACGGGTAACCCCTTGTAACAATGCAATAGTCTGTTCGTGCTTTACAATTTGTTCAATCGGAACATATTTTTGAGAACTACTATAACTGAGGCGTTCATATGCCCCGCAGCAAACTTGTCCCTCTGAATCACTATCAACACATCTATGAAACCATGATTGAAGTAACCGATTTAAATTATGGAAATCACATGGGAAACGACGTTTTAGTCGGAATCATTCACCGGGCTCGGGTGCATTTTTTGAAAAGGCTCGGCGCCGCTGAAAATGACCTCGGAGATGGAAAAACCGGAATTGTACTGGCTGATCTTGTGGTTAATTATAAAGGGGAGGGATTTCTGTTTGATCCGCTCGTTGTCGAAAGCAGCATCGGTGAGTTGCAGTCCAAAGGCTTTCGGATGTTTCACAGAATCGCCACCGCAGAAAAGCGGCTGATCGCTCTGGCTGAAACCGGTATCGCTGCCTTTGATTACCACCAAAGAAAAGTCGCCCGAATACCGGAGGCATTCATCTATAGGCTTGCAACCCTTGAGACCCGCTCTGATCCATCCGCATAAGATTGCAAACGTTAAATTGCATCACCGTCCCTGTCTACGTATAAAATTATTGGTTGCAAATACAATTGAAATGCAATATTATGCAACTAAAACATCCAAAAAGGAGCATCATTATGCCAACAGCCGTAAAAATATCCGATGAGCTAATAGCGCAAGCCCGCATTAAATCAAAAATATTTAAAAGATCTATCGCCGGTCAAATCGAATACTGGGCGCAGATTGGTAAAATCGTGGAGGAAAATCCCGATCTGCCGTTGCCTTTCATCCAGGATGTCCTCCTTGGAAAAGAACAAATACGAGCCGGCCTGGGAACGCCGTATATTTTCAATGAGGGTGAATGAAAAAAATCACAGAAATCACTCAATCACCGCTTTTCGCCAAACAAAAAAAGAAATTGCATAAGAATCAAATCAGAGATTTGGATCAAGCGATTCAAACAATTGTAAAAGAACCGGAAGCAGGCCACCTTAAGACCGGTAATCTATGCGGAATTCGGGTATACAAATTCCAATCCATACAAGAACAAGTCCTTCTTGCTTATGAAGTTGTGGAAAACCACCTCTACCTGTATGCATTTGGAACTCATGAAAACTTCTATCGTCAGCTAAAAAAATACATAAACCGCTAAATTCTTTCAGCCATCTCATATCACCTTGTCCGTCCTATGCCATTAAAGGCGCAGGAGCTTCTTAATAACTTCAATCGGCTACATTCATGCCTAAAAACGATACATTTAAATTGAACGAAATTTTAATCAATAGAAAGATTATGGCTTTCGGGACATCCTTTTCGCCTTTATAGCACTCATTTTAGATTTATTTTATTAAACGCCTATGCATTTGGCTCCTAACATGAAGTATTGAATGTTGTTTTGAATTTGGTTTTGATAACACCCCCCACTATGGTTTGTTTGGACGATGGGGATGGCATAAATTTCGGCTTTCTTGATTCATATGACCGATTGTGTGAGTCAAAAATACATGAAATTTCAATCCTGATTAACTATGAATACTCAGAAAGCCCGGTTTTTCATATTATTCCGAGCCAAGCTATCAATCAAACGGTCGAACAGTTAAAATTAGGACTAAAGTGCCTAGGCATTTAAGATTGTAAACGATCCGCCGGTGGGTTTCTCCTTCTGATACAAAAAGCTAAACTGTATGATCGCCCCTATTTTTCCTACCAGGTTTCAATCCACGCCCCCACGCGGGGCGCGACTTTATCGCGGCCCAAACCTACGGGACGGGACCGGTTTCAATCCACGCGCCCACGCGGGGCGCGACATAGTCTGAATGTTATAGATTTTTTAGAAGTGCATGTTTCAATCCACGCGCCCACGCGGGGCGCGACGCCAGATCATACTGCGCTGAAAGTAGCGCGAGAAAGTTTCAATCCACGCGCCCACGCGGGGCGCGACCGAAGGGAAAAGATAAGGCGCCATGCCACGAAAAGTTTCAATCCACGCGCCCACGCGGGGCGCGACTGGCAAAACTATATCACCACTCGGCCATTGGTCTAGTTTCAATCCACGCGCCCACGCGGGGCGCGACTCGGCTTTCCTGTAAGTTTCTGAATCTCTGACTTGTTTCAATCCACGCGCCCACGCGGGGCGCGACCGGCGTAGAGTTCGAGAGTTGTTTGCTTTAACTCGTTTCAATCCACGCGCCCACGCGGGGCGCGACTATCTATACATTGCTTAAACAACCAGCTTTCCAAGTTTCAATCCACGCGCCCACGCGGGGCGCGACACGCTTCGGGCGCACAGTAATTTATGGTTTGAAATGTTTCAATCCACGCGCCCACGCGGGGCGCGACTTTTTGATTCTTTTCACCTCTCCACCTCCTTATTGTTTCAATCCACGCGCCCACGCGGGGCGCGACCTTCTGACCGTGATGCTGGCGATGATGGTCCTGTGTTTCAATCCACGCGCCCACGCGGGGCGCGACAAGAAGTTTTTCGAACTAATCAAGGAATTATCCGGTTTCAATCCACGCGCCCACGCGGGGCGCGACGAACATATATACAGAGAGTACAACACTAGATTTTGTTTCAATCCACGCGCCCACGCGGGGCGCGACGCATCTTGATATGGATACAAAATAACCACCTGGGTGTTTCAATCCACGCGCCCACGCGGGGCGCGACGCTGAAATACCCCGTGTGCAGCGCTTATAAATTGTTTCAATCCACGCGCCCACGCGGGGCGCGACTTTTATGTATTT
>JACKQG010003285.1_pt1 | contig 20032 bp, 16 predicted proteins | sample 8237621 | NCBI WGS metagenome assembly JACKQG01 (sample SAMN15677084, study PRJNA649215) | marine metagenome | biome: marine; feature: Black Sea; material: saline water; isolation source: suspended particulate matter (SPM) from the Black Sea western gyre | collected 2013-06-09/2013-06-10 | depth... | reverse complement strand
CGAATTTCTTGCCCTGGCTGAGCAGGTCGGGCTAAAGTCAACGGTTGAAAATTATACAATAGAGAATGTCAATCGTGCGCTTGAAGATATGAAATATAGTCGTTTTAATGGGGAGGCAGTATTACATTTGAAGTGATCCCATATTTGGGGTTGGCAGCAAAATAATAACCTTGAAAAAAGAGGCGTTTTATTGTGACATCTGTTACTTTTCGGCCTTGCCGAGCACCTGTATAATAATGGTGTTCTGAACTCATATATAGGAGAAAATATGACCGCAAAAATTATTGATGGCACAGCAATTGCCCAAAGTGTACGTGATGAAGTCAAAGAGAAGGTTGCAAAACGCGTCGCTGCTGGTAAACCACAACCTGGTTTGGCCACAGTTTTGGTTGGTGAACGTGTTGATTCGGCTGCTTATGTTCGCATGAAGCAAAAAGCTTGTGCCGACCTGGGGATGACATCCTTCCACCACCCACTTCCTGCGGATATCAGCCAGGAAGACCTTGAGAAATTGATCAAAGAATTGAATGCTGATCCAAAAGTGAATGGCATTCTGGTCCAGTTACCTTTGCCCGGCCACTTGGATGAAGAACGGGTTTTGCAGCTTATCAGCATAGAAAAAGATGTTGATGGTTTTTCACCCCTTAATATTGGTCGCTTGGCGCAAAAAGGTCGCGAGCCTTTGTTTGTACCTTGCACACCCTACGGCTGTATCTACCTGCTCAAGGAAGCTGGTGTTGAACTTTCAGGTGCAAATGCAGTAGTTCTGGGTCGTTCCAATATTGTGGGTATGCCCGCTGCTTTATTGCTGATCAAAGAAAACGCAACCGTGACAGTTGTTCACTCCCGGACAAAGAATATCGAAGAAGTTGTTCGTCGGGCGGATATCATTATTGCCGCAATAGGTATGATGGAGTTTGTGCGCGGCGATTGGGTTAAACCCGGTGCAGCGATCATTGATGTTGGCATCAATGAAAAACCCGATGAGACCAAGAAGCGTGGTTATCGTCTGGTGGGTGATGTCAATTTTGATGAGGCAAAAGATGTTGCTGGTCATATCACTCCGGTCCCCGGCGGTGTTGGCCCGATGACGATTGCCATGTTGATGGCAAATACCTTGCGTGCAGCTGAAATTCAACAAGATTAAATATAGCTAATCTTAAAATCAGAAACAGCCTCATCAAAAGATGGGGCTGTTTCTGATTTGTGGGGGGATTTTACCGGGATTATGATCTTTCAGGCAGATTCTAAATTATTCCTCTTCCTGATTATCTTTCAAACCCTTTGCTTTGCGTTTCAAATTCTTGAAATAATCTGTATTAGTGATTTCGGCTACTTCCTGGTCTCGTTTTACTGCGTCTATCACAATCCGCAATTCCTGGATCTCTTTCCGCAGACTCTGTTCCTGAATATATCCTTTCAGAGCGGCGCTAGCCAGAGATGAGAAGGACTCCATTAATTGTTGCAGGTTATTGTCAAAGGGGATCAGTGCTTTCTTTCTCGAATTCAAAGCATTAACCAGTTCTAATACACCGAGTATATTTCCTTCACTGTCCTTCAATGGAATGGTCAAAAAAGAAACTGACGCATATCCAGTGCGTTCATCGAAATCCTTCGTGTCAGAGAAGTCGAATTCATCATCCTTGTATGCATCTACAATATTGACCGTCTCGCCGGTTAGCGCCGCATATGTGGCAATATTATTGTGATTTGGTTCACCAGTGGTTTCATCATATAAGCTCAGTGATGGTAAAGAGATTTCTTTGCCACTTTTACCACCCATAGAAATATCAAGCATATCATTACGAACTACAGCGTACTCGAGTTGCTTGTCCTTGATCAAATATAGCGAACCGGAATTTGCGTTGCAAAATGATTTGGCTTCCAGCAACATTTTTTCCAATAAGCGACCAAAATCTTCTTCAGTGCTTAGTTCAACTCCGATGGGGATGACAATTTCCAACAAGCTGTCGGCGCGTTTCTTTTCAACACCAACTTGAATGAGTATTTTGCGTAATAAGCCGGTGACATATAGCCCGACGAGTGTAATTCCGCCAATTCCGAAGGCCGCTGCCAGAAAATCTCCACCAATCTCGAATGTTGAAAGTATTTTAAAGAGGGCGGTATAACCGACACCTGCCCCTAAACCGCTAAGAAGCAGAATGAGGCGGTTGGCTCTGTGTCGAAAATAGAATTGAGTGATTGCGATGCCGATGATGCCGGATGCTGTAGCATATATGAGCGAGACCGATACGGCCTGCACCACAATTAATTCAATATCATGTTCAGGAAGCAGAAGAAGGATAGTTCTTATATTTTCATATGCGGCATATCCAAGACCGGATGCAATCCCGTATACGGCCCCATCTATCAGGTTGTCAGATTTTTCGAGATAGATGACAATGAAAACACCCATAGAAACAAAACCAAGTTGGATCAAGGGGGAGATGACAATATTGATTGCCTGGTGGGTCAACCCCATCTCAAGCAGTTTTGGAACCAGCAGGGTAAATCCGCCAAAGCCAGCTGCCCCCCAGATCAGGCTCAGCAGCACCCAGCCAACATTACGACGGGTAAATAGGCCAAATATATACATGACCAGCATCACGATTGTGGGAATTCCTGCGCCAATAATTATTTCCATATTTTCCATCCGTAGTTTGAGAGTTTATCAATTATACCCGCAGACTTGCAGCATACATTTCCTCATAATTATTTTTCTTGACAATATATTAAATTGCCAGTATTATGAACTTGCTAATACTAGCAAGTAAAATATAATGTGAACTAAGCTATGCTTTGAAATAAAAGGAGTAAAGATGGTTGATCAAAATACGCCAACCAAAAAATTTCAAAAAGAGATGAACTCAGGCACGGCATCGCTGGTTTTATTAAGCGTGCTTTCGCAAAGCGAAAAACCGATGTATGGCTATCAAATTGCCAAGTTGCTGGACGAAAACCGGAAGGATGCCCCCGCGATGAAGCAGGGCGCTTTATATCCTGTGCTGCGTTCGCTTGAAAAGAATGGTTTGCTTTCCAGTAAAGTCGAACCTTCGGTTTCGGGTCCACCACGCCGCTATTACACCATTGCTGCTGAAGGCCGCGAAGCACTCATGCTCTGGACTGAGATATGGAGCCAGATGAAAAATTTTGTTGATCATATTCTTGAAGGAGAAAGCCATGTTTAGTACCGTTGATGAATATCTCGATGCTCTAAAAGAAGAAATGCAGGGGGTCGATAGTGCCACCCAACAGGATGCTTTGGTTGATGCTGAAGAACATTTGCGCACCGCTTTGGAGACTGCATCTGAAGATCAGCCTGAAATGGACCCTGCTGATGCACTATCTGCCATCATTGAAGATTACGGGACACCTGAAGAAACTGCTGCTGCCTATGCGGAAGTGGAACGGCTCACTGCCCCCGCTTTGGCTGGGTCGGCCACCAAAAAACAACGATCTGGGCTGGGAGCTTTCTTTGCCATTTACGCTGATCCCAAGGCTTGGGGTGCGTTGCTTTATATGCTGATCGCCTTTGTGACTGGGATCATCTATTTCACCTGGGCTGTGACAGGGGTTTCCGTCTCGATCTCTTTTGCCATCTTTATCTTTGGATTGCCGGTTGCTTTGCTCTTCCTTTTGTCAGTCCGGGGCATCGCATGGCTGGAGGGACGTTTGGTCGAAGCATTATTGGGGGTGCGGATGCCACGACGATCACTACCCTCTCCGCAAAACACAAAACTGCTTGAGCGTATCAAGGCGCTCTTAACGGATAAGCACACCTGGTTCTCACTGATCTATATGGTCTTGCAGTTCGCCTTGGGAACGATATACTTTGTCGTTTTAGTCACGGTCTTTGCCATTTCTCTTTCGGGGATTGCCGTCCCGATTATTCAGGAGATTTTCGGCTTGCCCTTTGCTCAGGTAGGCAATTTTGACTATTTTATGCCCCATTGGGGATACCCCCTGACTGTATTAGCTGGTTTACTCTTATGGACAGTGACCTTGCATCTGGTCAAATGGGTGGGTGGATTACACGGACGTTTTGCGAAAGCGATGTTGGTAGCTGAACAGGGCTAAGTTTGCTGACAAGGAACCCGTTCCCTTCAAGGGAACGGGTTCCTTGGTTTAAATTACTTTGAGTTGGTTTTTTTGTCTGCTAGCTTATTCTTTCCGGATGTGTATACACATTAAAACGATGCCGTTTGGCGTAGCCAACCAGGGTGATCCCCTGTCTTTCGGCCAACTCAACTGACATCGAACTTGGCGAGGTCCGCGAGATGATCACCGATGCGCCCAACCGCAGGGATTTTTGCATCATATCCGAGCTGATGCGCCCGGTAGTCAGGATCACGGAACTTTCGAGTGCGATATCCTCCATTAGGGCAATGCCGGCGATTTTGTCGAGGGTATTATGCCGGCCGATATCTTCGGCAGATACAATGCTCTTTTCCCCATCAGAAAGCACCGAGGTGTGCACGCCGCCAGTTTGACGGTAAAGAGTTTGGTCGTTATCCAACATCCCCAGCAAGACGGGAATCTGCTCAGGGATGAGCTGCATGCCATTTAAATGGTGAACAGGCTCAATATCCACGTTTGGCTCGACGGAAGTCACCCCTCCAGTACAACCAGATGTATGTGTCCATTTGGTTGGTTTTTCGGCTGCATGATTTAACCAGACATCCACATTATCGCCATGCTCACAAACGCGCACATCGGCAACTTCACTGAAATCATTGATAATGCCTTCGTTAAAAAGGAAGCCGACAGCCAGGGCTTCCAGCTGGGTCGGAGTGCACATGAAGGTCAGCCAGGCGACACCGTTGACTGTCAGCGAAACAGGGGCTTCTGTGATCAGACTGGTATTGATTTCTTCGGTTTTTCCATTGTGATGGAATTGATATTTTACGGGGGAACTGGGTTCTTTCATTTTTTTTTTACCATTAAATTAGAAACTGATTATTTGAGGTCCACTGTCCTGGCTATACCAAACTGCCAACGATCTTAATGCAAGGGCGTGTAAAAACATCCTCATCATGAGGTGCATCGGCGATCTCCCCTGAAAGATCCTGACCTGGAAAATGCAGAATACGATGCATCTCTTTGCGCCAGTTGGGGCAATCGCTCACATCGTAAACTATGCCATCGTACGCGATCCACTTTTCATCCTGGATGTCGCCATTGTAACGGAGAAGTTCAGAAAGTGTAATCATTCTGTTGAGAGGTTCCATAGGCGTATTTTAGCACGCTACCCTTAAAATATGAGCGCTCTTGTTGAGCTTGTGGCATAATAAACCATCTTTAAAAATGAGGTGCAAATGATAGAACCAATTGTTATTGATGGGCAATCGCTGACTATCGAACAGGTCATTCATGTAGCTTATGGCGAATCGGGAAAGCCCAAAGTTCGTATCGATGATCATGCACAGAAACAAATTGAAAATTCAGCTGACGCTGTGCAAACTCTGCTGAAGCGCGGTGAAGTAGCGTATGGTATCACAACAGGATTTGGGGCGTTTAAGGATAAGGTTATCCCAATCGAAGACGTCAAGACCCTGCAAAAAAATATCGTGATGAGTCACGCAGTGGGGACGGGGGACCTGTACGACATCCCGACGACGCGGGCGATTATGCTGATTCGAGCAAATACGCTGGCGCGAGGGCATTCTGGTATCCGCCTCTCAACTTTGCAATTGTTGCTTGATATGTTAAATAAGGGTATTCATCCCACAATCCCTGAAAAAGGGTCACTTGGCGCAAGTGGGGATTTGGCGCCGCTTGCTCATATGGCCCTGGTGATGATCGGGATGGGTAAAGCCGAATTTCGGGGTGAGGTTTTTTCTGGCGCAGAGGCTTTAGAGAAAGCGGGTTTGAAATCAGTTGAATTAGCGGCAAAGGAGGGGTTGGCTCTAACGAACGGTACTTCGGTAATGTGCGCGCTGGGTACTTTGCTCGTTCATCAGTCCGAGCGTTTGATGGGGATTGCTGATGCAGCAGGAGCCTTGAGTTTGGAAGCCCTAAACGGGACTCCGCTGGCTTTTGACGAACGTATTCATAATTTGCGCCCTTTTCCTCGACAAATTGATACGGCTGAAAATATGCGTGCCTTACTCAATGGCAGCGATTTTACGCGCGATTACGATCCTGCAAATATACAGGATGCCTATACTTTGCGCTGTATTCCCCAGGTACACGGTGCTACCCGGGATGCGATTGCCTATACGCGCTGGGTAATGGAAATTGAATTGAATTCAGTCACAGATAACCCGTTGATTTTTATAGATGAGAAGACAGATCAGATCACAGTTTTGTCCGGTGGAAATTTCCACGGTGAACCTCTGGCAATTGCGATGGATTATTTGGCGATTGCAATCACGGAGTTGGGCAATATTTCTGAACGCAGGATAATGCGCCTGACCGATGAGTGCAGCAACTCTCAAACACTTCCCGCCTTTTTGACTCAGGAGGGCGGATTGAATTCGGGATTCATGATTACACAATATACGGCGGCAGCTTTGGCTACGGAAAATAAGATCTTATCGCATCCCGCCAGTGTTGATAGTATTCCTACTTCGGCGAATGTTGAGGATCATGTCAGCATGGGGCTGACTGCCGGGCTGAAATTACGGCAGGTTGCCAGCAATGTCGAGCATATTTTAGCTACCGAGTTGATGGCTGCCGCGCAAGGGATCGATTTTCGCCGTCAGAAAGTTGGCGTAAATGCAAATCTGGGAAAAGGTACTGCGCCTATTTACACACGCATCCGGGAGGAAGTCCCCTTTATTGAAAAAGATACTGTTTTATATGAATATATCGCCGCGGTGAAAGAGTTGATATCCAGTGGCAAGTTAGATTATTTATAGAGCTGATTGATCAATGTCATCGTTCATTTTGTTAATAACGAGGTAATATGTCTAATCCAATTGTTGAATGCATCCCTAATTTTTCTGAAGCCCGCCGCCCTGAAGTGGTAGACCAAATCGTGGCCGCGGTGGAATCTGTGGCAGAAGTCAGCCTGCTCGACCGTTCATCAGACAACGATCATAATCGGACGGTTCTGACCTTCGCGGGGCCGCCAAAAGCTGTTGCTGAAGCTGCCTTTCGCGCTATAAAAACAGCCGGTCAGTTGATCAATATGGACGAGCATAGCGGCGAGCATCCCCGCATTGGAGCAACGGACGTGGTGCCTTTTGTTCCAATTTCTGATATGACCATGGACGAGTGCGTCGTTCTAGCAAAAGAGCTTGGGCAGCGTGTGGGGGATGACTTGCAAATCCCCGTTTATTTTTATGAATACGCAGCCACACGACCGGATCGAGTTAATTTGGAAAAAGTCCGTAAAGGTCAATATGAGGGAATAAAAGCTGAAGTCGGTACAAACCCGAACCGTGAGCCTGATACCGGGCCAAATAAAATCCCCTCGGCTGGAGCAACGGCGATCGGTGCCCGAGATCCGCTGGTGGCCTTCAACGTTTATCTGACCACTGACGATGTATCCATTGCGACGAATATTGCGAAAACAATCCGCCATTCTTCGGGTGGATTACGCTTTGTCAAGGGGATGGGCGTACTCGTCGATGGGCGTGCACAGGTCTCGATGAACCTGACCAATTTCCGCAAGACAACTGTTGCTCGTGTTGTGGAGATGATCCGTCGCGAGGCGCAACGTTATGGCGTCGCGATCCATCATAGTGAATTGGTTGGTCTGATCCCGCAGGAAGCGCTTGTGGATGCGGCCGTCTGGTATACCCAACTTGACCAGTTCGAGAAAGATCAAATTCTGGAAACACGGCTCTATGCCTCGCAAAAGAAAGCTGATTTTCTCGACGATCTTGCGGACGGGAATCCAACTCCCGGGGGTGGCTCGGCGGCTGCTTACTCTGCTGCGATGGGCGCGGGATTGGTCGCGATGGCGGCCCGTCTCTCAATCGGCAGGAAGAAATATGCCAAAGTCGAAGATGCAATGAAAGAAATTCTTGAAAAAGCCGAGTCTTTACGAGAAAAGCTTACCAGGGCTGTAGACGAAGATGCTGCCTCATTTACGGCAATCATGCAGGCTTTCAAACTTCCCAAAGAGAGTGATGAAGAAAAAACTGCCCGATCTCAGGCTATTCAGGATGCGACCCTTTATGCCACCAGGGTTCCCTTGCAGACGGCGCGTGATGCTGTATTTGTGATGGAGCTGGTCCTCAAGGTTGCCACAAAGGGGAATTCAAATGCCATCACTGATGGCGCTTCAGGTGCAGCGATGGCGCGTGCAGCGTTAACTTCGGCAGGCTACAACGTTCGGATTAACATTACTTCATTAAAGGATAAAGCTCAGGCTAATGCTATTTTGACGGAATTGATAGCCCTTGAAAACATTGCCGATGAAGTTGAAAAAGCTTTGAGGCAGGTGTTGATTGAGCGCGGCGGATTGAATTTCTAATGAGATATGGTTGGAGTTGGTTGATCTTCTTTGGAGCGATTATCTTATTGGTGTCTTGTACATCAATGCCTGCCCCTCAAACACCAACCGAAACCATAATTTCTGCAAAACCAATGCTGACAAAAACTCTCCTACCACCGACGTTCGCGCCACTTGGTGAACAAAGTCCGACGCCCACAATGATCCCCACAGCCACACCAATCCCTTGCGATGCTTATCTCGAATTTTGCCTGGATGATGGTCATTTTTTACTCGAGCGCCCCATCGACGCAGCCTATCTTGATCAGATTGAGCGCGGCTACCGCTATGGCACAACTGTCGACGGGAAACGTGAGCCGCATCATGGCGTGGAGTTTTCAAATGCCAGCGGGACGCCGATTCTTGCTGCGGAGGCGGGAAAGGTGATCTTTGCGGCAGAGGATAAGCCGGCAATCTATTCTCCCTGGGAACGTTTTTATGGAAATTTGGTCGTTATTCAGCACGAACTTCCGGAAATAGCTGACCAAATCTATACGCTCTATGCCCATCTTTCAACGATCCAGGTTGAGGAGGGGGATCTTGTTCAGACCGGAGAGCAGATCGGCGATGTCGGAATGTCGGGAGGGGCAATCGGAAGTCATCTCCATTTTGAAGTCCGCGTGGGAGGGAAGACCTATACCGATACGCGTAACCCCGAGTTATGGTTGAAGCAGTTGGATGAGAATCAGGGCGCGATTGTGGGACGCGTAGTCAATCAGGATGGAAAGCTGATCCGGATTCCGCTTTTCGTGGATAAGGTTGAAAGTGCAGATTCCACATTGGAAAGGGTAGCAAGCCTGGAGGCGTATGCCCCGGAAGATCACCCGGTTGGTGTAGACGATTTTTGGGATGAGACGCATGCCATTGCCGGACTGCCCGCCGGAGAATATCGCCTTAGCTTCTCTTATGCAGGGCAATATTGGGAACGTTTTGTCGAAGTCCGCCAGGCCAAAGTGACGGCGGTTTATTTTATAATTGAATGAGGAGAAAAAATGGGACTAAAACCAGATCATTGGATCCGTAAAACAGCAGTTGAGCAGCAGATGATCGAACCTTTTGTAGAAAATCAGGTGCGCGATGGTGTGATTTCTTATGGCGTTTCGTCATATGGTTATGATATTCGCGTTGCCGATGAATTTATGATTTTTACAAATGTATATTCTGCTGTCGTCGACCCGAAAAATTTTGACCCCAAATCAATGGTCGAGTTTCAGGGGGATGTTTGCATCATCCCACCGAACTCTTTTGCTTTGGCGCGCTCCGTGGAATATTTCCGTATTCCGCGCGGGGTGTTGACGATCTGTCTTGGTAAGTCAACTTACGCGCGCTGTGGCATCATCGTCAACGTGACACCATTTGAGCCAGAATGGGAAGGTTTTGTGACGCTCGAGATCTCGAATACCACCCAGTTACCGGCGAAAATATATGCCAATGAAGGTTTGGCTCAAGTCTTGTTTTTTGAAGCAGATGAGGAATGCGAAATCTCCTATGCGGATAAAAAAGGGAAATATCAGAAACAAAAATCTATTGTGCTGCCAAAACTATAATCACGAATGATACGGATTTATCGAATGGCGCGAATGCCCCTCTCCCAGTTTTGGACGCAATCTTCTTGATGGAGAAATGATGCCTTACGAAGGAATATTAAAAGAATACGGCCATTTATTGGATCTGCCTGCCCATACGCTACCGGTGGCTTTGTTAGAGGGGAATACCCCCCTGATCCCAATGCCAAGATTGGCCCGCGAATTGGGGGCTGCGGAAATATTTATCAAATATGAGGGGTTGAACCCGACGGGATCCTTTAAAGATCGTGGGATGACGGCTGCAATCAGTGAGGCGGTAGGGCGTGGAGTCAAGACCGTTATCTGTGCTTCGACGGGGAATACCGCGGCTTCGGCGGCAGCCTACGCGGCACGCGCTGGACTACGGGCTGTGGTGCTGATTCCCGAGGGGAAGGTTGCAGCCGGGAAATTGGCCGGGGCTATCGCCTACGGCGCGCAAGTGATTCAGATCGAAGGCTCATTTGATGATGCGCTTTCGATGGTGGTTGAAATCACCAAACGGACGCCGCTGGCCTTGGTCAACTCGATCAATCCCTACAGGATTGAAGGACAAAAGAGTGGGGCCTTCGAGATTTGCGATGTATTGGGTGATGCGCCTGATTGGCATTGTCTGCCTGTTGGCAATGCTGGGAATATCACTGCTTATTGGGCAGGATATCAGCAATATGCCAAAATTAAGGGGACGCGTCTTCCGCAGATTTTGGGCGTTCAAGCAGCAGGGTCCGCTCCGCTGGTTTTGGGACATCCCGTTGAGCAGCCGGAGACGATTGCGACCGCGATCCGGATCGGAAAGCCGGCGCGAGGCGAGCAGGCCTTGGAAGCTGCTGAAGAATCCCGAGGACGTATTATTGCTGCAAGTGATGATGAAATCCTCGCGGCACAGCGTTTATTGGCGAGTGAGGGTGTTTGGGTGGAACCTGCGTCTGCGGCAGGGTTGGCCGGTTTGAAAGCGGAGATTGAAGCTGGAAAATTTGATCCCAATGGAAAACAAATTGTGATTGTCTGTACCGGGCATGGGATGAAGGATCCTGGCATTATTGCCGATTCTATGCCGACACCGAAGTTGATCCCGGCAGAGTTGGGGGCGTTGGAGAAGTTGCTGGGGGTGTAAGGCCAGGATATTGAACGAAAATAATATATAAAAGAGAAGAACCCGTTTCCTTCAAGGAAACGGGTTCTTTGCATTTTAAACGGAAGCAAGCGTAATTTACACCCTCCGCTATGCTTCGTGTGCAGGTGCTTGTTTCGCTTTATCGAAGGCTTTGACATCTGCGATAGCCTTATCCACTTTGACGAAGGGGAGCAAAATCAAGCCCATCACGAAGAAGAAGATCAAGGAAAGAATCGCTGGACGCAAGCTGCCAAATAGCTGGTTGGCAAGCCCGAAGACGAGCGGTCCGATCCAGGAGGTGCCTCGTTCGCTGATCTCGTAAAAGGAATAATATTCAGCTTCCTGTCCATCAGGGATCATTTGGGCGAAGAGGCTGCGACTGATGGCTTGTGATCCACCCATGACCAGGGCAATAAATACGCCGAGAATAAAGAACTCAGTGACCACATTTTCACCATAAAGTCCGCCATAAGCATAGATAACCACACCTGACCAAATGACGAGGCTGAGAACGACAGATTGCTTTGCTCCCATCCATTTGGCGAGTTTGCCCCAGAGCAGTGCGCCTGCAAAGGCAACAAATTGGATCATCAGGATGACGGAGGTCAGCGTTTCCGTTTTTAATTCCAGCCCACCCTGGAGGAGGGGCGCAGCAGCGAAGGTGGAAGAAACGGCGATGACGGTTTGAATGCCATCATTGTACAGAAAATAAGCCAGGAGGAATTTGAGCGTTTCGGGGAAATTCTTGATCTCTTTGATTGTTTTTCCAAGTTGCTTAAACCCGACATTTAGATAAGTCTTGTTTTCGGGGAGGGCGCGGGCGGAGCCGCGGGAGCGCAGCCTTTTCCAGGTGACGAAGGAAAATCCCAGCCACCAGATGCCTGCCGAGGCGAGATTGATGCGAATGGCAAGCTCAGTAGGAACACCGATATCTTCACTAAAAATAAAGAAAGCAAGGTTGAGGGCAAGGAGTATTCCACCGCCAAGATAGCCCATCGCCCAGCCATAGGAGGAGACTCTGTCTCTTTCGTCCTCGCTGGCAATATCGGGAAGATAGGCGTTATAAAAGACGATCGCCGCGCCAAATGCGAGGTTTGCCACCACATAAAGCACGCCTCCCAGCCACCAGAGCGAACCCGTAACGAAAAAGAGCAAAATGGTTGCGACTGCACCGATCGTGGCGAAAACACGCATCATCTGTTTCCGCATATGTGAGTAATCAGCAATGGCGCCAAGAATCGGCAGGAAGAGCACCTGCATCAATACTGAGAAGGAGATGGCGTAAGGGAGAAAAGAGTCTGGGGCAATGGGAATTCCCAGGAAGGAAACGGTTTCTGTTCCTGCGGCTTCAGCCGCGCTGCGGGCGAGGGCAGCTACATATGGAGCGAGGAATACCGTCCCTACGGTAGTGCTAAAGGCAGAGTTTGCCCAATCGTACATTCCCCAGCCAAAAATTTCACGTTTATCGTTTACTTGCGGTGATTCATGAGATGACATATTGCCTCCTGTGGCGAAAATAACCTTGCACAAAACAACCCGTTTTTTATATCTAAGTTGCGAGAAGCGTGGTAGAATCTGCGCGTATAGCTTAGTTATTGTAGCTGAGAAAATGGGAGAGTGGGTTAGTAAAATTGCTCCAATAAGTACTTGACTGAAACAGGAACTCTCGTTTATAATCCAAGATTGCTTGTCCCACTAGAAGTGGGGCGGTATTGATTTAATCGCATATCCAAAACAACGATCAGGAGAGTCGAATGGCAACTGCTTTGCCTAAAAAAAGTTACGCGCGTATCCCTGTCACGCTCGATCTTCCGAATCTTATTGAAGTCCAAATTGAATCCTTCAAACGCCTAAAAAGCGATGGTCTTGAGAGTCTTTTTCGTGAGATCTCCCCAATTGAATCTTATAACAAGAAAATGCAACTCTACTTTCCCGGCCAGGGTGCCGAAGCGAAAGAGTGGGGATTGAAATATTGGTTTGAAGAACCAAAATACTCCATAGATGAGTGCATTGAACGCGATCTCACCTATTCCAGTCCTTTATATATATCTGTTCTTTTAGCGGGGAAGGATGTTCCTGAGCCGATCAAACAGGATATCTTTATCGGTGATTTTCCCGAAATGACTAATAAGGGAACTTTCATTATCAATGGGACGGAGCGTGTGGTCGTTTCACAGTTGATTCGTTCCCCGGGGGTTTATTTTGAAGCCAACCCTGATCGCGCCACTGGACGTCTACTTGCAACTGCTAAATCGATTCCTGATCGCGGTGCGTGGATGGAATTTGAGACCCGCAAAAGCGATTATATTATCCTGAAGTTTAATCGTAAACGCACTGTGCCGATCACCGTTTTCTTGCGTGCTTTAGCTGCTGTTGACGATGGTCGCCCGGATTCCCCTCTACAGACAGGCTCTGATGAAGAAATCATGGCGCTCTTTTCAGATGTGGATACCAACCCGGAGCGGATGTATATCGCCTCCACACTGAGGCAGGAACCAGAGTGGGATGCCGAAGGCAAGCTGAGTATCGCGGAAGCATCATTGATCGAGTTCTTTAAACGGATGCGTCCCGGAGATCCCGCCACACTTGAAAATGCACGGAATTTCCTCGAGGAGCAACTTTTTGATCAGCGTCATTATGATCTCGAACGTGTTGGTCGTTATAAGTTAAATCAGAAATTGAATCTGGATGTTCCCATTGCGCACCGAAATATTACCAAGATGGATATTATCCGTTTGGTGCGCAGAATGATTTTGATCAATAACGGGATTGAGCGAAAAGATGATATTGATCACCTTGGCAATCGCCGCGTGAAAACAGTGGGTGAGTTGATTCAAAACAAGCTGCGGATCGGATTGCGCAGAATGGAGCGTGTGATCAAAGAGCGAATGTCCATTCGCGATCAAGATCAACTTTCACCAATGTCTTTGGTTAATATCCGCCCGGTGGTTGCTTCTTTGCGTGAATTCTTTGGCTCAAGTCAGTTATCACAATTTATGGATCAGACCAACCCGCTTTCAGAATTGCGTCATAAACGTACGCTCTCTGCATTAGGACCTGGCGGTTTGCGCCGTGAACGAGCGGGTTTCGATGTTCGTGATGTTCATCACTCGCATTATGGGCGAATATGTCCGATTGAAACCCCAGAAGGTCCAAATATTGGTTTGATCGGTCGTTTGGCATCTTTTGCACGTGTCAATGAATATGGCTTTATTGAAACTCCGTATCGTAAAGTAATTAGAACTCTTGCTAGCGACGACTCCGCTCTTGAAGGGCGTGCTCTTCGAGGCGATTTACTGGATAATAAAGATGCGCTTCTATTTAAAGATGGCGAGCGGATCACTGCTGACATGCTCAAAAATATCGCAAAGCTGAAAAAAGATATCCCTGTGATCCCATTCGTTTCTTCAACAGAGATCGAATATCTCTCAGCAGATACAGAAGATAAATATATTATTGGGCAGGCAAATGCGCCCTTGGATATTCAAGATGAGTTTGTTCGTAGGCGCATTTCTTCCCGCAATCACTCTGGATTTTTGTTTGCTTCCCCAGAAAAAGTGGATTATATGGATGTTGCCCCGCACCAGATCGTTGGTATTAGTGCGGCTTTGATCCCCTTCCTTGAGCATGATGATGCAAACCGCGCTCTGATGGGTTCAAATATGATGGCGCAAGCCGTCCCATTGTTGCGCCCTGAAATTCCGCTTGTTTCAACCGGAATGGAATACAGCGCAGCTTTGGATTCTGGCCAAGTTATTGTTGCTGAAAAAGAAGGTGAAGTCGCTTCGGTGACAGGAAGCCAAATTATCATCCGTGAAAAAGATGGTGGAATGCGCAATTACCAAATGCAGAAATACCAGCGCTCCAATCAAAGCACTTGTATCGATCAGCGTCCGGCAGTTGTCAAAGGGCAAATAGTTGGCAAAGGCGATATTATTGCTGACTCCTCATCTACAGATGCGGGCGAATTGGCCCTTGGCCAGAACGCCGTTGTGGCTTTCCTTTCATGGGAGGGTGGCAACTTTGAAGATGCGATCCTGGTTTCAGAGCGGATGGTACAAGATGACCGCTTTACTTCTGTCCATGTTGAGAAACATGAGGTTGAAGCCCGAGACACAAAACTGGGCGCAGAAGAAATTACCCGTGATATTCCCAATGTTGGTGAGGACGCGCTTAAAGATCTCGACGAAAATGGCATCATTCGGATTGGGGCTGAAGTAGAGCCGAATGATATTTTAGTAGGAAAGATCACGCCGAAAGGTGAAAAAGAACTCACCCCTGAAGAGCGATTGCTTCGTGCTATTTTTGGTGAGAAATCAAGGGATGTCAAAGATACCTCCCTGCGGATGCCTCATGGTGAACGTGGCAAAGTTGTGGATGTAAAGGTCTTTACCCGCGAGGAAAACTCTGATCTAAAAGCCGGTGTGGATATGATGGTGCGTGTGTCTGTGGCGCAGCGTCGCAAGATCACATCTGGAGATAAGATGGCTGGGCGTCATGGGAATAAAGGTGTGGTCTCACGCATTGTTCCGGTTGAGGATATGCCCTTCCTTGAAGATGGCACGCCAGTCGATATCATCCTGAATCCGCTTGGTGTTCCCGCCCGTATGAATATTGGTCAGGTACTCGAAGTCCACATGGGTTGGGCGGCCAAACGAATGGGATATAGAGCTGTCATCCCTGTATTTGATGGAGCTACTGAAGCTGAAATCGAAGCCGAGCTCGGTCGCGCATGGCTTATCGATCAGGCCTGGAAGGAAACAGCTGAAACTGCATGGGCCTGGCTCAACGAACAGGAATATGATCCGGAGATGATTGAAGATGATCACGAAGTTCGTCGCCTTTATCTTGAGGGTTGGCTTGGTGAACGCGATTACGACATTTTCAAAATTGCAACGGATGAAACCTATGCTCGTCGCGCAACAGCTGATGAGTGGCTGCGTGATCGCGGCTTTGATCCAGAGACGATTTTCTCACCTGATGTCGTAGTGAATTATCGTCGTACAACGGAACGTGATGAAAACGCAATTAGTGCCTGTCAGCGTTTGTGGCTAGAAGCCCAGGGCTATACCAAGAATATTTCTGATGAAAACCTCGCCAAGAAGGCGCAGGAAATCATGCTAAAAACAGGGGTGCCAATCCCAACTCTGGGCAAACAGGTTCTGCGTGATGGGAAGACTGGAAAACGTTACGATCAGCCGGTTACAGTTGGCGTTATGACCGTTCTTAAGTTGCACCATCTGGTTGAAGATAAAGTTCACGCCCGTTCTACAGGACCATACAGCCTGGTAACTCAACAGCCTCTGGGTGGTAAGGCGCAATTCGGTGGCCAGCGTTTTGGTGAAATGGAAGTATGGGCGTTAGAAGCTTATGGTGCTGCCCATATTTTGCAGGAAATGTTGACAGTGAAATCAGATGATGTCATTGGGCGTGTCAATACCTATGAAGCTATAGTCAAAGGCGAGCCGATGGAAGATCCTGGTCTGCCCGCATCCTTCCGGGTATTGGTGAAAGAACTGCAGAGTCTTGGTTTGGCTGTTGAGGCGATAGACGAAACAGGTGATGTCATTAAATTTGGAAAAGATGAAGCTAAAATGCGTCCCCCCAGACTGGGGACAGGCTTGATGTCTATCGGTAAGCCAACCGATAATTTCTGAGAGAGAATCTCTTGACGGTACCGGCAGTGCGTGATAAAATCATTTTTCGTTGCCTAAAAAGACGCGAATTTCCTTCCCGCTGATAAAAAAATGAGGCCATCATAGTGTATTGATGGTCTCATTTGTTGGCAAAACGTTTTTTTTGGACTAGATTACAATTTTATTTGGAGGCTAACGTGCCCACAATTAACCAATTGGTCCGCAAGGGTCGCAGCAGTAAAAAAGCAAAAAGCACAGCCCCGGCTTTGCTTTATACCTATAACTCGATGAAACAACGTCGGGTTCGTCAGCCACAGGGTGCGCCGCAAAAACGAGGTGTCTGTACTATTGTTCGAACAATGACGCCTAAAAAACCTAACTCAGCCTTGCGCAAGATCGCCCGTGTTCGTTTGACGAACGGTCTTGAAGTAACAGCATATATCCCTGGGGAAGGTCACCAACTGCAGGAGCACTCAGTTGTTTTGGTGCGCGGCGGTCGTGTTAAGGATCTGCCAGGTGTTCGCTATCATATTGTGCGTGGTTCTTTAGATACAACTGGTGTTGGCGATCGCCGCCAAAGCCGTTCGAAATACGGCTCCAAACGGCCGAAGTAAATAGTTTAATGGAGTATTATCATGCGACGATCTAGACCCGAAAAACGAAAACTTTCCCCCGATTTACGCTATAACAGTTTGCGCGTACAGACTGTCATTCACCATGTTTTAAAGCGCGGCAAGAAAAGCACTGCGATAAAGCTGGTATATGACACCATGGATTTACTTGGCGAAAACTCCGGAAAAGAACCTCTTGAGGTTTTTGAAACTGCGTTGACCAAGGTATCTCCTCGTATGGAAGTGCGCCCACGTCGAGTGGGTGGTGCTACATATCAGGTGCCGATGGATGTTACCCCTGAGCGTCGTCTTGCATTGGCAATTCGATGGCTTTTGGGCGCCACCCGTGCCCGCAAAGGGAAATCTTTCCCTGAGAATTTCGCAGCAGAATTGTTGGATGCCTATAACGAAACCGGGGCAGCTATACGTAAACGCGACGAAACACATAAAATGGCAGAGGCCAATCGCGCCTTTTCTCATTACCGTTCATAATTATATAAAGGTATATACGAAATGGCACGCGCTTATCCTCTGGAGCAGTATCGTAATATTGGTGTTATTGCCCATATTGATGCTGGTAAAACAACAGTAACAGAAAGAATTCTGTTTTATACAGGCAAAACACACCGAATTGGTTCAGTGGATGATGGGACAACCGTTACCGATTGGATGGACCAGGAACGTGAACGGGGAATCACCATTGTCTCTGCGGCAGTTTCCGCAGAGTGGAAGGGTTATCAAGTTAATATTATTGATACGCCTGGACATATTGACTTTACAGCAGAAGTACAACGTTCTTTGCGTGTTCTTGATGGCGGCGTCATTATTTTTGATGCTGTTCAAGGCGTAGAACCGCAAAGTGAAACTGTTTGGCGTCAAGCAGATCGTTATGGTGTGCCGCGTCTTTGCTTTATTAATAAAATGGATCGAGCTGGTGCTTCTTTTGAACGCACCCTTGATATGGTTCGGAAACGTTTGGGGGCTAATCCAATTCCCCTGCAGGTTCCGATTGGTAGTGAGGCAGAATTCAAAGGTGTAGTTGATCTCCTGGAGATGAACGCAATCATCTTTGAAGATGAGTTGGGCGCAACCCCGCAGGTCGTCGAGATTCCGGCTGAGATGCGAGAGCAAGTTGAAGCCGCTCGCGAAACACTTGTCGAAAAAGTTGCCGAACTTGACGATGATCTTACCTCCAAATATCTTGAGGGTGAGGAGATCAGCGTCCAAGAACTTAAAGCTGCTATTCGCAAAGCAGTTATTGCGAATGAGGCTACCCCAGCGTTTTGTGGTACTGCCTTGAAAAATAAGGGTGTTCAACCTCTTCTTGATGCAATTATTGATTACCTTCCTTCGCCAGCGGATATCCCTCCGGTTGAAGGCGTATCGCCTGATGACGAAGAAGAAATCATTACGTTGCCCGCGGATGACGATGCTCCCCTGAGTGCGCTCATCTTTAAGATTGTGACTGACCCTTACGTAGGACGACTGGCATATTTTCGTGTCTATTCAGGGGTGCTAAAGCAAGGACAGACGCTCAATAATACGACAAAGGGACTGCGTGAACGGATCGGACGTTTGATTCGGATGTACGCAGATCGTCGTGAAGATGTAACCGAAGTGCGCGCAGGTGATATCGCCGCAGTTTTGGGGCTGAAGAGCACTTTTACCGGTGACACACTTTGTGATAACAAAAAAGTTGTTCTTGAAAATATTACCTTCCCTGATCCTGTGATCTCTGTGGCGATTGAGCCAAAGACACTTGCAGACCAGGAGAAAATGGCAAACGCTTTACACAAGCTGTCCGAAGAAGATCCCACCTTCCGTGTTCGTAAGGATGAAGATACAGGTCAAACGATCATTTCGGGAATGGGCGAGTTGCACCTTGATGTGCTGGTTAATCGGATGTTGCGTGAGTTCAAAGTGCAGGCAAATATTGGTCGTCCACGTGTGGCTTACCATGAGTCGATTACCAAAACTGTTGAAAAGATAGATTATCGCCACGTAAAACAAAGTGGTGGCCATGGTCAGTATGCACATGTGATCTTGAGTATGGAGCCAGGTGAACGGGGTAGCGGCATCGAATTTGAGGATAAGATATTCGGTGGGACTATTCCGCGAGAGTATATCCCTGCGGTTAAAAAGGGTGTTTTGGGAGCGGCAGACAGTGGAGTATTAGCAGGCTACCCAGTCACTGACGTGAAGGTGACTCTAATTGACGGCTCATTTCATGAAGTTGATTCAAGTGAAATGGCATTCAAAACAGCTGGGTCCATGGCTTTTCGCGAAGGTGTTCGTAAAGGCAGCCCAGTTTTGCTTGAGCCAATGATGAAAGTTGAGGTTGTTGTTCCTGAAGAATATCTTGGCGATATAATGGGACAACTCAATAGTCGCCGCGGAAATATTCTGGGAATGGAAATGCGCCCCGGAAATGCTCAGGCAATCCGTGCAATGGTGCCTCTGGCAGAAATGTTTGGATATGCAACTGACTTGCGTTCTGGAACCAAAGGACGCGGTGTTTTCTCAATGGAATTTGACCATTACTCGCCAGTTTCGGCAAAGGTAATGGAAGAAATACTGAAGTAATAATCTGAATTATTCTTTTTCATAATACAAGGAGAAAGAGATGGCAAAGGAAAAGTTTGATCGATCAAAACCGCACGTGAATG
>JACKQG010003284.1_pt1 | contig 20035 bp, 18 predicted proteins | sample 8237621 | NCBI WGS metagenome assembly JACKQG01 (sample SAMN15677084, study PRJNA649215) | marine metagenome | biome: marine; feature: Black Sea; material: saline water; isolation source: suspended particulate matter (SPM) from the Black Sea western gyre | collected 2013-06-09/2013-06-10 | depth... | reverse complement strand
ACGATAAAATTCGAAGTCAATTATCTAGAACTTAACACTCAATTAACTCTAAATTTTCGCAATCTGCAGAACTAAAAGGAGAATATATTGGAAAGTCTGGCGGGTTATTTTCTTATTGCAACATCCAATATGCCTGATCCCCGTTTTGCCCGGCGTGTTATTTATATGTGCAGTCATGATGAGGAAGATGGGGCCATGGGGTTTATTGTCAATCAGCCTGTTCCGGAAATTACCCTTGCCGAGGTTTATTTGAGTATGAAACTTCCCGCTCCTGAATTTGAATTGCCACATGTTTTTATGGGCGGACCAGTGGAAATGGAAGCTGCGTTTTTTCTCCATTCTTCTGAGTATAATTCATCTGGTTTTATGGACGTCAATAACTCCATTCGGTTATCCAGGGATCCCCGGATCCTCAATGACATCGCAGAAAATAAAGGGCCGAAGGAGTACCTGTTTCTGCTAGGCTATGCCGGATGGGGTCCCGGTCAGCTGGAAACAGAATTGATGCATAAAGGGTGGCTGACTCTGCCTGCTGAGAGCGAGGATATCTTTAATATTCCACCGGAACGCATGTGGGAAAGGATTACCGCAAAATATGGAATTGACATTACCCTGTTTGGTGATGTAACTGGGAGTGCTTGAAAAGAATTACGAATTACGAATTACGAATTACGAATTATGAATTATAAATTGTGAATTTTCAGTTTGGAAGTGAGGGCAACGTGGAAGAAGAAATATTTGAGTGTCAGCAGTGCGGGTATTGCTGCCATGGGGAAACAACAGTTTCGCTCACTCCTGAGGATCTCTCGAGGATGGGCGATTATCTGGGACTTCCTGAAGATGAGGTAAAGGAAAAATATTTGCGTATTACCGACGGCGTTATTCAAATGAAAATTGTCGATGGGCATTGTATTTTTTTTGATGATGGCTGCACCATTCATTCGGGTAAACCGTGGAGATGCAGTCAATGGCCGCTTCACCCGAGTATCCTGGCCGATGAAGATAATTTCAAGGCTATCAACAGATCCTGTCCCGGCATTAAGGGAGAAGTCGGTTACAAGAAATTTTGTGAGGTTTTACGCCGGATTCTGGATCATAAATAAGGTGTATCATGCGGATCGAAATCATTTATCCCGGAAAAACCAAGGACAAGTATTATCAGAAAGGGATAGATGAGTATGTGAAGCGTTTAGGCCGTTATGCGAAAGTCTCTGTTATGCAGATTAAGGAATTCAAAGGTGCGGGAAATGACACTGTCCTGAAGGAAAAAGAAGGGCAGCTGTTATTGTCAAAGGTTCACAAATCCTCTTTTCTCGTGGTGCTGGATCCTGCGGGTAATCAACAGAGTTCAGAGGCGTTTGCAGATTCGATAACCCAATGGGAGGAGTTGGGGAAACAGGCAATATCGTTTATTGTTGGCGGCCCTTTGGGTCTTTCCGGAGAGGTTCTCGATCAGGCGGATTTGATTCTGTCTTTATCTGAAATGACTTTTACCCATGATATGGCAAGATTATTACTGCTTGAGCAGATATATAGAGCATATACTATAAAAGCGGGTACCGCGTATCATAAATAAGGAACTACACGGCCTCAACTGTAGTGACTTCAGGCACCTCTGCTTTGATAAATTTTTCTATGCCTTCTTTGAGGGTGATTTGGGACATGGGGCATCCTTTGCACGCTCCTGTCAGTTGAACTTTAACGATGCCGCTGTCAGTAACGTCAACAAGGACGACATCGCCCCCGTCTTTCTGCAGAGTCGGCCTTACCTGGTCCAAGGCCGCTTGTACTCTTTTTCTCATAATGGATGCTCCGTTGATTATTAAAAGGAATAGTCAACATACCACAGCAAGATAGTGTAGACAAGGCTCCTTCGATTTGAAAATGTCAGCTTGAAAGGGGATTTTACTTTGTCTATAATGAATTTTTAAATCTTCAGGCAACCTTTCAGTTGAAAACTATAAACGGAGTCACAGTATGGCAAAACAATATGGATCCCAGAGTAATATCCTTCTTGAAGTCGGGACGAATGAGTTGGAAGTTATCACTTTCTGCCTTCAGTGGATTGATCCTGCCACCAAGGAGAAAAGAAAGAACTCATATGGTATCAACGCCGCTAAGGTAAGGGAACTTATTGCCCTGCCTGAGGGTGTCACTGAAGTGGTCAACAGCCCTCCCGCTGTACAGGGTGTTTTCCTGCTCCGTGATCGCACTATTCCGCTTATAGATCTCTGTACCTGGTTTGATTATCAGGTCGATATGACGGATACGGAACAGAAGAAGTGGGTTGTTATTGTCGCTGAGCTTAATGGCAAACCGTTTGGCTTTATTAGCCATGGGGTGGACAAGGTGTATCGTATTTCCTGGTCGCAGATCTCCCCGCCCCCTGAGATTCTTTCCGGAAGTCAGTCCATAACCGGCATTTGCCAGGTGAATGACCAGATTATTCAGATGATTGATTTTGAACGGATTATCAGTGAGATAGATCCGACCATGAAAATCAAGTCATCACTGGATAAGAAAGACGCCCATGAAATTGAAGAAAAATATGACAAGTCCGTTCTCGTTGTTGACGACTCTCAGGTTGTCAGGATCCAGCTTACCCGTACCCTGAAGGATGCCGGATTTAATGTTGTTCCACATAATGATGGGCAGGCTGCCTGGGATTATCTTGAAGGGCTGCGAAAAGAAGGGGAGTTGGAGAGTAATATTCTGGCCATCATTTCTGATATTGAAATGCCCCGTATGGATGGCCATCATTTCTGCATGAGGGTAAGGAAGCAGCCTGCGTACAGTAAAATCCCCATACTGCTTTTCTCTTCAATGATCAATGAAGCTCTGCGGCGTAAGGGAGAAGCTTTAGGGGCCGATGATCAGGTCACCAAACCGGAACTCGATGACCTCATTGACCGAATGGAGCAATGTGTTGCCAGGTTAAACCCTTAGGGATTTCGGATATCCTCTCACAGAGGCGAAGAGCTCTCAGAGAAATAAAGAGAAAAAACCTCTGTGTTCTTTGTGTGCTCTGTGAGAGATAAATTTTATAAAATCATATAAGTCCTATCTCCGCCAACAGCATTCTGGCTGTCTTAAATAGATCATTTTTGCCTGATTCGGTTCGGGCTTCAACATAAAATCTGACTTTTGGTTCTGTTCCTGAGGGTCTGATCATCAACCAGCTGTCATCGTCTAAAATGAGTTTCAAGCCGTCTATGTTGATAACCTGACTGATCGTTCTCTGGTTTTCCCCAACGTCTAGTGTTTTTCCTGCACCATATTTTTCCAGACCGGCCAGTGTCTGCTTGAGTTCTTTTCCCTGCTGGCTGACGACAATGCCATCTTTCTCGGGATAGTAATAGCCAAATTTATTCCTTATTTCAGTGAGATAGTCACCAATGTTCTGATTGCGCATTAGCATCATGTCCAGGGCAAGGACAAGTCCGATATAACCATCTTTTTCAGGTGTATGGCCAATGACGGTAATGCCGTCCGATTCTTCAAAACAGACAAGTGCCTTATCAATAACCGGTTTGAATTCTTTAAATCCGACCTTTGGTTCAAAAATATCTTCCCCGAAGGCACGGGCAATGGAGTTGGCAAAATTACTGGTGGCAACGGTCTTGGCAACCATGCCTGATTTTCCTTTTGCTTCGTGAATATAATGGTACGCCATGGCCCCGAAAAGATTCATATTGATCTCTGTTGTGCCATCGGTGAATCGAATGCGGTCTCCGTCCGGATCAAGGATAATTCCTAATTTCAGGGGTTCGGGTCTGGATCTCAAGATGTTAGTGACCATTTGCATATTTTCAGTGGAAGGTTCAGGGGCCACTCCGTCAAATGTCGGGTCATCATTATCTCTGATAAGTATGAGCCTGTCTGTTTTGCTATTGTGGAAAAGGCTCCTGATATGAATTCTGCTGGCACCATGGACTGAATCAACAGCAACGACGCAATTTTCATTTTGCAGGAATTTTTCAATAATTTCATCATAATCAATCCCATGCAGAGAAGAGTTTTTTCTGACAAGAGATCTCCAGGTGTCAAGGGCATTGAAGGGTTGAATCAGATCAGGATTGGGGCTGATTGATAGGGTGGAGTTGTCCTTAATAATTTTGCGGGCAAAAGCGGTGATTCTATCAGTAATAATCGGAGCAGCAGGTCCGCCGTCTGAAGCGTTGAACTTGAAGCCTCCATACTCCAAAGGGTTATGGCTTGGTGTCAGATTGGTCGAAAAGGCCGCGTTGAGTTCAAGGACCGCTGCTGAAAGGCATCCTGTGGTGGATTCGCCGGCATAATGAACGGTAAAGCCATTTGATGTGAGTACATCAGCAACAGAATCAGCGAGAAGTTTTCCTCCAAACCGGTTGTCATGGCCGATAACGCAGCCCCGGGTTCGGGCTTCGGATATTGTTGATACGCCTAAGGCATCAGCAAGAAGAAGATCATTTTCCATTTCCCGGTAAACGTCAACAATAGCCTGGGTTACCTGCCTGACAGATCTGCAGGTGAGATCCTTGCCAAGGATTCCACGCCATCCGGATGTTCCGAATTTTATCTGACTTATTGGAGCTTTCCGGCTGTTTTTAATCTCGTCCTCAACATATGTATATATTATGTCTATTGCCACCTGGCATTGGTGAAATGCAGGGCTGCTTTCAATAAAAGAATTTCTAAGTGACACCACTGTTTTTATAATAGCAAAATAATCATTTGCTGAATGGTCATTGGGATCAATATCTTGTAACAGCAGGGAAATTTCCGGTGTGCTCATTGGGACCCCTTTGTGTTGAATTTAAGTAACTATTCAGGAGCACCCCATCTTGTCCCATTTGGGCCTTCTCGAATAACACAAGTATGCTTCGAAGTCCCAACTGAACCAATATGGAGCACTTCTGAATAGTTACGAATTTAATAGGTAAATATTTGATAGTTTCGCAAAAAGTCAAAAAAAGTTGTCATTCGGAGTCTCGCAGGCTCGCTTATCTCGACCGAAGGGAGAAGTCTTAAATGAGAGGATACAGATCTCTCCCTATGGTAGAGATAACAATAAACAAGCATGGAATGACATGTGTGAACATTTTGACTTTCTGCGAGATCATTAACATTCAGACATTTCTTTTATTAGAATGAAAATCAGGCAAAAATCAACAGATAAATTAGGTTTTGCCCATATATGAACGCCTGCTCATTCTTTCATTGACCGTGCGGCAAAGATTGGCTATAGATTATAGGATAATAAAATTCATAGGGCATAATAATTATAAGGACAAGACCACATATTTAAGGAGAAAAAAAGATGGGAGTAGATCACGAAAAGGCCTTTATCCTTTGGTTCGATGACATTGGAATTGACGACGTACCCTTGGTTGGCGGGAAAAACGCTTCACTGGGCGAAATGTATCAACACTTGACTTCAAAAGGTGTTGCCGTACCTCATGGCTTTGCTATTACTGCTTACGCATACAGATATTTGCTTGAAAAAGCCGGTGTAGCAGATTCAATCAAAGAAGTTCTGTCTGATCTTGACACAGAAGATATGCATAATCTGGCAGAGCGCGGCGAAAAGTGCAGAAATATTATCCGCCATGCCGAATTTCCTGATGATCTGCGTGATGCCATCATTGAAGCATATAAGATTATGGAAGCCGAATACGGTGAGAATGTCGCTGTCGCTGTTCGCTCCTCTGCTACAGCGGAGGATCTTCCTGATGCTTCTTTTGCAGGACAGCAGGAAACATATTTGAATATCCACGGCTATGAAAATATTATTGAAAACTGCCGTAAATGTTTTGCCTCCCTCTTTACTAACCGCGCTATCTCCTATCGGAAGCACCAGGGTTTCGGCCAATTTGATGTTTATCTTTCAATTACCATTCAGAAAATGGTTCGCTCTGATTCTGCTTCTTCAGGTGTACTTTTCTCTATCGATACCGAATCCGGTTTCAAGGATGCTGTTTTTCTGACTGGAGCCTGGGGGCTTGGTGAAAATGTTGTCCAGGGTGCTGTCAATCCCGATGAATATTATGTCTTTAAGCCAACCCTGAAAGAAGGGAAGCGACCCATAGTTTCCAAAAAGGTTGGATCGAAAGAAATAAAAATGATTTATGACGATGATCCATCCACAGAAGAGCCTGTTAAAAATATCGAAACGACGCCTGAAGAGCGTAGTGCCTATGTGCTTACTGATGATGAGATCCTGAAACTTTCCGAATGGGCCTGTATTATTGAAGATCATTACGGCAAAGCAGTTGATATTGAATGGGCTAAAGATGGTGATGGTGTAAATGTTGGCACTGGAAATCTTTTTATTGTACAGGCTCGTCCTGAAACTGTTCACTCCCAGGCATCCAAAGGCACCATGGAGACCTATAAGCTGAAGGAAAAAGGTACAGTTATTGTTGAAGGTCTGGCTGTTGGCACCAAGATTGGGCAGGGTATTGCCCACTGCATCAATGATGTTTCAGACATTCATACTTTTAAGGCTGGCGAAGTTCTGGTAACAGATATGACTGATCCCGACTGGGAACCAATCATGAAAATCGCCGGCGCCATTATTACCAACCGTGGCGGTCGTACCTGTCATGCTGCCATTATCTCCCGTGAACTTGGTATTCCCTGTGTTATTGGCACTGGGAATGGTTCCAAACTTATTAAGACAGGCCAGAAAGTCACTGCTTCTTCGGCAGAAGGTGAGACAGGATATGTCTATGATGGACTTCTTGATTTCGAGATTGAGAAAGTTGATCTCGGAGATATACCTGCCACTAAAACCAAGATTATGATGAACCTGGCCATTCCGGAGAAAGCTTTCACTGAATGCCAGATTCCCAATGACGGCGTAGGTTTGGCTCGTGAGGAGTTTATTATTAACTCCCATATCGGTCTTCATCCTCTGGCGCTGGTCAATTATGAAGAATTGAAAAACTCTGGAGATCCCGAAAAATTGGCTGTAGTCAAGAAAATTGACGAAAAAACAGGTGCCTACGCCGATAAAAAACAGTTCTTTATTGATAAGGTGGCTGAGGGTGTTGGCCGTATTGCTGCCGGCTTTTATCCAAAAGATGTTATTGTTCGTCTCTCTGATTTCAAGAGTAACGAATATGCCAATCTCGTAGGCGGTAAATTCTATGAGCCTGAAGAAGAAAACCCGATGATTGGATGGCGTGGCGCATCACGGTATTATGATCCCAAATATCGCCCGGCTTTCGAGCTTGAATGCCAGGGCCTCCTGAAAGCGCGTAACGACATGGGCCTTGATAATATTAAGCTTATGGTGCCTTTCTGCCGTACTCCAGCAGAAGGGAAAAAAGTCATTGAGGTAATGAGAGAATGTGGTCTGGTGCAGGGAGAGAATGGGCTGGAGGTCTATGTCATGTGCGAGATTCCAAGTAACGTTATCTCTGCAGATGCCTTTGCTGATATTTTTGATGGCTTCTCCATTGGTTCCAATGACCTGACCCAGTTAACTTACGGTCTTGATAGAGATTCCGGTCTTATCGCCGGTATTGCCGATGAGCGCGATGAGGCAGTGAAGGATATGATCAGAATGGTTATTGCGACTGCGAAGCGTCGTGGCAAGAAGATAGGAATCTGTGGCCAGGGGCCCTCTGATTTTCCTGAATTTGCTACCTTCCTGGTTGAGCTGGGAATTGATTCTATGAGTCTGATTCCGGATACAGCGATCAAAACAAGACTCGCTGTTCATGAGAAAGAAAAAGAGATGGGGATTGCTCCCAAGTAATTTTTAATCTCAGAGGTAAAACAAAAAAAGGACTCATGAATTCAATTCATGAGTCCTTTTTTTGTTGATGGCCTGTTTGGGAAAACTTTTACTGCCCCAGTTCTTTTAACCGTTTCTGGGCGTCTGCTGCCTGCTCACTTTTCGGGTATTCGATGACGATTTTTTTATAGACGATCTTTGCGGTTTCTATATCCTGAAGTTTTTCGAATGAAAGAGCCTGTTTGTACAATGCGGCTGGCGCTTTGGCATGATGCGGATTATCGGCAATCACGTTTTGATATTCAAGAATGGCCAGGGCATATTCTTTTTGATTATAGAGGCAGTCGCCGCTCCAGAACTGGGCATTCACTGCAAGCTGGCTTGAATGGTATTTTTCAGTAAAATCAGAAAACAGGGAGTAGGCTTCATTATATTTCTTTGCCTGAAAACTTGACAGGGCTTTGTCGTATGCCTGTTGCTCGACGCTTTTAACTTTGGAAGAGGTTTCAGCAGGAGCCTTGTTTTCATCTTCATTGCTCGGTGTTTTCTTGGTTTTCTGTGGCGATATTTCGTAGGGTTCACTCTTTTTTCGTGCCTGTTCCGCTTTTTCACTGGCACGGGCGGCTTCGCGCGCAGCTGCATCTGCCTTGGCAGTTGCTTCTTCAATCTGGGCTGTTTTTATTTGCTGTAAATTTGAATCAAGAGCCCCAACATTGGTGTTTATTTCACCAACCTGCTGATAGAGAGTTGTTGTCTGGTTTTCGACAGTGGCAAATCTGTTGCTTATCTCTTCCTTTAATCGCATATTTTCTGCCTGAAGGCTTTGATGGCGATGCTGGGTTTCATCTAACTCAGAAGTGACCTGCAGTAATTGAGCATTAAGCTGATCAAGCGTAACGCCAATACCTGCCTGTTGTTTCTGCATTAATTCTACAGATGATCCTGTGCCTTCTTTTATGTCTGTAATTTCCTTTTCAACAGTTATAAGACGGCTGTCTATACTGCGAAGCCGCAGGTTAAGGCTTTTCATATCCTGGGGAGTGACAATGCAACCGGTAAGAACAGGCGCAGTTATCAGGGTAAGGAGAAGGCTTTGGGAAATTAATTTTTTTATCATGATGATATCCTTTAAATAAATTCCATCCGGAAAGATTTACTCGCCGAGCGGAGGAATGAGTACTAATTAAACCTGTTTGACCATTGCGGAGAAGTCTGGTTTCCCTTGATTTTAAACAGCGGGGTAAGTTCTCTGCCTGAGTGGCTCATTACGACAAGTTTGGTTTCATCGTTTCTTTTACGGCTGAAGACAATTTGCCTGCTGTCCGGAGACCAGTTTGGAGATTCGTGGTCTCCCCATGTTTTTGTCAGTTGTTCAGGGGCACCGCCATCCGGGCGTATTTTGAAAATATGATACTGACTGCCTTCTCTTCCGGTATAGGCAATCCATTCACCGTCAGGGGACCAGGCGGGTGTTGTGTTTTCAATTCCCTGGTATGTGAGCCGCCTGGAGGTGCCATTTTTCATGTTCATGATGTAAATTTGTGGCTGACCACTGCGATCTGAGACAAAGGCAAGTTCTTTGCCGTTAGGGGAGTAATTCGGAGAAACATTGATACCTGCATTTGCTGTTAATCGCTCTATTATGGCACCGTCTGTTTGAAGGAGATATAAGTCCGGATTACCATCTTTACTCAGTGTTGTCACAAGTCTTTTTCCATCAGGGGCCCATGCTGGCGCCATGTTCAATCCTGATCGTCTGGAAATAGCCCTGGTAGTTGTCCTGCCGATATCAGTTATATACAGGTTTGGATTTCCTTTGTGATACGATGTATAGGCAAGTTGCTTGTTGTCGGGAGAGAGGCGAGGGGAGACAGCAAGATGATTATGCTTGGTTACCTGTTGGATTTTTTCTCCCAGTATATCAGCCATGTAAATTTCTTTATGTCCTGTCGCGTCAGATACAAATGCGATCTGTGTTGTACTGATTCCCGGTTTGCCAGTGAGCCTTTCTACAACTTCATCACAGAATTTCAGGATAAATTTGTTTTTGTTGTTCAAGTCGCCTTTATATCTGCGGCCGAGAAGCATACGGCCTTCATGAACATCATTTAAACGAAGTTCGAGGATCAGGCCGGTTTTGTCCACTGTGTAATTGCCAAGGATAGTAAAGTCTGCTCCCAGGGATTGCCATTGAGTATCCTGTTTGCCGCCATAGGAGGCAGGATCAACAATTTCAATGAAGCCATGAAAGTCAAGGGCACGTGAAGCAATATCTGCCATTTTAATGCCGGAAGCAGAGCTTGTACCAGGTTGTTTCTTGTCTTCAAAATATGGGACGGCAAGGGGCAGCTTGCGAAAGCTGGCAGCTGTAATGTCAAGATTTACTCTTTTCCCGGCTGTAACAAATGAGGCAGGAAAAAGCAGGAGCACAGTTATGAAGCTGATGGCAATATGAAAATAGGAAGATCGCATATGTTTAGTCCGTAATTACATGAGACCGGCCGGATGGAAAACAAGGCCAATCTCGAGTTCGTTTTCTTTTAAGTCGGGAGGAAAGGGTGGCAGGGGAAGTGATTCCCGTAGTGTTTTGTCAACAAACTGGTTGAAAAAAAGGTTTGGTGATTTTTTTTCAAATTCTTTTTTGGTAACAATACCGTCACGGCGAACATGCACAACCATGATGGCTTCGAGATTTTCATCCCATTTCTGCATTTCAGGCAAGATCCAGTGGTCATGAATTTTCTGAGAAACGGAAATATAGTATTGTTTCAAGGCAGCGTCCACCTGAATTCCACCTCCACTGCGACGGGCACCTGAGTGTGCAGCGGTTCCTGAACCTGTAGCAGAAGGGGTCGGGGGGGAACTGGTCCTGATTGAAGCTCGAAGCAGATCAACAGCTTTACGGGCGGCGGCATCGGCAGAGGCCCTGGCTTCAACGGCTTTTTTCTCTGCGTCCTCGCGAGCCTTCTGTTTCTTTAGCTTTTCTATTGCACTGGTGACGCGAATTTCTTCAGCCTGTATAATTTTTTCTTTTTCAAGATGAATATTTTTTTTCATCTTTCTTGGATGCAGGCTGATAATTTCAGCTGGTGCAGCAGGCTTTGAAGGTTCCTGTGCCAGAGATATAACAGGTTCAGCGGCGGCTTCTTTGACAGGGGCAGGGGGTGTTTCTGTTGCCGGGGCCAGAGCAGGAGCTGCAGGTTCTATTTTGACAACCGGTTCATTGATATCAAAAAGGTCGACGGTGTAGATTTCTTCGAGATTAAGATTTCTTTGAAACAGTGAGGCGGGTAACGACCCAATTCCAAGGGCAACGATATGGATCATAATAGCAAGAAACAAAGGCAGTTTCAGCTGCTTATCGTCCATAATTTTCTGGAATACGATATTGATCGTCTGATTTGCTCCCATACCTGTTGCCATATCAGCGTGTTTTATCTTCGGGCTTTGTCACCATGCCAAGTTTGTTAAAGCCGGCTTTTTTGATATCGGCCATTACCTGGGCAACAACACCATAGGCAACCTGTTTGTCGGCTTTTAATAGAATTGTTTTCTCCGGATCAGTCATGGCAAGTTTGCTCAGTTCCTGGTTGAGGAGATTCATATTGCCCTTGATGTTGCCGATGGAAATATCGCCTTCTTTGCTGATTGAAATAACAACAGGTTTTTCGTCCTGTCGCAGTGGATTTGCAGTGGTCTCAGGAAGATTGACATCGACACCCTGAGTCATCATGGGGGCAGTTATCATGAAAATGATAAGCAGCACCAGCATGACGTCAACCAGGGGGGTGACATTAATGTCGGCCATCAGGGCTTTTGACTTTCTACTTTTTACAGGTCCCATAATTGAGTTTGTTGAGTTATTGGGTTTGTTGAGTTATTTGGGTTATTGGGTTTGTTTGTTGAGTTGTTTGCTTGAGGTAGGTTCCTAACCCTAGAACTCAATAACTCAAAGAACACAATAAGCTCAATCAACGCGGTCATCTTCTTGAAATCAGGTCTCTTTCAACGAGGTTGAGGAAATCGGCTGAAAAGTTTTCCATGTTGTTTTCAATATCTGAGAGCTGGCTGGAGTAATAATTGTAGAAGATAACGGCCGGTATCGCAACGGCAAGGCCTGCGGCAGTGGCCACCAGAGCTTCAGATATGCCTGGTGCGACAACGGCAAGAGATGCTGAGCCCCGAATGCCGATTTCCCTGAAAGATGTCATGATCCCCCAGACGGTCCCGAAAAGTCCTATGAATGGAGTAGCACTTCCTGTTGTTGCAAGGAAAGGAAGGGACTTGCCAAGGTGAGAGGATTCCATGCTTACGGTTTTCTGTAAAATGCGTTTGAGGTTAGCCATGCCGGCAGCCTGCATTTCAAGCGTTGCCTCGGCTTCATTGCTTCCTTTGCGCCCTATTTTCTGCAGTTCAGTATAACCGGACCTGAAAATAGCAGCTTCGGGACATGTCTGAATTGTTTCGGCCAGTTGATATGCTTCAGAAAGGTCTTTACTGTTCCAGAATGTGTCCAGAAAGTTTTCAGATTCATTTCTGACTTTTTTGTATAGTATCTGCTTCCTGAAAACAATAAACCAGGAATAAACAGAAAAGAAGAGAAGCAGCAGCATTACAAGTTTTACCATTGCTCCGGCATCCCAGAACATCGTTATAATATTTATATCTTGCACAGTGTGTCCTTTATGAGGAGTGTAAAAGTTTCGTCAATGAATGGTAGCCTTGTTCCATTACCCGTAATGCCCAGATCCGGATGAAGAGTTACACAGGCTTTGCAGGGGAAAATCGATTATTGTAGGTTGTATTGAATTGATTGATAAAAAAAACAAAAGTAAAGATCCAGTCAACATAATTATATAAATCGTTTTCAAACTGTTTTAAACAGATTTTTGACGTTATTTCAATGACACATGAAATAATCTTTCGTTCCATCTGGCTCCTTAATATTGGGATGGTAAATATTTTGACATCATAATATAAAGCAGGTAATCATGGTTCCCTAAATAAGGAGAGTAGGGTATATTGTCAGGTTATTTAAACCTTAATTTTGAGATGGCTGAAGTAGTCGATTCTGATTGTAATCATGAGAGAGCCAGCTGCATTGAAATTAATTAACTTTTTAGGATGAAGATGAAAGAAATACAAGTTGGAATTATTGGTTTTGGCACAGTGGGAAGAGGCACTGCCGAGGTTATATATAAGCAGGCCGAGCGCATAGCAAAACGATCCGGTTTGAAGATCGTTTTAAAACGCGTTGCTGATATTGTATCAGACACACTGCCCGCTCATTTTGGAAACGTCATCCTGGCGAAAGATGCCAACGACATCTTTAACGATCCGGATATAGATATTGTTGTTGAGCTTATAGGCGGGACTACTATAGCCAAAACATTCATTCTGCAGGCTATTGAAAAAGGAAAACATGTTGTTACGGCCAATAAAGCCCTTCTTTCCATTCATGGGACAGAAATATTTGCGGCGGCTGCCGCTAAAAATGTTGAAGTAGGTTTTGAAGCCAGCGTAGGCGGCGGTATTCCTCTTATAAAAGCCCTGAAGGAAGGCCTGGTGGCCAACCGGATAGAGTCAATCATGGGTATTATGAATGGTACAGGGAATTATATTCTTACCCAGATGACAGATTATGGAACACCTTTTGCCGAAGTTTTGAAGGATGCCCAGGAAAAAGGGTTTGCCGAGGCCGATCCGACCTATGATGTTGAGGGAATCGATACAGCCCATAAACTGGTTATTCTCATGACCATGGCCTACGGGATGCACATGCGTCTGGAAGATGTCAGCTGTGAAGGAATAACTGCTATTCAGCCCATTGATATCGAATTTGCCAAGGAATTCGGGTATCGCATTAAACTGCTGGCTATCAGCCGGAACCATGGTGATACTGTCGAGGCAAGAGTTCATCCTACCCTTGTGCCGGAGAAACATCTGCTCGCCAATATCAACGGAGCATACAACGCTATTCATTTCACCGGTGATATGGTCGAGGATGTTTTACTGTATGGTAAGGGTGCAGGCATGATGCCGACTGGAAGTGCTGTTGTTGCCGATATTGTTGATATTGCCCGCAACATAGACCGTCAGGCGATAAACAGAGTACCCAGCCTCTCCTATCTCCCGGATCAGTTTACCTCCCGGGGGATTACGCCAATGGAATCTATACGCTGCCCCTATTATTTCAGGTTCTCCACGGTTGACAAACCTGGAGTTCTGTCTAAAATTGCCGGCGTTCTCGGCAACAATGGCATCAGCATAGAATCCGTCATCCAGAAAGCAAGGAAACAGAAAGGATCTGTCCCGATAGTCATGCGGACTTATGAAGCGTGTGAGGCTGATGTGACAAAGGCTCTTGCAGAGATTGAAAACATGGATATCACTATTGCCGATACCGTGAAGATACGAATTCTGGTTGATGAAGAAGAGTAAAAGAAAAATTATTATACTGGTGGGGGACGGTATGGGAGATTATCCCATAGCAGAGCTGGACAATCGAACTCCACTGGAAGCAGCGTATACTCCTGCCATGGATTATATATCCAGTCATGGTGTGCTCGGGAAGTTGCAGACTGTTCCCCAGGGGTTTCCTCCCGGTAGTGATGTTGCCAACCTTTCTTTGCTCGGCTACCGACCTGAAGATATTTATACAGGTCGCTCACCTCTTGAGGCCGCAAGTCTTGGGGTGGATCTTCAGGAGGGAGAGATTGCCTTTCGCTGTAATCTTGTCACTCTGGAAGGAGAAGCATTATCCCTGAAGATGGTGGATTACAGCGGCGGACATGTTAGCACTGATGAAGCCAGGGAGCTTATCGCAGCACTTGCCAGTCGCCTCAATGATGACAGCCTTAAGCTGTATCCGGGAATCAGTTACAGGCATCTTCTCGTGTACAGTAAAGATGTCGCCGGCCTGATAACAGCTCCCCCTCATGATTACACCGGTAAAGATGTTTCAGCTTTCTGGAACGGCTATAATCATGTCCCGGACCTTATGGCATTCATGGAGAAATCCAGAGAAATCCTCAAAGATCATCCTGTAAACAAAAGACGCCTGGAAGCTGGTAAGCTGGCTGCAAACGGCACATGGCTCTGGGGTGAAGGGAAGGCCCCTGACATGATGACTCTGCAGGAAAGGTATGGGCTTACCGGTTCGCTTATTTCTGCTGTGGATCTCTTGAAAGGTATCGGCGCATACGCTGGAATGGAGATTGTTGATGTGCCTGGAGCTACAGGGTATCTGGATACTAATTATCAGGGCAAGGTAGATGCTGCGCTTCATGCCATTAACAGCAAGGATGTCGTTCTTGTTCATGTTGAAGCCCCAGATGAAACAGGTCACCAGGGGGATTTAAAAAACAAGATCAGGGCAATTGAGGAATTTGACCAGAAAATAGTACAGCCCATCCTTGATGGTATGCCTGAAGATAAAGATTTCCGTGTGGTAGTCTGTATGGATCATTTTACTCCACTCAGCCTGCGGACTCATACCACTGATGCCGTTCCTGTCGCTGTCTACGATTCGAGGGATGGTGAAAAGAATTCCGGACTGGCCTATAATGAAAAAAATGGCGCCGCAGCCAAACTTGAATTCAAAAATGGTGAAGAATTTTTCCAGTATGTGATTGGAGAGTAGTAGCTTGAAGTTTCGAGTTTCGAGTTTCAAGTTTCATGTTGCACTGATCATACATTTTCATTACACAACATATCAAAGAAATCGTACCAATAATTCTCAATTTCCAATTCTCAATTATCAATTGCCGCTCTCATGTCTCACCTCAAAATTGAAATGACGGGTCCTGTTCACCAGTGTGAGCAGCGTGTTATATACGGCGATACCGATGCCGGCGGGGTTGTCTATAATGCCAATTACCTACGCTATTTTGAGAAAGGGCGGTCCGGTTTCATGCGTGACTATGTGATGTCATACAGGGATCTGGAGGAGATGGGTTTTATTCTTCCCGTGGTCGAAAGTTACGTAAGATACAAGGCGCCTGCCAGGTATGATGATCTGCTCATTATCAATACCTCAATGCAACCGGTCTCTGCTATTTCCTGGCGTTTTAATCATCATGTCCGCATGGCCGCAAACGACAAGCTTCTGGTCAAGGGCTTTACAGTCCACGCCTCAGTAAACCGTCAGGGGAAATTGACCAAAATGCCTGCTGAGATTATCCAGAAAATGTGTGCCGTTTTAAATTCAACTTCCGAGGCAAAATAGAATTACCTTATGTCAGAAGAACAGCAGAATATTACTCTGGTAGAAATCTATCGTTTTCTTGCCCAGTCAATGAGGTATCCCGAGGCGGATTGGCTCGATGATACCTACTGGTCAGTTTTGACGACATTGTTAACGGAACTGGAATGGCATGAAGAATTAAATGAGCTGACAACGCCGCGTAATAACATAGCCGACCAGCTGGAAGATCTTCAGGTTGAGCATACCCGGCTCTTTATAAATGCGGTTCCTCATGTTCTTGCCCCGCCGTATGCTTCTGTTTATGCTCATGTTGACGGGTCACTGTATGGCCCCATTGCTGAAAAGACCAAAAAATTTTACGGGGAAAAGGGTTACTCGCTGTCCCAGAACGATATTCCTGACCACATAGTGTATGAACTGGAGTTTCTGGCAATTCTTGCAGATCAGGATCCGGAAGCATGTGAAGAATTTCTGAAAATCCTTTTCCTTCCCTGGTTCCCTCTGTTTCAAGAAAGGGTCCTCGCTGCGGCCAAACTTCCCTTTTATCCTGTAATGGTAAAACTCATAGATTTTTTTACCAGACAGGAGTCTTTGTAATCCTGATTATTTGGCTTTTTAGTTGCCAGACCTTCCAGTTTTTACTCTAAATGTCTGTTTTTGTTGCCTGCAGCCCACAAAGTAGTACCACAAATGGAGATAAATAACTTGTATCCATGCCGGATTAGATTATATTAAATCGCTTATTGTTAATTAGAAACAGGAAGCTATGAAGTGGTAGCTTATAAGGTATTAGAAGGGGTTTTATTAATTCAATACTTAGGGAGGAGAGCTGATTATGGCATATAATCTAACACGACGAAAATTTTTACAGACTGCGTCACTTGCAGCCGCCACCGTGCCATTGGCAAAGGTGGTCACTGCTGATACAGGTTTTGTAAGAAAACCATTTACTCCGCCAGGAAGTTTTGCTGACACAAAAACAGCAACGGGCGGCATTTGTGAAATGTGCTTCTGGCGCTGCCAGATAGTAGGTAAGGTGAGAGAAGGCAGACTTGTTAAGCTTGAGGGGAATCCTAAGAGTATTGATAATGGAGAAGCTATTTGTGCCCGCGGAAACGCCGGAGTCAAATTGCTGTATGATCCGGATCGATTAAAATACCCCATGAAGAATGTCGGTGAACGCGGCAATCCAAAGTGGAAACGAATTTCATGGCAGGAAGCCATGGATGAATGCGGGTCAAAATTGAAAGCCGTACAGGATACATATGGTGCCCATGGTATTTCCGTGTTCCCACATGGTGCTTCAGCAAAATACCCTATGCATTATTTTGAAAGAATTGTCGGTACCCATAATGTGAGTGAGGCTTCTTTCTTTCAGTGCCGCGGTATCCGTGATACTGCTTATGTAGCAACTATCGGCACACCTCCAGGTGAAAATGTCGACATGCCCTCTGCTAAAGCCATGTTGTTCCTTGGTACTCATCTCGGTGAGAATGTTCATGTCTCCCATCTTAAGAGATATCTTAAAGGCCTGGAGAATGGTGCAAAGCTCATCGTGGTTGATCCGCGTTATTCGGCATCGGCTGCAAAATCAGATATCTGGGTGAAAATAAAACCTGGTACGGATACGGCATTCCTGTTGTCAGTTATGAATTACCTCGTTGCGAACAAAAAATATGATGTAGAGTTTGTTGAGGAATATGGCAGCGGTTTTGATGAATTTAAAAAAGGTATTTCCCACGCAACACTTGATTGGGGTTCTAAAATCTGTGATGTTCCTGCAGCGCAGATCAAAGAGGTTGCTGAAATGCTGGCAGCCAATGCGCCCCATGTCTCCATACATCCAGGCCGGCATGTAAGCTGGTATGGCAATGATTTCCAGAGACAGCGAGGTCTCGCTTGTCTTACCGGTCTGCTCGGCGCAGTCGGTGTGAAAGGTGGTTTTGTTAAACCCAAAGGACCCAAAGTAAAGGGAATCAGTTGGGCAAAAGGCGACCATGGTGGTGAGCATAATCTGAGGGAAATGGCTGATAAGCATCATTACTCTCCTCCGGGGACTCCCACAGACTTGATCCGTGAAGCGTGTGTTACAGGGAAGCCTTATCCAATTAAAGGCTGTGTTATCTGGGGTCAGAATCCTATCCAGACGATTCCGAACCAGGAAATGACAATCAAGGCCCTCAAACAGATGGATTTTGTTGTGTGTGTTGATGTTATGCCAACTGACATAACAATGTATGCCGATATTCTGCTGCCGGAATGCTCATATCTGGAGCGTTATGATTATATTAAGAAAGGTACCCAGTGGAATTTTGCCGATACGCATCAGCAATATATTTCTGCCCGTACGCCTTTAGTTGAGCCTCTGTTCGAAAGAAAAGATTCAGTCTGGATTACCAATGAGATTGCTAAACGCATGGGTTATGGCGACAAGATTCCTGTGGCAAGTCAAGAAGAAAAGGTCGACAAGGAGCTTGCCTCTGCCGGTCTTTCTATTGCTCAGCTCCAGAAAGAAGATGGTATTCATATCCAGCCGGGTAAAGATCCGTATGGTGTGCCTGAAGATTTCGAGGTGCTCTTTTATAATGAGGACATTGAAGATAACGGCTATCCTGGTGTCCCTACTTATATACCGGTTGAGGAAGTTCCCAAAGGGTATGCCCGCCTGCTTTATGGCCGTTCGCCGGTTCATACTTTTAATAGAAGTCAAAATAATGTCTGGCTGTTTAATGCCATGCCTGAGAATCCTGTCTGGATCAATGATGAATCAGCCCAGAAGCTCGGCCTGAAAGATGGAGACAGGGTCACCATGGTAAACAGTGAAGGTGTTAAATCAATAACATCGACTTCTGTCAAGGTAACCCCTGGTATTCGTAAAGATTCTGTCTATATTGTCCATGGATATGGCTCTATGAATCCAGCGATGACGGTGGGAGTCGGGGCTGGTATCGATGATCAGCGTCTGATAACCAAACTTGCTGTTGATCCGGAAACCGGGGCTCATGGAATGCGGAATAACTTTGTCAAACTCGTCAAGGACGGGAAAGTACTCGAAATTCCAGCGTAATTCGACGTGATTGACTTGTTTGTATAGCTAAAAACAGATATTCCGGATGTCCGGAGTTGGAGGAATGATAATATGCAATATGCAATGGTAATTGATCTGAACAGGTGTGTAGGCTGCCATGCCTGCACTATTGCCTGCAAGGCTGAATGGGATGTGCCTGCCGACCAGGGCCGTAACTGGGTCCGTCGTCTCGGTCCATCCAATACGCCTCATGGCCTTGCCTCGACCTACTACCCAGGGCTGTGTAATCACTGTAATGAGCCGCCCTGTGTAGAAATATGCCCGGCTGATACAGTGGAAATGACTTTTACAGATGTGAAGACAAACAAGACCAAGACCATGGAGGTGGCTGCCACCTGGAAAGATCCTTTTGATGGTACGGTGCAGATTGATAAAGAACGCTGCATTGGTTGTGGTGCCTGTGCTGACGCCTGTCCTTATGGGGCCCGTTATGTGAATCCTGATTTGGGTGAGGATGGGAAGGCGGACAAATGTACTTTCTGTAAACCTCGTGTTGATAAAGGTCTTGAGCCATCCTGCGTCCAGACCTGTCTTGCTGATGCCCGTATATTTGGAGACCTCAATGATCCCAAGTCAGCTGTCTCTGAATATGTTAAAAAGGGAGCAAAGGGTCTCACTTCTGCAGCAGTGAACATCGGTCCGAACGTTCTTTATTTCGGCAACCAGAAAGATGATCACCTGCTCAGGACAACATCAACACCGACTGTAATGCCTGAAGCATCCCTGCGTCGGAGCTTGCTGGCCCGCATGAAGCCTGAGATGAAGAAAATAAAGAATCTTGGTCTTCTTGGCCTTGCCGGTGCTGTGCTTGCACATAGCATGGATGAGGATAAGTAGTTATTGTTAAAAGTAAAAAGCTGTAGTTGAATTAAAATAAAGCCTGCGTGCCGAAACGGCAGCAGGCTTTATTTGTTTCTTCGTTATAAAAGGTGTTGAAAAGTAACCAAAACCAGCCAGAAAATAATTTCTCAACCGACCAAATTGGCTCGTTTTATTTTATTTTTTGTCTCTGCTGATG
>JACKQG010003283.1_pt1 | contig 20037 bp, 16 predicted proteins | sample 8237621 | NCBI WGS metagenome assembly JACKQG01 (sample SAMN15677084, study PRJNA649215) | marine metagenome | biome: marine; feature: Black Sea; material: saline water; isolation source: suspended particulate matter (SPM) from the Black Sea western gyre | collected 2013-06-09/2013-06-10 | depth... | reverse complement strand
TTTTTCCGGTATTGGTGGGAAAAAGGAACTTGGCGGTTTTCAGGCCCCCCATGATGTAACCAACCTGTTACCCATCAATAAAATTCATTTTCTCGCCTACCCCAGCCTCTTCCCCCTTCTCGCCATAATCAAACTTCTCTTCAGCCTGAACTAAACCTGCCGACAGAAAAACTGCCAGACAGACTATAACCGCGGATATTCCCTTCATTTCTCCCCCATTTTTTTTTAACAACCTGTTAGTCTTCAAGGTGGCCTTTAATATTGAAGATCAAATCCCCAGCCCCGTATGTTTGCCAGAGGTTCTATCCAGAAATCTTTCGGCAGGGACAAAGCCATTTTCTTCAATGCCTTCTGGTCAGATGCCAGGGAATTTGCCTTGTTTCTGGAAACTCCGGCCTTATCCTCCAGCTTTGCCCGTGTATACAGAATTGAGGCTATCCACCAGAGAGAGTAATCTTCCGGTATGATTTCCAAGGCCTGTTCCGCCAATTCAATAGATTTATCCAGATCCTTCTGGCTGTAATACAGAGCCAGCTCTTTTAAAAACAGAAATCGGTAGCCGTCACTCAAATCAGCAAAAGCAACCCCCTCTTCCAAATGTTTGAAGGACTCCTCCATCAAACCGACAGATGCCAGCGCGACACCATGGACATAATGGAATGCTGCTTTATCAGACACACTTCTTGCCTGATAGATACTGTTGTAATTATGATCCATCAGCTTCTGCCCCCAGTTCGGCGGCAGGACAACATCAAATTTCCGTCCCCAGGGTGCCCACATACGATCAAAATCATCATAAGACACCTCCCATGCCGGGCCAAAGGTCGGGTCATGAATGATAAACACTTTTTTCGTGTCGTCAAACCCGACAACGAGGCGAATAACAACATGAGAACTCTGACTGATCAGAATGCCTGGAGTATCCCCTGCAAGATGCTCCAGAACAGGCAGCGGCATCAATTCTCCCAGGGCTCCGCCGTATGGGCCTTTGTCTGCCGGCAACAACTGGTTGAGGCCTGAGAGGAAAGCATCGGCAGTAACAGGATGGGCAAAAGGTGTCAGGGCCATGGGAACATGAACAGGAAGATCATCGGCCACAATCTTCTTCAATGTCTCAAGATTTGCCTTCTCACGACTTATGCGCATCCATCCATCCGAAATGGCTGTATCTTCAATTCCGGCTCCGGGAAGCCAGAACTTCAGGGACATCAGCGTCGCTGCCACACTGGAAGGGTTGAGCACCTCCTTATTGGCATACTGCATGCTCGCCGCTTCAGACCAGCTGACAAAGGGAACTCCCGGAATAAGATGTTTTGACGGTGGGAGTGAGGCAATACTCGAGGCATCAACCTCGTAGACATCCCGACTCTGCACTGCAGCATCTTTGCCTCCACAACCACAGAATAAGAAAATCATGAACAGGCTCAAAAAAATAGTGCGATATTCTTTCATATTAATGTGTTCCTGTCGCCCCTGTTGCAGAATTCCCGCGAACAAGAGGCAATCCTTCCCTGTGCCAGTTTTCTATGCCGCCTTCAAGATTATAGACTTCCTGATATCCCTGCCGGGCCAGAAGCTTGCCTGCAGTATAACTTCGGCCGCCAACAGCACAGACCAGCAGAAGAGGCTTCTCCTTTGGCAGGACAACTCTGCCACTGGCCAGATCCCAGAACGCCACAAGGGTGGAGCCCTCAATTGCCGCGTAGGCACGTTCCTGGGGAGTCCTGACATCCAGAAAAATAATGTCATCACGTTTCTGAAGCATGGTCCATGCTTCCCTGGGACTTATGGACATGAACCCCCCTTGCGGTGCTGGAGGTGCACTTGCCTGCTGCGGGGCCTTTTGAGGGACTGCGGCCACAGAAGCTGTACCTTTTTTTGCCGGAGAACCCGTTACGGTTTCATCTTTCCCGCCGTCAGAACAGGACACTGTCAACAGAAAAAGAAAACAGAGAAAGAAAAGGGGGAAATAATTAAAATATCGTCGCATTGTATATGAAAGTTTTAAGTTATCAGTTTGCAGTTTGCAGTTGATGGATGTGACTCTTTTATTTTATTGGAAAGTCTCTCTTAACCGTCATGCCAGACTTGATCCGGCATCCAGAAAACTCCCAGAGATCACAGTTGCTGGGATTATTGAATTTATCCGAAATCCAAAATCAACATTCACTTCATGGCCGTTTACAATCAAGCGTTACCTTAAATGAAAAAACTACAGGCTTAATCCATTTTCCGGCTCGATACTGCTGCCGGCCTTTTTCCAGTCCGTCAGCGCCTGTTCCGTGAGGGCCACATCGCCATACCTGATGGAAAGCTTTGACTCTACAGCACTGTCAGTGCATGTAACCATGACAATTTTTCCGGTGTCGGTATCCGAGAGCTTCACTCCAGACTTGGCAGCACCATCACCAATATTTTCTTTCAAATCAACAACATCCGCGTATTTCTTACCCAGAAAAAAAGTGATCATGGTGACCATCTTTGTGCACTGCTCCATGGTCGGGAAAGTATTTATCCCCTCCAGGGCAAAAATAGTATTTGTCTTCGGGGCAATATAGGCCTGCACCGTCTTCACTGTGCCGGCCTTCTTTTTCGGGACAATATCATGGGGGCCCATACCCTGGCGTCTGGTGAGAATATCCTGCTCAACCAGTTCCTCACCAAAGGTATATCCAAATGCCCCGGTAATCTCTGCAGCATAACCACCAGTCGCCAGAAGGCAGACTACGCAGCATATACATGCTGTCATCAACAGACTGCGATTTCCTTTTCGAAGCATAATCAATTATCCAATCCAGCCCTTTTGGCGGGCCGCTTCAACAACGAGTTTCTTCAGGCCTGTTATGAACTCAGGCATGATGTTAAGTGACTCTGTTCTTTTGAGCTCAATACCAAGACCTTCGGCAAGTTCTTTATATTCGATATCAATTTCACAGAGCGTTTCGACGTGATCTGAGACAAAGCTGATCGGCACCATCAGCACCTTCCTGCAGCCCTCCCCTGACAGAGATGCCAGTGTATCGGGGGTGGATGGTGACAGCCATTCAACAGGTCCGCTGCGGCTCTGAAAACAGAGTTTCCCGGCAACCCCTGTCACTTTTTCCAAAGCCTGGATGGTTCTGTTAATATGGTCAAGATAGGGGTCACCCTCTTCAATAAATGTAACCGGAAGGCTATGGGCGCTGTATACCAGCTGGACGTCTGAAGAATTGAATGCCTCCAGGCCTTTTTGAATATTGCCGGCAAGACAGGCGATATAGTCTTCCTGTTCGGGCCAGTCACGGATTTCTGTTATTTCAAACGGCACGTTGAAACCGGCAGCCGTTTCATGAAGATCCTCTATGGAAGACCCGGTGGTGGCTTTGGAATAATGAGGGTACAGAGTAAGCCCAATTATTCTGGAAATACCCCTGTCAGCAAATTTCTGCAGCGTTTTCCCTGCAAAAGGCCGCCAGTAGCGCATAGCCATATCAACGGTAAAATTTCCGGCAGAGGCAAGCTGTTCCTCAAGAGCTTTTCCCTGGGAGGCGGTAATGCTGTTCAACGGAGAACCGCCACCAATCAGCTCGTAGTTTTTTCGGCTTTTGGGAGCCCGCCGCCGGGCAATCATCCAGGCAATGGGCTTTTGAAGAAAAGAAGGACCAAGGCGGATTATCTTCCGGTCGGAAAAAAGATTATACAGGAAAGGTGCGACATCAGCAGGTTTTTCAGGGCCGCCAAGATTAAGGAGGATAACGCCGACAGGCTGCTGCGAACCACTCATATCAACCAGTCCCTTTTCTTCTCCACCATGGGTTCAACATCCTCGGGGGCAAAGGGAAGATCGGCAAAAATCAACGTTTCCAGCTTGAGGCATTTCATAAAATTAACCTGTATCAACTCCTGCCGTTTTTGATTATCGGCACCATAGGTTTTATTGATATACGCCAAACGTTCCTCCAAAGTAACAATCTGGTTATGATTGACCCGTTTGTCAGCGTAGTAGACGATCTCTTTTTCTGTTACCGGGCCGGAACCATTACTTTTCAAAACAACATGGGATGCGACAATGTCCCCCACCCGTTCATAACCATGTTTCAGACAGATTTCCCGGCCCATCTTGGCATGATTGCCATCGTTATCGCCCAGACACTGGGTTTTGGCAATATCATGGAGCAACGCACCAGCAAGGGCCAGATCCCTGTTCAACGAAGAACCGTTTTTTTGAAACCCCTGAACAAGCAGCTGAGCAACCCTCGCCACCACAATCGAATGCTCCCGTATATTGGGGAGCATCTGATAATCATCCATGAGAGAAAAACAGATTTGAATTGAAGGGATCATTGGTGAAAAAGTTTTAAGTTGAAAGTTTTAAGGTTTAAGGTTGAGGATGTGACCTCTTTGTCTGATACGCATGAGGCCTGACTATCAATTTCAGTTACTTCTAAAGGCAAAAACACAGAAGTCACGAAGAAAAAAATCTCTGTGTCCTCTGTGCTCTCCGTGGTTAAAAAATCATGTTATCGCTTTGACAATCTGTGAACAGTTTCAACGACAAACTTCGCCTTTGCGGGATCTGTTTCCGGTATTATACCATGACCGAGATTGAAAATATGCCCTTTGGCTCCTTTAGCTCCATCAAGGATACGGGCAATCCGTTTTTCCAGTTTATCCTCAGGTAAGAACAGAGCGATAGGATCAAGATTTCCCTGCAGGGCAATATCAGGGCCGACAATTTTGACGGCATCTTCAATATTTATCCGCCAGTCAAGGCCGAGAACATCCGCACCGCAGGTCATGCTCTGATCAAGCAGGGTTGCTCCGTTGTTTGCAAAGTAAATAAGCGGCACACCGAAAGGTTTCAGGGCATCGATTATCCGCTTCACGTAGGGCAGGGCAAACTCAGCAAAATCGCAGGGGGCAAGAACACCGGCCCATGAATCAAACACCTGCAGTGCCTGGGCTCCGGCTTCAACCTGGGCCTGGAGATAGCTAATGCAACACTCTGTCACCTTATCCATCATGGCACCATACAGTGCGGGTGCGCTATACATCATATTTTTGGTGTTAAAATAATTTTTCGAAGAGCCGCCCTCAACCATATAGGTGGCCAGGGTAAATGGTGCCCCGCAGAAACCGATAAGAGGCACTCTTCCTTCCAGCTCTTTTCTCAGCAAACGAATGGTATCCATTACATAGCCAAGTTTATCCACAGGATCTGGAACAATAAGCTTATCGACATCAGCCTTGGTGCGGATGGGCTCGGGCAAGATCGGCCCCCGTTTTTCCTCGAACACAAGGTGCATACCCATTGCTTCCGGGGTAACCAGAATATCGGAAAAAAGTATAGCCGCATCCACATCAAGAAAATCGATGGGCTGAATCGTTACCTCTGCAGCACGCTCCGGATTTTTGCAGAGTTCCAGAAAGGTTCCTTTTCCACGTACATCATGATACTGGGGTAAGTAACGGCCAGCCTGCCGCATAATCCAGATTGGAGTGTGATCTACAGCCTCGCCCTTACATGCCCTTAGAAAATTTGTATTCATTGTGTACCCTTAATTTATATGAAAGTTTTAAGTTGAAAGTATTAAGTTTTAAGTTAGAGGATGTTACTCTTTTTCCGTTTCTGCTTTATAACCGCGGGGAACATGGGAACAGAACGGCTCTTCCGCCATATAATCACCATGGACAGCATAGGCCCTGGCACGGCAGCCGCCGCAGACACTTACATATTCACAGGCCCCGCAGCGTCCTTTATACCCTTTCCAGTTCCGCATATCTTTAAAGAGCTCCGAGGTATCCCATATCTCTTTAAAGGACTGCTCCCTGACGTTGCCGGCAGGTTTAGGGAAATAACTGCACGGCAGAACATTGCCATCCACATCAAGGAGAGCAATAAGCTGCCCGGCCAGGCATCCCTTGGATCCGCCGGTGGAGAACTTCAGGGTCCGCCGTTTGAAATCATCGCCGCTTTCCTTCATCTTCTGCAGCACCACACGATAATAACTTGGGGCACAGGTAGGCCTGACCAGCATATCGTGTTCCTTTTTCTCCATTTCATAATGCCATTCGAGGAGTGCTTCGTAATCCTCCATGGAGATCAGCTCTTCCATGATATCTTCGCCGCGCCCGGTGGGCACGATCATGAACATATACCAGGCAGTGGCCCCCAGCTCCTTGGCCAGCTTGGCTATTTTCGGAATCTCATCCTGGTTTCGCTTGGTAAATGAAGAGTTGATAAGAAATTGAATATCGTTCTTCTTGAACAGTTTCGCAGCATTGAGAGTACCGTCAAAAGCACCTGCCACATTACGGAAATTATCATGAATGGCAGCACTGGCGCCATCAAGGCTGAGGGAAACCATCTTGATTCCCGCCTCTTTGATTTTGTCACAGATCTCCTGGGTGACCAGTGTACCGTTGGTGGCCAGACACATCCTGAGTCCCTTATTCGTGCCATACGTTGCCAGCTCAAACACATCCTTGCGAAGCAGGGGTTCACCGCCGGAAAGCACAACAACCGGCGAAGAACATGAAGCAATATCATCAAGCACCCTGAAGCCTTCTTCAATTGGAAAATCCGGATGCCCCTGGGCTTCAAGCTCCGATGAAGACCGGCAATGCACACATTTCAAATTACAACGCCTGGTAATCTCCCAAGCCAACCATTTCAATTCAAATTCCATTCTTTTGTCCTTTTACTTAAGTTTGATGGCGTCGTGAAAAGTCCGATCTACTGCGTTGTAGCAATTTTTCAAGCACTCGGCATACTATATGTATAGCCTCACACCTGAAAAATTACTACGCCTTGTTTATCAAACTTTTTACTTAGCCATCCCAAGACTTTTTACGAGTTTGTCACGTTTAAAGTTTTAAGATTTAAGTATTAAGTTGAAGGAAAAACGAATTGTTATCACTTAAAACTTAAAACTTTCTACTTAAAACTGTTTTTTTTTTACAAATACCCTGCCGCGACTTCAGCCAGCTTACTGCGCTCGCTTTTCCGCAGAGTAATATGACCATGAATAGGCAGTTCCTTCAAGCGATCCACCGCATATGTCAAGCCATTACTGCTTGAATCCAGATATGGATTATCGATCTGATACGGGTCACCGGTGAGTACCATTTTCGTCCCCTCGCCCGCCCTGCTGATTATGGTTTTAACCTCATGGGGCGTCAGATTCTGGGCCTCATCAACAATAACAAACTGATCGGCAATGGAACGGCCCCGGATATAAGTAAGGGCTTCCATTTCAACAATATGATCCCGCATCAGGTCATCAACTTTATGCCGGAGGGAATCATCTTTCTCCCTGTTTTTCCGAAAAAGCCCTCCTCCCATCAGAAATGTCAGATTGTCAAAGATGGGCTGCATCCAGTGGGCCAGTTTTTCGTCTTTATCACCCGGCATATATCCAAGATCCTTGCCAAGGGGAATAATCGGCCGGGATACAAGAATTTTCTCATAATTTTTATTGGTCAAAACTTCTTCCAGGGCTGCGGCAAGCGCCAGAAGTGTTTTCCCTGTCCCCGCCTGGCCGACGAGGGTCACAAGCTGGATTGACGGATCCAGGAGAAGCTCAAAAGCCATGCGCTGCTCCTTATTGCGCGTCCTGACATGCCATGCTGAATCATACTGCGGATTCAGCTGCACCAGCCTGTTATCACCATTTGCTCTGGCAATGGCCGTATGCTTGGGATTTCCTTCATCCTGAAGAAGAACAAATTCATTTGGAGTTAAATGAAAACCTTCTCCGTCCAGTTCATGATCTGCAAAAAATTTATCGACAATTTCGCCTGGAACCTCCTGAACACGATGTCCGGGAAAGAGCTCATCGAAATTAACCTTCTGTTTTTCAAAATCCATGACATCAATGCCCAGGGCGTCCGCTTTCAGCCTTGCATTAATGTCCTTGGATACAAAAACAACCCGCTCTCCCTGTTTGAACAGCGTATACGCCACAGCCAGGATGCGATTATCCGGCACATGCATGTCCATGCCGGTACTGACGACATTTTCCCCTTCAAGAAAAATCCTCAGGCTCCCACCATTGTCCATATCAACGCCTTGGGACAGCTTCCCTCTTCCCCGGAGACGATCCAGACTCCGAATAACCCTCCGAGCATTGCGGCCCAGTTCATCATTATGGGATTTAAAGCTGTCCAGCTCCTCAATAACCGACATGGGAAGAACAACCACATTATCCACAAAAGAATCAATGGAATCAGCATTATGGAGAAGAACGTTGGTATCTAAGACAAAATGTTTTCGCATAGGTTCCCTGATCTTTGATATTTGACATCAATTGCTAGGAGTTTGTCTCGTCCGGGGCAGTTTAATCGTGACTGACCTATAGTTTCCGCTTCCGGAATTCGATCACCTCGAACGGCTCGACAACCCCGACAGTGTTTGCAAAATTCCTGAGCCTGTCTAAAACGGTGGCCGACACTTCCTGACCCCGGGACGCTATGAGAATACCAGTCCTGGTTTTAACATCCTGATTGACCACCATTCCCGTCTGCAGGCTCATTGCCGTGATCATATGAATAACCTTCTCCAGCAGGATATCATCCATCTCCACCAGTGCCGCCATAATATGGGGATTATGTTCACCTCCCCTGGTTGCCAATATCTCACATGCTTCCTTATGGGAACGCCCCAGAAAAATAAGCTGGTCATAATCAATAGCCAAATGCAGAATCTGAGCCCCGACAAACGCTGTTTTTTCGTTGGCATCCTTGGCCGGGGCCTTAAATGCGCTGTATGGCAGCATCTGCATTTCGATTATCTTCGAAATAATTTTGAAACGCGGGATATTCACCAGAAGTTTTGCACCGGCAGCTGGATGGCCATCATACATTTTCTTCTCGGCTTTATCCAGTTCCTTTCCTTCGTATACCTTGTTAATAGTGTCTGTAGGCAGGGTGATACAGCCTATCTGTGACAATAATGCCGCTATCTGGAACTGCCACAGATTGCGAAGTTTCAATTTGACGGCAATCTCTTTAACGTAATTCTTAATGCGGTACGATCGGCTGAATGCGGCGGGATTGACCAGACTGAGAATCTCCGACATGACCTTTATGCTGCCGTTCAAGGTCTTATTAAGCAATTCTTTTTCAGCAGTAATGAGGCGATGCTGCTCTATCGCCGTATCCACAGAGTTAGCCAGCAGGTCAGGCGCGCATGGTTTGGTAAGAAAACGGAAAATGCTTCCCTGATTGACCGCTTCCATTGCCGTTTCCTGATCAGCATTACCGGTAAGCATCATCCTGACAGTATCGGGATATAAGTCTTTCACCCTGGCAAGTAGTTTAATGCCGTCCATCTCCGGCATTCTCATATCAGAAACAATAACGGCGATAGGACCTTCTTTTTTCATGACCTCCAGGGCCATGTCTCCGCCAAGAGCTACTTTGATCATAAAATTTTTCTTTCGCAATTGACGCTTTACTGCCTCAAGCACATTGGGCTCGTCATCAACGAAAAGGACTTTTTCAAACATTATCATTCTCTCCCAGATCTTGCCGGCACGCCTCGCGCCAGCTATCAATACGATCTTCACAGTTTACTCGAACAAGAAATTCAGTGTCAAGCAGGGATCCGTGGCCGCCTCCGGCCCCACTCTTGTTTTCATGGGCAAAAGCATTGGCAGCATGTACGGCAACAACCGTATCAAAACTGTCGCCAGGGTATTTCAATGGCTTGTGATGATAGACAATAGCCTCAATAACCGCAGCTGGAAAACCCCATAACCCAAGAAGGTAGGCTCCTATTTCCGCATGGGTGGCTTGAAAAATTTTACTTTCAGCTTGATATACCGGAATGTTCTCCCTGGCGGCAAGATCAAGGGCTTCCTGATATTTCTCAGGCATGTTGGCAAGCAGCACCAGCTTACCCAGATCATGCTGCAGCCCTGCTATAAAAGCGTCATCGATTATCTTCTGGTTACTGGTTTGCTGTTCAGTGATCTTGCGGGCATAGGCGCCAACCATCATGGAATGTTCCCACAGATCCTCAAGGCGAAGGGATGGCACGCCTTGAGCCTCATCATATTGCGAGAAAATCTTCACCGTAAGAACAAGAGACTTGATGGTATCGAGCCCCAGGAGGTGAACAGCCTGGGCAGGACTTTCTATATGCTGGAAGAGACCGAAAAAAGCAGAGTTTACCAGCTGAAGAATCTTGGCGCTCATGCCTATATCCCGGGCAATACATTTTGCCACATCATCAACAGATGAGTCAGGATCAGCGAGCAGATCCTGCACCCTGATATAAATCTCCGGAAGACTCGGAAGAGTATCTATATTGGCAACCACCTTGCGCATGACCGGGTGGGAAAGGAGGTTGTGAAGCAGGCAGGCACGGTGCAGTGTCGTCTTCAGCCTCTCCGGCTCACAGGGTTTTGCCAGAAACTGGTGGGCCACTGTCACCGTCCGCATAACCGACCCGGAATCCGCCTGCCCCGTCAGCATGATACGAATCGTTTCCGGATACTGCTTCCTGATTTCCGTCAGCAGTTCCGCACCATCCATACCGGGCATCCTCATATCGGAGACTACGATATCGAATGGTTCATCTTTCATCAACTCCAGGGCCTCTTTGCCGCTCTCGGCAAAGGACATATCAAGCCCGTTGCGCAGGGACCTGAGCATCCGTTTCATTCCTGAAAGAATATTCGGTTCGTCATCTACGAATAAGACTCTTTTTGTTGCCACTTCTCTCTCCTATCTCTTGGTTTGAGGTCCAAGCACCCGCAGCACTTCGGCCGCCGTGGTGAGCCCCTGGTGTACTTTCTGACTGGCATCTTCAGCAAGAGAGATGCTGTTATCTTCTGCGGCTGCCCGCTGAACTTCGACAATACCTCTGTTTTGTGACAGTAAATCCATGATTTTTTCGGTGACGATGAAGACCTCGTGGATGGGATAACGCCCCTTATATCCGCTGTTATTGCACTTCGTGCAGCCCCTCCCCCTGTAAAAATGCAACTTGTCATGATTAAACAGTGGCCCCAGCCTCGGAACTATGACAGAGTCCGCGTCCACCTGCTCCCGGCAATGGGTACATATTTTACGAACCAGTCGCTGGGAAATAACGCCCTTGAGGGCTGTTGCAATAATGTATGACCGCAATCCCAGATCCACCAGACGGGACAGGGTCTCGATGGCGGAGTTGGTGTGCAGGGTCGAAAACACCTGATGACCGGTCAGGGCCGCGTGAAAGGCAACTTCTGCCGTTTCAGAATCCCGAATCTCGCCAAGGAGAATGACATCAGGATCCTGCCTCAATATGGTGCGCAGCACCGTGGCAAAATCAAGACCTATTTTCTCACGGATATGAACCTGGGAAGCGCTGTCCAGGTAATACTCCACAGGATCCTCCAGGGTGACATAATTCTTCTGGGCGGTGATATTATGCTGAAGCAGGGAATAGAGTGTCGTTGTCTTGCCGCTTCCCGTGGGGCCGGTGGCAAGCACAATACCCTGGGGGGTGTCAACCAGATCCAGGACCTTGGCCAGGTTCGATTCAGAAAAACCAAGCTCATCCACTGTATGAATGGAAGCGCTCCTGTCAAGAATACGCATGACGACCTTTTCCCCGTTCACCGTAGGCATGGTTGAGATGCGCATGTCTATAATCTTCATGGGAGTCTTGACGGTAATGCGGCCATCCTGGGGTTTTCGCCGCTCGGCAATATCCAGTTCGGACATAATTTTAATACGGGAAACAAGCGGCTTCAGCAGGTCATGGGGGATCTGGATTTTATCGGACAAGATGCCATCAATCCGGTAACGGACCACAATACTCTTTGTCCGGGGCTGAATATGAATATCACTGGCATTATGCCGAACAGCCTCAATGATAATGGCGTTAATCAGACGAATTGCCGGCGGTTCCTCGGTTGCCCGGAGCAGTTCGGTGAGAGATATATCCTCATCTTCTTCAATAACAACCTCTATGGAATCAAGAGGGTCAACAGTGGAAATCACTGTCTCCAGGTCCTTAAAAGAGACCATTTCCTGTTCCGCCCCATAGACCGCATTAATTTTATCTTCTATGGATTTGAGATCAGCCAGCACCGTCTCAACCTGCAGGCCGGTAATGAAACGCATGTTTTCCAGCATTTCCCGATCCGTCGGATCTGCCACGGCGAGAAGGAGCCGGCGTTTCCCCTGAAACTTAAGGGGTATGACCAGCTGCTGTTTACAGAAATTTCGAGGAATAAGCTCTGTAGCCCTGGGATCCACCTGGAACTCAGGCAAGGCAACTTCATCAATCATTATTTCCTTGCGGAGTATTGCCCGTATTTTCTTCTCGTCAACCCATTCCTTGGCAAGAAGAATCTTCAGCATGGAAATCTTTTTCTGCTGCTGGATGCGATACAGCTCCTGGACCTGTTTACTGTTAAGAAGTCCGTGCTGATGCAGCAGGGTCGGCAGCTGGCTGTGACAGCAGAATGCCAGTTTTGACAGCGCTCCTATTTCCTTGGACTGCTTGGTGTTCCTATCGAGAAGCACTTTGTTTTTCTGTATAATATCATGCTGCTCCAGGGCAAGAGCAACACTGACCCGCAGATCATCCTCCTGGGCCGGCTTGAGAATAAAACGGTATACCGCTCCTTCCCTGATGGCCCCCATGACTGCGGCTGTATCGGCATGTCCCGTCAACATGATACGGATGGTGTCCGGATACTTCTCCCGCACCCGTTGGAGAAGTTCAGCCCCTGACATACCCGGCATCATATGATCGGTGATAATCAGGTGGAAGCTCTCTTTTGACAAAAGATCAAGAGCCTCCTGGGCGCTTGTCGCCGTACTGATATGATAGTTCTCTCTTCGAAAGATGCGCTGAAGGGATCGAAGAATATTGACTTCGTCATCAACAAGAAGGAGTCTGTATTGCTGGGGGCTTTCCTGCTGGGGTTCCTCCTCGGCAGGCTGGCCGGTAAAAAAAGATGTGTAATCAATCATTTATTGAAGTTTTAAGATTTAAGTTTTAAGCCAATGACACAAACTCAAGATGTCTGCCACGGAATCCACAGAATGACACGGAAAATTAAGAAAAATTTTTCTGTTATTCCAGAGGGTTCAGTGGCAAAAACACTGTGAAAGTGCTCCCTTTGCCAACTTGGCTCTGTACTTCTATCCGGCCGCCGTGCGCTTTGATAATATTATTAATTACCGTCAACCCAAGGCCTGTTCCGGATCCAACCTCTCTGGTCGTAAAAAAAGGATCAAAAATCCTGGGGAGATCCGCCTCGGCAATACCTGCTCCTGTATCTTGGATGACTATGCGTATCTCTTTCGTATCACATGCAGTTGCTATACGAATGGTGCCCTTGCCGGCTATTGCCTGTGACCCATTCAGAATGAGATTGTAAAATGCCTGTCCGAGATGTCCGGGATGACAGGTCAGAGATGGAATTTCCTGGAGGTCGAGCTTGATATCAACATACTCCGGCAGTTGGTGGAGTATCATCTTCACCACAGTCTTCAAGCGAGTATTGATATCATCGAGTATCTGTTCCGATTTATCGATATTGGAGAATATTTTGAGGTCAGCAACAATCGCCGCCACCTTTTTGACGCCATCCAAATTGTCCTGCAGGAGCTGGGGAAAATCATCCATAATATAGTCGATTTCCTGCTCTTCCCAGGCCTTTTGCAATACAGTCTGCTCTGCCCCTTTGTGAACCAGATCCACGAGCACCGTGAGATCTTCCAGGTAGGTCAATGCCGAATCAAGATTGCTCTGGATATAGGCCAGCGGGGTGTTAATTTCATGGGCAACACCGGCGGCAAGCTGGCCCACCGAGGCCAGTTTCGCGGTCTGGTACAGTTTCGATTGGGCGTCCTGAATCGTTTTGACCTGTTCAGCGACTTTCTGTTCAAGCTGTTCGGCAAGATTTTTATATCGGTTTTCGGATTCCTGCAGGGCGGCATGTTTCTGCTGCAATGCTTCATAATCGGCATGAACAGTTTCAATATGGAGATCCGATGCCATTTGAAAACGGGCAGCACTTTTAATCAGGAGCACAATCAAATTGACACAGGCCTTTAGCTGGACCTCATCACCTCCAACAATATCCACATGGCCGATTGTCTCCAATTCCCACTGGAGAGCTGAACGGACAGCCCCTGCCGGGGGCGGAACCTCTGGACCTGAAAGAGTAACCTGCCGATCCAGCAAAAGTGACAATGAGGACGCAATCCGCTCCTGATCAGCAGCGCTCAGCAGATCCTGCAACTGGAACTGACGGTCAAATTGTGAAGGAGTTATTGACATGTCACCCTTCCCCCATGACAGCTTTGACAAAATCGTTTTCATCCATGCCGTGCTTCTCTTTAAACGAATGCTGTCCATCAATAACCCGATACACCTGGAGCAGAAGCTGGCGAAAGGTTTCCTTTACCCCTACACCCGTTAGGGCAACACTGAAAATTACCGGCCAGGGTGCCTGCCCCCATCGCTCACCGATTTCTTCCTCGGTCAGGATATCCGGCAAATCCCGTTTATTGTACTGAACCACCAGGGGCAGTTTCTGAAAATCCAACCCTACTCTACCGGCATTATCAGCAAGGTTCTGGAAAGACTCGCCATTATTGATCGCCTGGTTGCGCTGGGAGTCTGCCACAAAGACAACACCGTCTGCCCGGGACAACACTGCCTTTCGCGTCGAATCATGCTGAACCTGCCCTGGGACCGTGAATAATTTGACTTTCACCAATAAACCGGAAGGTGTTTTAAAGCCCAGTGGCAGGAGATCAAAAAACAGCGTCCTGTCATTTTTGGTCTCCAGGGTCATCATCTCGCCAATAAGCTCCGGTTCCAGCAGATCATGGAGCAACATGATGTTGGTTGTCTTCCCACTCATGGCCGGCCCATAATAGACCAGCTTGATAACCATCGGTTTATCCGGATTAATTTCCGCCATCAAATATCCTTTTCTTTATTCATTCGAATTCTTTCTCGCCTTCAGGGGAATCCTGACGATAAAAGTTGTTCCCTTCCAGGATTCCGTCTCGAAGGTAATAGTCCCGCCATGCTTCTGAACTATCACGTCATGGGCAATGGCCAATCCCTGTCCAGTTCCTTTCCCCACTGTTTTGGTGGTAAAAAACGAATCAAATATTTTATCCCGTGCCTCTTCAGGAATACCATTGCCTGTATCAGCAATTCGCATCTCTACCCAATCGTCATCAGCTCGTGTGCTTATAGATATAACCCCTTTCTCTCCTTCAGGATTATCACCCAGCTTAGCAGCAATAGCATGAGCCCCATTTACCAGTATGTTAAGAATTACCTGGCCCATCTGGTCAGAATAACAGGGAACTGAGCGAAGATCCGGTTGGAGATCAGTCTCAACGTTTGCAACATATTTCCACTCATTACCGGCAACAATCATTGTGGTCTCTATAATATGATTAAGATTTGCCAGTTCTTTATCCTTGCTTCCCGGGTGAGAGAATTCCTTCATGGCCCTGACAATCTTGGAGACCCGCTGCACACCCTCCTTGGATTGACTGATAGTCTGCGGGATTTCTTCAGATAGATATTGCCAATCCACCTCCTCCAGGGTTTCTTCCAGTTCAGTGATGAGTGCGGGTGATATTGTATTATTTTTGGCAGCATCCAGGAGAACCATCAATTTCCCGACAAGCTCGCCGACATCCTCAAAGGCCTCCTGCAGAAATTCGATATTCGATCCGACATACTGGGCGGGAGTATTAATTTCATGAGCAATACCCGCTGCCAACTGGCCCACTGATTCCAGTTTCTGTGCCTGAAAGAGCTGCTGATTGGCATGATCCAGTTTGTTAATATTCTGCTTCAGGATAAAGAGCATATTATTGAAATGCTCACCTATCTGGTAAATGGGATCCGTTATCGTATTTTTATACACACTGCAGGTCTGGCACATCGCAATCTTATCCGTAAATGCGCCTTGCTCTTCTCCATGACAGTATGTGCCATTTTCCTGCCAGCACCGCAGGGCTTCCTTGCCAAAACAGGGACATTTCACCTCATCGCACTTCAAAACCTCCCAGCATTTCTTCAGATTCTGGTTCGTAAAACTTGCATCAAGACTTCCACCCTGTTCCATAACCTGACTGATAAGAGCTGAAATTTCATCCAGGGCTTTTTGCAATCTCATCCTACTCTTCTCGATAAGCTTATTTTTCATTTGCAAAGCAGTCGTTCGCCGCTCTACTTTTTGTTCCAGTTCTTCCTGGTGATTCCGGAGGGTTAACAATACTTTTTTAAGCTTTACCCTCATGGCATTGAATGCCTCGCCTATCATCCCTATCTCGTCATTTCTTGCCATTTTCAATTCATGGTTCAGGTCTCCTTTTGAAACCCTGTTGATCTCCTCTAATAGAAATGTCAACGGCCTGTTAATAATAATATGAGCTCCCCTCTGGGTGAGAAAAAACATAACCACCAGGATACCTATGAAGATGGTGATCTGCTTCCATATGAGAATGGAAATATCGCTGGTAAACACAGAAATCGGAACTATGGCTGTCATCATCCAATTCGGACTTCCTACAGCAAAATCAATCTCGTAAATATGATAGAGGTGGTCATTTTCTATTTTACTAAAATGAGCGCCTGACTGAATATGAGGAATCAGGTATAAGTCATCCCTATACAAATATTCCATAGAACCTCCGATCATCTCAGGCTGGTTTATACTCGCTACCACAGTTCCTAAATTGTCAATGAGGGCCGCATCCATTGTTTTTCGAAAATGATCGAAATCCATGAGTTTTTTCTGCAAAATATCCAGCCGCAGATCAATACCAACAACACCATAAAAAATATCGTTGTGGAGCACAGGAACAGTCACCGTTGACACAAGAGCCTTGAACTTCTTACTATAGTACACATTGCTAATAAAAGGTTTTCCGGTGCTCATAGGATTGGAATACCATGCTCCTGGCTGCCCATCAACACTGTGGTCAGTACTTTCCAGAAGGGGGCTAAGGCCAAGTCCTTTGTCAGACTTTGCCCATAATACCGCAAATCGGCCGCTGGCGTCATGGCCAGGCTCACCTGCATACCCAACGTCAAGGGAATCATATTCCTCGGGCTCCCAACAGACAAATGCAGAATTAAAATTTGTGTTCTGCACTGCAATATTTTTCACAAGGCCCATTGCTTCATAGCGTGGAATATCCAGGGGTGACTGTTGATCCCTGACTTGCCCTAAGATCTGGGCCATGGACTGCAATCTATTAATAGCATTGTGAAAATATTCATTCACATGCCCCCCTTCCTGATGGGAGATAGTATGAATATTTTCCTTGGCAACTTCAAGCACACTACTGCGTAAAGAAATGGCTGAGTAGCCGACAACACCGGCGGCTGTGATAACAATAATCAATCCGGTCCAAAAAGTTATTTGGGTGCTTAGCGAATTGCGTTTCACTTATCAGGTCTCGCTATAAAATTTCGATTGGTAATATTTTTTCCCTCGTCACTCTCCATAAAAGAAAAAAATGGCCGAAGCTCCTTCGATTTTCTCTGGTCGGATATGATGTAATAGTTCACCATGAGGGGATAGCTATTGTTTAAAATAGTTTCCTGGCTTGGGACAACATCATTGACGTTTATCAAGAATCCATAGCGCTCTCGATAGGAGGCAAACCCCATAAACGAGATGGCACCTTTATTCTGGGAGACGATGGCTCCAAGATTTTCAGGGGAGGAAACCTTCACAGCATCTTTTTTCAAGACAAGAAGTGAACCGTCTTTATTTTCTCCCAGAACAAGTTCCTTAAAGACCGCAAGGACACCGCTGTTGGCCGTTAAATCGAGATAGGCTACCTGTATCTCCAGAGCCTCTCCCCCCACTTCCTTCCAGCTATTTACCTTTCCTGTAAAAATGTTGTGGATCTGCTCCAGGCTCAGAGATTTTACCGGATTATCACGATGAACAAGAACCACAATAGGATCACTGGCAATGATTCGCGATGTCCAGTGGTCCGCCTGCTCCTTGGCAACAGAAATATTCTCAAGTAATGCCTCCATAGGTTTACAGGTGAAAGCAAAATGTATCTTCCCGGCCTCCAACAACTTTATCGCCACCTTATTCCCTGTTTTCTTAGGGACAACAGATAACGGCCCTGTTTCATTAAAAGAGTCCGCCAGATCTTTAACAAGAAAATATTCTGTCTTGCAACCGGCTGACATCAAAACCCCGTTTTGATCAGCCCCCAATGCTTCCTGAAAAGGATCTGTCATAAGGCACACTGCTACAACAGAAACAATCAATCGAAATATTTTTATCTTCTGAAACATCTTGTTTCCTCAGCTATAGGCTGCCAGTGGCAACCTGATTATTAAGGTCGTACCTTTGCCCATTTCAGTCTCGAAGGATAGATCGCCGCCATGCTTCTGGGTGACGACATCATGGGCAATGGCCAGGCCCTGCCCGGTTCCTTTGCCGACTTTCTTGGTGGTAAAGAAGGGATCAAAGACACGGGCCCGTGCTTCTTCGGGGATACCCGTGCCGCTGTCGGTTATTCTCACCTCGACCCAGCTTCCGTCCTGCCTGCTCTGTATTGAAAGGACCCCTTTCTCTCCTTCCGGATTCTCTCCGAGTTTGGCCGCGATGGCCTGGGCCCCGTTTACCAGAAGATTGAGAATTACCTGGCCCATCTCGTCGGTCAGTAATGGAACAGATGGCAAATCCGGACTCAGATCCGTTTCAATACGTGCGACATATTTCCATTCATTTGTCGCTACAGTTATCGTTGTTGTAATGATGTGATTGAGATCCACAGGCTTTTTATCTTTACTGCCGGGATGGGAGAATTCCTTCATTGCCCGGACAATTGAAGTAACCCTCTTGATACCGTCCTGGGACTGACTGATGGTTTGCGGAATTTCTTCCACCAGGTACTCCCAGTCAACCTCTTCAAGAAGTTCTTCAACCTCCTCTATGAGTTCCGGTGAAATATTTTCTTTCCGGACCGCATCCAGCAAATCCTTAAATTTATCGACAAGCCCCCTGATGTCCTCAAAAGCCTCCTGGAGGAACTGGACGTTGGAACCTACATACTGGGTAGGCGTATTGATTTCATGGGCAATCCCGGCCGCCAACTGACCAACCGATTCAAGTTTCTGGGCATGGAGAAGCCGGGTCTGCAGCTTGTCCCTGTCGTGCTCATATTTTTTACGGCTGTTTATATCCCGGGCAACATGCACGGAACCGGCAACTACCTTTCCCCCCTCATCTTCAAAATACGGAACCACCGTTACTTCATAATGACCGCCGAGGCGTTCATCAAAAATTTCGACAGTATGTGGCTGGCCGTCATCCAGGAGCAAAGCGTGAGGACAATAATCAGGCGGACTATTGTCTCCCCGAAAACACAATAAACACTTCTCATCCACAAGATCCCTGGGTTCCTTACCCAGAACCTTGGCCATGGCCTTATTGACCCGGACCATTCTAAAATTCCTATCTACCAGAGCTACAAGATCGGGCATGGCGTCCACTGTCCGCTCCCATTCCTTCTTGGCTCTGACAATCATCATTTCAGCAATCTTCCGCTCGAGGATCTCCTCTTCCAGCACTCGGGTCTGCCTCTCGAGATCAGCTGTTCTCTCACTTACCGTTTTCTCAAGAAGCTGCTGATGCCCTTTAGACTCTTTAAGCAAACTTGCTTTTTCCAGGGCGCTCGCCACCGCATGATAGAGAAACTCCATATCCTCTATAGGCTTGGTGATATAGTCCCAGACGCCATTCCTGAGAGCCTCTATAACATCCCCCATTTTTCCTATTCCGGACACTATGATAAACGGCGTGTCTATACTCTCTTCACGCACCGCGGAAAACAGCCCAAAACCGTCCATCTCTGGCATACGCAGATCACTGAGAATGAGATCAGGCTTTTCAGCCCTGAATATTTCAAGGGCTTCAGCACCATCATTGGCCTCCAGCACCACATATCCCTTTTTGCGGAGATAGGCAGATATGCTTTTACGCAAGATAGCGTCATCTTCGGCAGTAAGTATTGTAAATACTTGTTTTTTAGTCATTG
>JACKQG010003282.1_pt1 | contig 20038 bp, 17 predicted proteins | sample 8237621 | NCBI WGS metagenome assembly JACKQG01 (sample SAMN15677084, study PRJNA649215) | marine metagenome | biome: marine; feature: Black Sea; material: saline water; isolation source: suspended particulate matter (SPM) from the Black Sea western gyre | collected 2013-06-09/2013-06-10 | depth... | reverse complement strand
CATGCTTTAGATAGGAAGTGTAGAACAAATTATTTGTCCACTTCACGGATTCAGGTCTTAAGTTTAGGGACTAACTAAGACGCTATAAAACATAAGTGCAGGGTTTTCGATGTAATCTTTCAGGCTCTTTAGAAATTGTGCTCCGATAGTGCCATCCAGAACACGGTGGTCAATAGACAAGGTCATTGTCATCATGGGTCGGATTACTATTTGCCCCTCTCTTACCACTGCCTTGTCCGCAATGCGACCAACAGCCAAAATGGCTGCCTCGGGGGGTTGGAGGATAGCACTGAACTGGTCTATCCCATACATCCCCAGATTGGAAAGAGTGAAAGTACTGCCCTTCATTTCTGCCATGCTGAGTTTGCCTTCTCTGGCTTTCTGAACTAGCTCAGCCCTGGCTCGGGCAATCTCGGTTAATGATTTCCTATTAGCCTGGCGAATAACAGGGACAACAAGCCCTCCTTCAACAGAGGTAACCAATCCTATATCTATTCGTCTGAAGAACTTGACAGACCCATCAAAGTAGGCACAATTCATGGAGGGGTTATCCTCCAATGCTTTCGCTACCATCTTAATAAGCAAATCAGTGATGGTCGAACGTATTCCGATTTTGTTCTCTATAAGCGGCACCAACTGTTTATTGGTCTTCATCAATTCCTGGGTTTCAACTTCTACCGTGAGATAGAAATGCGGTGATTGGAAGCTCTCCGTCATACGCCTGGCGATAACCTTGCGCATGGATGACAGCGATGCAACTTGCTCATCAGCCAATTCCACCTCTTCCCGGGTAGGTCGAGCCACTGCTATCTTGCTTTCCTCCATAACCCGCAGGACATCTTCCCTGACTATTCTACCACTTGGACCTGTTCCTCTGATAGAGGTTATATCGATGTTATGTTCCCTGGCTATTCTCTTTGCCAGTGGAGAAGCCTTTATGGCTCGGCCTTCTGTCGGTGCCTCAAACACTTTAGCTCGCGCTTCTTCCTTTGGCACAGTTACAGGCTTTTGAGTTCTTGCTGCTTCCCTAGCTGTGGCTACCAACACCGGCGCCTCAGGCACTTTTTCTCCTGGCTGAATAATATAGGCGATGATTGTTCCTACAGGCAGCTCTTCTCCCTCTTTGGCCATTATCTTGCCTAAGATGCCTGATCCCTCTGCTTCAATCTCGAAAGTTACCTTCTCAGTTTCTATTTGGACAACACCCTCACCCTTTTTGACCAGATCCCCCTCCTTTTTCAGCCACTTCACGATTTTCCCCGTGCGCATTGCCTCATCGAGTTTTGGTAGTATTATTGCAGTAGCCATCTCTCCATCTCCACTAGTTTTCTATCAGTTCTTGCCTTTGAGATTAATGCATTAGTTTAGCCAAGTTTTAGCTCGGCTGGTATTTCTTTACCCGTCAATTCAAATGCTCCCTTGATGATGTCATTCTCGTTGGGCAGGACATAATCTTCCAACCTAGGATTGAAGGGGATAGGTGAGTCTAAGGCTGCCACTCGTTTGATCGGTGCATCCAAATAGTCAATACCCTTTTCAGCAACGATAGCGGCTATTTCTGCACCAAATCCTCCCGTTTTACAAGCTTCGTGAACTATCATTAATCTGCTTGTCTTCTCTACTGAATTCAGTATAGTGTCCTGGTCTAATGGTTTCAGAGTCCGTGGGTCGATTACCTCCAAAGAAATGCCATATTTTTCTAGGGTTTCGGCAGCTTTCAAGGTTAGAAGAAGGCTTTTGGAATAGGCGACAGCGGTGATATCTTTACCCTGGCGTTTAACTTCTGCTTTCCCCAATGGTATCATGTACTCTTCCTCAGGAACCGGACCTGATTCATTATAAAGCCCCTTGTGTTCAATAAATATAACTGGATTATCGTCTCTTATGCTTGATTTCAGCAGTCCTTTAGCATCATAAGGAGTGGATGGCATAACCACTATAAGTCCTGGAATATGTGTATAGAGTGCTTCTAGGGATTGGGAATGGTGAAGTCCTGCAGCTTTACCCCCACCACCCTGAGTCCGAATCACCAGTGGTACCTTTACCATACCACCGGTCATGTAGCGGAACTTGGCTATCTGGTTGAAGATTTGGTCCAGGGCGAGGAGAGAGAAGTCAATGTACATTATTTCAGCCACTGGTCGTGTGCCTACCAGGGCGGCTCCCAGTGCAGCACCCGCTATCGCCGATTCAGCTAAGTTTGTGTTCCTTATCCTCTCTCGACCGAATTCCTCTAGTAGCCCCTGGGTTACCTTGTATGCCCCACTATATTCCGCAATATCTTCACCCAAAAGGAAAACTGACTTGTCGCGTCTCAGTTCCTCCCCAAGAGCTTCACGTACTGCTTCTCTGTAGGTTAAATCTCGCATCTATACCCCCCCCTTGACTTTTATGCTGATGGACAGTAGATGTTATTAAGGGCATCTTCTATCCTAGGTTCCGGGCTCTCCATGGCGAACTTGACTGCCTCATCAAGCTCTCTATTTATGCTAGCCTGGATCTCCTGAATTTCCGATTTAGTGATTACCTTTGCCTTTAAAAGGCGACCTTGAAATCTTTCGATAGGATCGTGTCGTTTCCACTCCTCAATTTCCTCTTTAGTCCTATAGCTAGTACCGGGGTCGCCCATATGGTGTCCATAATATCTATAAGTGATAGCATCAATAAGGGTAGGGCCTCCGTCTTTTCTGGCTCTATCTATTGCCTCACTGGCAACATTGGCAATAGCCTCAGCATCATTTCCGTCAACAGTTACCCCGGGAATCCCGTAGGCTTTGGCTCTATCAGACAGTTGCTCAAGCTTACAATAATATTTTACCGGAGTGCTCATTCCGTACTGGTTGTTCTCGACGACAAAGATTACTGGCAGGTTCCATATTGCTGCCAGACCAACGCCCTCGTGGAAGGCACCGGTACAAGTTGCAGCATCGCCCGTGAAGCATACAGTTACTCTATCGAGGTTTTGCATCTTGCAACCCAGTGCAACGCCGCTGGCTATAGGAACACCGGCACCAACAATTGCGGTGGCTCCAAGCATGTTGAGGTCTGCTGCCACGATATGCATAGAGCCTCCTCTACCTTTGTTATACCCTGTCTCCTTGGCATAAAGCTCTGCCATCATCTTATCGAATTTGGCTCCCTTAGCGATGATATCGCCGTGGCCTCTATGCGTAGTCAAGATGTAGTCATCATCCCTCAGGAATGCGCAGACAGAAGACGGGATTGCCTCTTGTCCAATTGAAGAATGTATAAAGCCAGGTAAGATGCCTTTGCGATATTCCGCAATTGCCCTTTCTTCAAAGGCACGGATCCTTAACATTTTGATAAAAATTTCCTTAAGCTTTTCACTACCTATTTTCTGCATATTCATTCCTTCAACTTTCTTCTGAAGGTTAGCACAGTGGGCATAGAAAGTCGTAGTCGAATAAAATTGTGTCAGATTAGTGCCGCCTTGTCAATTTTGGGTAGTGGGTCAATTTGAGCAGAGTTTAGTAGACTTTGACACAGCCAACACATATTTCTATAATACGAGTATAGTCCAAAAATCCCCGGGGGGGGGCGGCGGCGTGAGCCAGTTTTCTAAAACAACCAAGGCACAAGCACCAAAATTATTGAAGCCCAAATTCTTATGTTGCCTTTGTTCGATAATACTCAATACGCTACGAGCTTGAGGTGCTAACTAGTTATTTGGTTAATTAGAAATGAAGTGATATCATAATAATAATCTTATTGAGGAGGGATTAAAATGACCGTTGGCACTATGGCGGTTGACTTTGAAGAGAGAATTAACTATGACAGGTTGCGCCGGGAACGTTTGGCAAAAGCGAAAGAGCAGCTTAAGGCACACGGCCTAGGAGCCATCCTATGCTACGATTTTGACAATATCCGCTATATTACTGGAACCCATGTGGGAGAATGGGCCAGGAATAAAATGCAGCGATACGTGATTCTCCCCAAGGATTCAGACCCTCTTCTCTATGACCCGGCTGCCCCGGCAAAGCGAAAGAGCGCACCATGGATAGCTGACCGGGTTTTCCCTGCGGTTGGGTCGATGAGAGGTGCCATACCACCTGAGGTGGGAAATGTCGAAGCCTTAGCTAAGTCAGTAAAAAAAGTCCTTTCAGATTACGGAGTAGCCAACGACCCGCTGGGTGTTGACATTGTAGATGTTCCGTTTCTCAGGTCGCTGGAAAAAGAGAATGTAAAGGTAGTAGATGGCCAGCAGGCAATGTTGGATGCCAGGATCATCAAGACCAAAGACGAAATTGAGCTCTTAAAGCTTGCCTGCGCCATGGTGGACGCAGCCTACGCAGAAATTGTTAAGAATATTAGACCAGGGATACGGGAAAATGACCTGGTTGCAATCGCCAACCATTTGCTGTTCACCCTCGGGTCTGATCTGGTAGAGTGTGTGAACAGTGTTTCTGGACCTCGAGCTCAACCTCACCCCCACACTTTTGGCGATAGGATTATCCGGCCGGGAGACATGGTTTTCCTGGATATTATGCACTCTTTTAATGGCTATCGAACGTGTTATTATCGCACCTTCATCTGTGGCAAGCCCTCCAAAGCACAACTTGAGGCTTATGAAAAAGCCTGGACATGGTTGAAAAAATCTATGGACGCAGTCAAGCCCGGAGCAACCACGGCGGACGTAGCAAAATGCTGGCCCAAAGCGGAAGAATTCGGATTTAAAGATGAACGCGAGGCATTTTTGCTTCAATTTGGCCATGGTGTTGGAATGAGCATTTGGGAGAAACCAGTTATATCCAGGCTCTTTTCGTTAGATAAACCGTTTCCTATTAAAGAAGGAATGACATTCGCTCTCGAAACTTATTGCCAATCCGCGGATGGAAATGGAGCAGCCAGAATTGAAGAGGAGGTTATGGTCACCAAAGACGGATGCGAAAGACTGTTTAAGTTCCCTTGTGACGAACTGATCTCTTGCGGGCTTCCTGGATCCATGGCTTATTGAAGTAGAGATTCCAAACCCAGCCTGATTAATACCCAAAAGATGTATATTTCTTTGGGGGAATATGCTTCGATAAAGTACAATGGTGTGAGCGAATTCCAGAAATCATCTAATGAATATAAAGAAAGGGGGGATGAAATTCTAAGATAGGGTCATTCTAAAGCCGAAATTGGTATTTGAAGAAAGAAGTAGCCAATATGTAACACAGGAGGGAATATGAGCAAGAAAGTAGGGTTTATTGGTTTGGGAACTATGGGGCAACCCATGGCGGGGAGACTGCTGGAGTCCGGCTTTTCCCTTACGGTGTGGAACCGGACAAAAGCCAAGACAGAGGAGCTAGCCAAAAAGGGTGCCAAGGTTGCTGGTTCTCCCAAAGAAGTAGCTGACCAATCAGACGTGACCATCACTATGATTTCAGATGGCCCTGTCCTGAAAGAGATGACTCTGGGCGCTAATGGAGCTCTTGCTGGCGCCAAATCAGGAAGTATCTTGGTTGACATGAGCACTGTTGACCCCGAGAGTTCTGCCGAGGTAGCCAAAGCAGCAGAGGCGAAAGGAGTGAAAATGCTCCGAGCACCAGTATCCGGGAGCACTGTACTGGCAGCAGGCGGCAAGTTGACTATCTTTGTTTCAGGAGATAAACAGGCATATGATAATTGTCAGGATATCTTTGGTGCCATGGGGCAAAAAATGTTCCACGTGGGAACTGGAGATGAGGCACGTTATCTCAAGCTTGTCCTGAATATGATGGTAGGGACAACCTTACAGATGCTGGCTGAAGCAGTAACTTTTGGCGAAAAAGCAGGCCTGCAGTGGGAGCAGTTGTTAGACATTATCGCAAACAGCGTTGTAGCCTCACCACTTGTTGGCTACAAGGTTGGACCACTGGCTAAGCGAAGTTTTGCCCCAGCGTTTACTGTGTCCATGATGGCAAAGGACTTTGACCTGGCTCTTGCCGCCGGGCAAAAACTAGGAGCACCTATGCCTACCATTGCCCTAGTACGTCAATTTCTCGGCATGCTTCAGGCAACAGGTAAAGGCGATTTGGATTTTTCAGCCTTAGTTATGCTAATGGAGGAAGTTGCAGGCATAAAGCATTAGAAATTTGCAGTTAAATAAGATTCTAAATAAAAAAGGAGGAGATTACTGATATGGCAGACAAAGCAATTTTAAGGCGGATGAGGGATGTCCAGTCAGTTTGTCCACCAAAACACACTAACACGGATGCCTTTGTTTTGGCGAATAAAGCTACGGTTGGGTGCAAGAGCATCGAGTTCTTCCTCACCGAAATTCGCCCAGGTGGGGAAGCCGAAGAGGATGTCCACCCAATTTCTGAGCATGCCTATTTCATTCTCTCTGGAAGAGGACTGGCCAAGGTTGAGGGTGAGGAAATTAAGGTAGAGCCTGGTGATTGCCTTTATATTCCCCCAGGAGCCAAACACGGCATTAAGCCAATAGGAACAGAAACTCTCAGGTTCGTCGTGTGGATGGCACCTCCGCGGCAATAGTAACACACTGCTGTTAACAAGGGCGTGAAGCTAGCATAACGGTTAGAGTAGCGACTATACGGGATGGAACGCATGGGATCAGCATAGCTGTGCCTAACCGATTGGTAGGGGAGTGGACAGATAGCGGGGCGAGAGCGTTGACCGTTACCGATGAATATGGTGTTAGTGTCTCTGGCAGAGACGGCGCCCAGCGATATTTCCTAATTATGCCCGGAACACCTCTCCGAGGTCAACAGCTTTCTGATACCGAAGCAACTATAGTCGTACGCATGTGAGAAAGCCCAATGCCTATATATGAATTCTTCTGCCCCAAGTGCGGAAGGGAGTTCGATTTAATGCGCCTAATGAGCCAAGCTGACAAGCCAGCTTTTTGTCCCCCATGTGGAACTCAGGGTGAAAAGTTGATCTCAGCGTTCGCCTCAAAATCAGGCTTTTACCTAGGTGTACCTGAGAAGGAAGCTTTCGGGAAAACTCAGAAAGGAAACAGCCAGAAAGCAAGTCAACCTACCAGATAACCAGGACTGGCATTAGCTATAGCTGGAGCTATACCAATAATGCTTGAATCACCGCCTAGTGGCCAATTGTAAGCGGTAGTCTACACTCTAATGCGAGGGGGTGCGAGGTACCTGTCAAACAGAGCACCAGATTGGCTTATCCAACACGGGACGTAGTAATTAAGACAACAAAAAGATTAGGAGGTGGCATATGGCTTATTCGACAAATGGTGAACAAGTTTTTACTAACTGTACTGTCGGCGGCCCCGTTTATGTTTACGTGAAGGATGGCAGAATAACCCGAATAGAACCTCTGGAACTCGATGATGATGATGCCAAATCATGGGTGATCGAGGCACGAGGAAAGAAGTTCTCTCCTCCCAGAAAAGCGTTGCTTTCACCATATACATTGACTGAGAGGGCAAAAATATATGCACCTAACCGGCTCCTCTATCCCCTGAAGAGAGTGGACTTTGACCCCAAGGGAAACAGGAATCCGCAGAATAGAGGCAAATCGCGCTATGAGCGAATCAGCTGGAAGGAAACCCTGGACATTCTTTGTTCGGAAATACAGCGTATCCACACAAAATACGGACCGGGGGTTATCGCCAGCACGGCTTCCTCACACCATACCTGGGGCAATATAGGTTATCGACACAGCACCTATTTCAGATTTATGGGCATCCTCGGCTATACCTATTGTGACCACAACCCGGACAGCTGGGAAGGCTGGCACTGGGGTGCTATGCACACTTGGGGTTTTGCCTGGAGGTTGGGGGTTCCAGAACAATATGACCTTTTGGAAGATGCCTTAAAGAACACGGAAATGATTGTGTTCTGGTCCAGTGACCCCGAATCCACCAGCGGAATATATTCCGGGCAGGAGTCAACCCCAAGACGCTTCTGGCTGAAAGACCTGGGCGTAAAAATGGTCTTTATTGACCCATACTATAATTTCACGGCGACTAATTTCTGCGATAAATGGTTTGCGCCCCGACCAGGTACCGATACGGCTTTAGCTGCAGCTATCGCCTATGTATGGATGACTGAGAACCTGTATGATAAGGAATACATTGCCAATCGGACCCACGGCTTTGAAAAATGGCGTGACTACATTCTCGGCGATGACGGTGGTTTTCCCAAGACACCCGAATGGGCGGAGAAGGAGACCGGGATACCAGCTCGGGAGATTAAAGCCCTGGCCAGAGAATGGGCGAAGAAGAAGACCATGCTGGCTGCCGGAGGGCTTGGTGGCTGGGGAGGAGCCTGCCGAACCGCCTACGGAACCGAATGGGCCAGAATGATGGTACTGCTTCAGGCCATGCAGGGTCTGGGCAAACCAGGCATTAATATCTGGTCAACCACTGGCGGTGCTCCCTTTAATGCCAATTTTCTCTTTCCAGGATATGCTGAAGGCGGGATATCCGGTGACGCGCTAAACAGCGCCGCTGGATTCCAGATGATTCAGAGGGGAGTGACTATGGCTCCGGTGACTTCGGCAATTAACAATCCTGGCGGGCAGCATATGCCGCGGATTCTAGTTCCCGAGTGCATTAGCGAACCACCTCAAGAATGGCGAGGCAAGGGGTTCTGTGGTGCCTCTACTGAATTCCAGTTCAAGAAGTACAAGTACCCTGAAGATGGATTTTCCGAGTGCAAGATGTTCTGGCGGTATGGTGGTGCCTATATCGGCACCATGAACAACACCAACCGTTGGGTCAAGATGTACCAGAGCCCCAACCTGGAATTTGTGGTTAACCAGTCTATCTGGATGGAGGGCGAAGCACAATTTGCTGACCTGATACTTCCCGCCTGTACCAACTTTGAACGGTGGGATATTGGTGAGTGGGCTCACTGCTCGGGCTACATACCTCATAACTCGTATCAGACAAACCACCGTATTATCATCTTTGAGAAGAAGTGTATTGAACCTCTCGGAGAGTCAAAGTCAGACTATGATATATTTGCCATGATTGCTGACCGGCTTGGCTTCTATGACAAGTTCACCGAGGGAGGCATGACTGAATTGGACCGGGTCAAGAGGATGTACGAGGTAACCGATCTACCGAAACACATCTCCTGGGAAGATTTCGAGAAGAAGGGCTACTATGTGGTTCCCCTGCCTGACGATTATAAACCAACGCCGGCACTCAGATGGTTTGCCGAGAACAGGCACAGGGATACACCGGACTGGGGGCCTGTTGGTGGAGCTGTAGAAGGCCTGCCCGACCGGGAAGGGAACCTGACTACCCAGACCGGCAAAATCGAGTTTGAATCTGAGAGCCTCAAGCGCTTTGATCCTGATGACCCGGAGAGACCACTTGTTCCCAAGTACATCCCTTCGTGGGAAGGTCATCACACCAAGGAACTTTATGAAAAATATCCGCTGCAGCTGATCTCACCACATCCACGGTTTAGCTTCCATACGATGTATGATGGGAAAGAAAGCTGGATGAACGAGATACCAGAACACCGGATCAAGGCAAAAGATGGTCATTACTACTGGGTGATTCGAATCAACAAAGAGGATGCCAAAAAGAGGGGCATCAAGAACCGAGATATAGTAAAGGTCTTTAACGAACGGGGTGCCGTATTATGTGCTGCTCAGGTTACCGGGCGTGTCCCACCCGGAGTGGTACACTCATATGAATCCTCTGCTGAGTACCAACCAATTGGCGAACCGGGTGAATCTCCAGACAAAGGCGGCTGCATTAATCTCCTGACCAATCACCGCTTCATGTCTAAGAATGCCTGTGGTATGGCACCAAATTCATGCCTGGTTGAAATAGTGAAGGAAGGAGCTTAAAAGATGCCTAAGTGGGGTATGATCATCGATATACCAAAATGCACCGGCTGCTATAACTGTTTTACCGCCTGCAAAGACGAGCACTGGGATAATGATTATCCTCCCTACTCCGCAGCCCAGCCGAAGCATGGACAATTCTGGATAAACATCGATACCAAAGAACGAGGTTCACATCCCTTCATAAAAGTCGCTCACATGCCGGTTCTTTGCGTCCACTGTGACAATGCTCCCTGCATTAAGGCTGCTAGTGATGGCGCCCTTTACAAACGACCAGACGGAATCGTGATCATCGACCCGCAGAAGGCGGTTACTCAAAAGAAAATAGTGGATGCCTGCCCCTATCACGTTATCTTCTGGAATGAAGAAAAGAAGCTTCCACAAAAGTGTACTTTCTGCGTCCACCGGCTTGAGCAGGGTAAGACCCCCAGGTGCGTGCAGGTATGTCCGAGCGGAGCCTTGATTTTCGGCGACCTCGATGACCCCAAAAGCGAAGTCTACAGAATCTTAACTTCCGGGAAGACCGAGGTTCTCAATCCCGAACTTAAGACCAAGCCGAGAGTGTACTACATAGGCATACCGAAGCACTTTATTGCTGGCAGCGTGGTATATGGGGATATGGATGAATGTGCGGAGGGGATAACGGTAACGCTGACCGAGCGGGCCAGCGGCAAGGCTATGAACACAACGACCAATAAGTACGGAGAGTTCGAATTTGATGGCCTTGATGCCGGCAAGTACGTAGTGCAGCTTAAGTGCGCCGGATACGTGGCAAAAACGATTGACGTTCAACTGAAGACAGACAACTACCTAGGAGCCATATTCTTGTCTCGCTGAAAGGTAATCACTCACATAATTCGGCGGGTGATAACCGAAGCTTATATTAAAAGGAGTGGAAAAGTGCAACTCGCCAACAAAATAAAGGACTCAGCATCAGAAAGCCTTTTAGGGGCCGTAATCGCGGTGGTGGTCTTCGGCTCTATCTGGGGACTGGTCGAGGTCACGCTGGGTAGCTTTCTCTACTTCGTCCACTTCCCCCTATATAAAGAGGGGCAATTACCGATGGCACCGGCATGGCACTCGTGGCAACCTTTGTTGCCACTTACAACCGGCCTTCCCTCGTCTTTTGGATAGGGATACTTGCCACGCTCTTCAAGCCGTTGATTCTCAGCTCCCCCTGAACAGAAGACCATGTATATTGTCAGTTTGTGTAGCGGACTTCATACGCAAGGAGGCTCTTTAATATTTGTATTTTCAAAATAGTCATCGTCTAGAGGCCGCTGGGCAACGCCTGACTCTATAGCGGCCTTCGCCACTCCATGAGTCACCGCCAAGTGTGCTTTAGGGTCAAGGGGGTTTGGTACAAGTTCTCCCTCAGAGGTAGCACAGACAATGGCTAAGGCAGCAGCCCTGTACATCTCATAGGTGATCTTGTTAGCCAATGCATCTAATGTGCCACGCCAAATTCCAGGATAGCCGAGCAAGTTGTTAACTGCTCTGCCGTCGACAGCCAGTGTAGCACCTGATGCTCTGGCAAGCTCTGGGTCTATTTCTGGATATGGATTCGATAAGGCAAAGATAATCTGCCCTCTTCTCACCATTCTTGGTTGGATGAGCCCTTTTACCCCACTCGTAGCAATGACAATATCAGCTGTTTTCATAATCTCATCAAAGCTGGATGGAATGCCTCCTTGCTGCTCGGCATGCCGTCTCACACTGGCCTCGGTCTTTGCTACCCCTAACGTAGGATTACCTGTGTACCGCAACAGAAATTTCCCAATAGCGAGACCAGCAGCACCCAGACCAATAAGCCCGATTTTTGCCTCTTCTAGTGTGAGTTTAGTAAGCTTACAGGCATTGATTAAAGCTGCTAGTACTACCACGGCAGTTCCCTGTTGGTCATCGTGCATAACAGGAATATTGAGTTCGTTCTCTAGCCTGTCCTGAATAAGGAAGCATCTTGGCGATGCTATATCTTCCAGATGAATGCCACCAAATGTCGGAGCAATGTGTTTCACCGTCTCCACAATCTCATCAGGGTCAGTAGTGTCTAGCAAGATAGGTATCCCACTGATTCCGACCAATTGCTGGAGTAGTGCAGCCTTTCCTTCCATAACCGGCATTCCTGCCACAGGGCCAATGTTTCCCAATCCAAGAATAGCTGTTCCATCAGTAACGACAGCCACAGAATAGGCGATGCTAGTGTAAGTATCCCTATTACTTGGCCGATCCGTGATTAAATTACATACCTCAGCCACTCCCGGAGTATACACCCTTCTGAGAACATCTTCCGATGTGATAGGAATAGTGCTGACCATCTTAATCTTTCCGCCTTTGTGGAGGTCAAGCACCTCATCTCTGGCTTCGAGAACGATGACCTCTTTAATTTTCGACACTTCATCTATTAAGTGTTCGAGATGCCTTTTGTTATCCAAGAGCACCTCGATGTCCCTGACCGTGTAATGGTGTCCCAAATGCACTGTTGTTATATTCCCAATATCCCCCCCGACTCTACCAATCGTTTTAGCCAACTTGCCTAAGGTGCCAGGGATGTTAGCGTTTTTGCAGCGCAACGTTCTAGCAATCTTGTAACTGGGATTGTCCATTATCCTACCTCCTTATCTTTCGAATCATTACCATATATTATAAAGAACTACACAGGCTAAATAAATTCCTAGCCTGAGAATCAAGGGACTTTATTAGATTCTACTCTCGGTTCATTATAGAGAACCTTCTATGACACAGTTCATCGTTTTGTGCCTTGCAGCATAATAAAGCAACTATGAAACCGAAAACTTGAAAATACATTTTCAATGTGCTACCATTAAAACTAATTGAATATGCTTAGCACCAACTGGTGCTATGATCTCGATCTCGCGTGGAGCAGAGACAGAAAGGCGAGGAGGGTTAGTCCTTCTCGCCTTTTTCTTTACCAGGTTTATCAAACAGATAGCCGGAGATATGACTATCGAAGAGATCTTGGACTGGATAAGATGGCAGAAGGACTTTACTCGAACGACTTCTCTCGTGTCTTTTCCGAACTCATAGATAAGACCGGGGCATCCTGCTACAAAATCAGCGAGTATGCTCATTTGGATCAGGCGTATATCAGTCGTCTCAGAAACGGCGGTCGCAATAATCCCAGCGCCGAAATCGTTATGAGAATCGGCCTAGCTTTAGCCCATTTTAACAAAAACATCACCGCCACCGATATCGAAAAACTATTCAATTCCGTGGGGCGTTCTATTGGTCTTAAACGTTAATATAACCCCGTAATTAACCATAATCAAATTCGATGTCCCTACCGCGGCCTTTTTGCTCTTTTTCTTACTTGCCTTCGAGGCAAGTATGGTATAATCCAGACAAGTAAAAAGTCCTGTGGAGGTAGTGAAGGTGATACCCTGATTCGGTGAAAAATTCAGGGTGGTTTTGTCGGATTTAGCTACGAATTATAGGCCCGGGATGGACCAGGAGACGCACTGACTTTTAATCAGGGTGTCACAGGTTCGAATCCTGTACGGCCTACCAGAAGGCAATGTCATTACCTTGCTCCAACACTTTTCTCAAAAAGTGCAATATGAGTCAAGATATTGACATTCGAGCACGGATATCTTATTCTCCCTAAGAAAACGAGGACAGTTCGATGCAGACGCATTGTGTGAAAAGCCGAGAAACATAAAGAGAAAGGGATGAAAATGATCATCGATATATTCTCTCATCACATTTCGGCATCAGTCGGAAAACTGATAGAAAAAGGTAAATATTTTGGTGAAGGTAGGCAATATTACCACCCTATCCAAAACGCGGACCCCGAAGTTCGCCTGAACCTGATGGAAAGGTACGGGATTGATGTACAAGCTCTCAGCCAAACAACGCCAGTCCTGATGGGATTTGGTCCCGAGGATGCAACTGAGATATGCAGACTTTCAAATGACGACAATTATGCCCTTTGCAAGGCATACCCTGACAGATTTGTAAACATCTGCATCATTTCTCTTCTCGATATGGGCAGCGCCATGAAAGAGCTCGACCGTTCGATAAATGAGCTCGACTGTCGCGGAGTCACCGTTTCATCAAACCAGAATGGCAAAGGGCTCGACTCTCCTGAGTATTTTCAGTTTTATGAGAAATTGGTAGAGCATGACTTGCCCCTTCTTATCCACCCCACTCACTGGGAGTCTTATCCGCTGGTCGATATGGATAAAGCGTGGCGAATGATGCATGTGTTTGGATGGCCTTTTGATACCACTCAGGCTGTATGGAGACTTATTTTTGGTGGTGTGATTGACCGTTATCCTTCTTTGAAGGTCGTTACCCATCATATGGGAGCCATGCTTCCTTATTTCGTTCGGAGAATCGAATCAACCTTTAATCTACATTTGAGGGATAAGCTACCACGGCACATTTCTCAGTACTGGAACAATATTTATGGCGATACAGCCATAGACGGAACAGTTACCGCCTACCCCTGTGGTTATGCTTTTTTTGGACCTGACCGTTTGATGTACGGCTCAGACTATCCATTTGGTGCTGAGACAGGCGAGGCTTATATTAGAGACAATCTGGCCGGTGTTAAGGCTATGGATATACCACCTCAAGATATGGAGAAAATACTTGGGGGAAATGCAAAAAAACTCCTGAAGATCAAGTGAATCATTGTCTCAAGTTCATTGGGGATGATTGAAAACGAAAGGCCTGTAGGCTCTTAACAATCAGCGCCAGTGAGAAATCAACAAGCTACCAAAACTTCCAAAAGTGCAATCACGCGCCAGACAAGTTGAACCTGCTGGATGATTTGTCTTCCTCCCGGCTGTCACCATCAACCGCCGAAAATAGGTGGTAGAAAAACCACCGTGTCCCCATCCTTTAGGGATGCCTCAATGCCACCTAAAAAAGTGTGTTGTTGACCGTTTATCAAGATTTGCAAACGCCGGATAGTGTTTACCTCATGACGAAAGGCATCGCCATATTCCTCACCCAAATGTTCGATCAAATCAACGAGCCTGGTACCATCGTTCATGCCAACAGTCGTTTGGCGAACGGCAGTTAGCTCCCTAAGCTGACCGAAAAAGAGTACTTCAACATTCACTGTTTCTATTTACCTATGGTAAAGCCAAGTCCCAGCTCATCTAGCTTGGCTTTGGTGGGAATACCGGTCTTGACATCCCATCCACGTACCTGATAATAGTCTATCAGCATAGGCTCAGCTTCAAAGACCTGGCCTGCTGATGGTCCGGCAGGCATTGGTTCCCCGGTAAGCCGCTTGGGAAAAACATCGTCTTTAATACCAAACCCCTCTCGCACATTAAACATCCGTTCCAAGTTGAATATCCTCTCCCCTACTTGCCACAGATAGGCTGGATCTGAGAAATCGGCAACTCCGGTCGCTGCCGAGAGTAGCCTGCCGTACACCTCCTCACTAAGCATGCCCATTGATGGCACGAAGCTGCATAGAATGCCTGTTTCGAAGAGTGCAGTTAAGTCCTGATTCCACTTGGTCAATTCACCCTTCCCCTCGACGGCAAAACGGTCGACCTCCCTGGGTACGGGGGCACCGAATATTTCTTGAGGGGCATAACCGGTATTGTGATCCGCCCCGATGTTCGATGTCATCAAGTTGAGGCCGTGGGACTTGGCACCACGTGGGTCGTAGGCAGGCATTTCCAGCCCTTTTACTTGTATCGCATATTGCTCGGCACCATGGCCGATGCGGCGGGCTGCCTCGCGGGTACCCTCAGCCAGTATGTCGCCCAGGCCTTGCCGATAGGCAATCTGTCTGATTAGCTGCATAACCGGCTTATTATTACCGTAAGTAAGCTCCAGACCGCCGGTGTCCTTCTTGGTAATGAGGCCTCGCTCATACAGTTCATAGGCAAAGCCGATGGTATTGCCGGTAGAGATGGTATCCAGTCCCAGGTCGTCGCACAGCTTATCGGCAGCAATGGTCAAGCCGATATCGGCCAGCGCCACAGGCCCTGTAAATGCCCAGATAGTCTCGTACTCCGGCCCTTCAGACCATGCTCCGGCATAATTTCCTATCCCCATCTTGGTGATGCTCCCACAATGAAGCATGCAGCTGTAACACCTTGTCTTGCGCACGCGCAACTTATCGTATTCGGTGCGCTCTATCTGCTCCCAGTTTGGTAAGACGCCCTCTTGGAAGTTCTTGGTAGGAAACATGCCCAGGATATTGGTAAACTCCCCCATCTGTGTCCCCGATTTGGAAAAGTTTGCGAACTCGGGACTATTCTGACACTCCTTTATTTGCTCTTTTACCGCGGCGGCAAAGGCCTCTCGGTCAGCTAGCTCAATCCGTTGGTTACCCCGGATGGCAATAGCCTTGAGGTTTTTACTGCCCATAACGGTGCCACCACCACCCCGACCACAGGCACGTCGGTCACTGAATATACCGGCATATTTCACTCCCCGCTCGCCAGCCGGACCAATGCAAGCGACCCGAATATGCGGGTCGCTCAGTTCCTCGCGGATCAAGGTATGAGTGTCATCGCAATCAAGCCCCCACAGATATGTAGCATCCCGAAGCTCATATTGTCCATCATGAACCCAGAGAAAGACAGGTTTGTCAGCGATTCCCTTGACGATGATGACATCAAGTCCAGCAAACTTCATTTCCGATGCCAGATACCCACCGCTGCTGGACTTAAAATAACTGCCTGTAAGAGGTGACTTAAAGAAGACCTTATAGCGACCGAAGGACTGGGCATTTGTCCCCGCGAGAGGCCCGGAAACGAATATCAACTCGCTCTCTTCGCCCAGAGGGTCAACACCAGGTTTTAGCTCATCATACAGGAGTTTGACACCAAAGCCACGTCCACCAATAAAGTCATGGGTGAGATCCTTACTCAGTGATTCCTCAGAGAACGTACGCTCCGTCAGGTCAACTCGAAGAATGCGATTCTGATAACCTGCCATTGTTTATTCCTCCAATCTAGCAGAAAATTTATATGATAGTATCAAGAATTTCGGCTGTTCTTCAAATGATGTTTGCTATGTCGCTGATATTTATTTCCAGCATCTTAACACTTGCCAGAATACGGTCAACATTCCTGTCTACGGCTTGAATGCCACCCGAGATGTGCTTTAGTTCGGTTGCCGCTTCTTTAATGGCTTGAATCTTTTCGGTCATTCCTTTTATGTTGTATTCTTGCCCCATCCTATTACTCCTTGTGTCGCAGGTCCTTGAACCTCTTGCTCTTAACATCATATCTAGGTAAGGTATTATACTTATGAAATTCTATGTTATACCCTAAATTCGTCTTTAGACTAAGCTGGTCGACCAGTTTAGTCTTAACTAAATCAATATTACTCTCTTGCCCTGGTATCAGCTCCACTTTTAGCGTGATATTATCTATATCACCTTTCTTGGTTACTAGCACTTCATATTCATCGCCGAGTTCTGGGATACTTCTGACCACTTCCTCTATGGAAGTTGGAGCCAGCAATACCCCCTTTACCTTAGTAATATCATCAGCCCTGCCGAGAACTCCCCCCTTAATCAGCCTGAAGGTGCGCCCACACTCACATTCATCAGGACTCCATCCGATAATATCCTTAGAATCAAACCTGATGCATGGTTGAGCTATGCGGTCGAAGGCAGTGATGACCATCTTACCTTTCCTGCCAGGCTCAGTAATAAGTTCACCAGTATCGGGGTCCTCTATCTCAACTATGAACAAAGCGTCATTAACATGTAGACCAGACTGGTAGGTACACTCAAAACTCCAGGCACCTATCTCAGTAGCACCTATATGGTCATAGACTTTGGCTCCCCAAGCCTCCTCCATTCTTTTCTTAGTTGCTGGAATGCTACCTCCAGGTTCACCGGCAACGGTTATTTTCTTTATCTGTAAATCCTTAGCCGGATCTATACCAAGCTTCCTTTTGGCAACGTCAGCCATGCCCAGCACATAGGTTGGAGTCGCCATCATGGCAGTAGCTCTGAGTTCCTGCATCTTAAGTATCCGTGCCTCGGTATTTAATACGCCGCCGGAGATTACCTCGCAACCTATTTTTTCCGAGGCATAGTGAGCCTGCCAAAAGGCAATTGCGGTATGATAACCAAAGGGTAAAAAAACCCGGTCATGATTCCGGTAGCCTTGGGCATATAATATATAAGCCCAACTTTCAGCACACCACTCCCAATCCTGCCAGGTATCAGCCTGAAATACTGGCTGCCCAGTCGTGCCGCTGGTCTGGTGATATTCAGTGACCTGCTCCAGAGGTACACACAAAATATCGCCATAAGGGTACGGCTCTCTACCTTGAATACCCCTCAACATGGATTTCTCTACCTTGGGCACCTTTCTTATATCATCAAATGTTCTGATGTCGCCAGGCTCTATACCTGCATCACTGTATAGCTTGTGATAAAATTTAGAGTTCTCGTATGCCCATTTGAGTACGTTCTGAAATTTTCTGAGTTGCAACTTTTGAAGTTGTTCACGAGGCAATGTTTCTAGAATTGGATTCCAGTATTGCTCCGCTGTTTTCATTAATGTCTCCTACATTCACCCAGGTTGCCTGTGGTTAGTAGAGCAGACTTCTATTCCATCGACAGGGTCAGTCGTTATCTTGTGGTAAGCTTGACCATTTAAAACACAAACAGGTCGAGACCACCCATCATGTTCATTACAGCACCAGTCATATACTCTGCCTCATCTGACACTAGATAGGCGACAGCATTGGCAATCTCCTGCGGCTCAGCCAGGCGACGCGTGAGTATCCTGCTTTCAAGCTTCTGGCGCACCTCATCAGCAAGTGGGGCACCTGTATTGGCTACCCCCACCAGCACGGCATTACTGGTTATATTAAACCTGGCTCCCTCCAGGGCAACCGATTTGGCTAGGGAGATTAGACCCGCCTTGGCTGCGCCGTAACTAGTCTGCCCATATCCTCCCATAACCCCAGCCACCGACGTAATGTTAACAATGCGACCCCATTTATTGGCACACATATCCGCCCAGGACTCTTTAATACAATAGAAAGCAGAGTTAAGACAAGTCTTAACCTCATCGTCCCAATCCTCAATAATAATCTTATGGATGGGTACGAAACGGCCCATTTGGGCAGCGTTGTTTATTAAGATAGTGACGGCTCCTAGTTTCTGCTTAACCTCGGCGAACCCCTTTTTCACATCCTCATAATCAGTGGCATCCATCTTGATAGCTACGGAGTTTCTGCCTATCTGTTTTATTTCCTCGGCTACGGATATTGCCCCTTCAAAGTGCGACTTACCGCTAACGGCAACATCGGCTCCCAGATTAGCTAAGGTAAGAGCAATAGCTCGCCCGATTCCTTTGGGTCTCGATGCCCCGCTGACGAATGCAACTTTTCCTTCCAATGGCATGTGTCTTTTCCTCCTTCAATAAAGTTGCTGGCAGTTTAACATTGTTTTCAAGTCGTTTATTTCACACGCTCGAAAGCATAATACACCCTATCGCATACCTTGGTTTCTTTCTTGACATCTATCGGATGCGCTGGAACATCGAATACCACAAACTTAACTTCATCGCCATCTTTAAGCTCGCCCTCGGCACAATTTATGACGCGACCCAGCAGGTGCTTTATCGGACTGTCCTTGCCAAAATTAAGCCAGGCAATGATTAGCGGCAAAGGAAAGCCAAGTGGGGCCCCGGCTTGCGTTTCGGTAACGGCAACCACCGTGGCTCTCTGCGGCAGGTCCACCCATTCCAGTTCTTCAGACCAGCACTTGGGGCATATAACACCCGGTGGGAAGGCAATATGCCCGCACTTTTGGCACTTGGTCGTTGTAAACCTTCCTTCCCTGAGATTATCATAAAACTGGTAGTTCCGGTTAAATTCCCGGCATTCCAATGGCCACATATCCATTTCAGAGATATAGGTGCCCTCCAGAGCTGGAGTCCCTACTATTCTTGCTGTTTGTATGTCTGCCATCTCTATTCTCCTTATCTAAACCTTATATGGCTTACTCAACCGGCTCCGTCCCGTATATTACCACCGTATGCTGGGCACAGGTGCCGCTTAGATTATGCGCCAGAGCAATCTTGGGATCTTTAACTTGATTCGTAGCCCTCCCTTGAAGCTGCTTGCACAGCTCGAGAGACTGGCGGGCTGCGGGGGGAACCAAAGGGTGGACATGGTTTAGCTGGCGGGGGGTGGGGTTTATTGGTCGGTGGTCGTCAATATTAATGGGATGTGTGGGTGTTTAATTATTGGTTTTTCCTTTCTGTTATAAACTCATGTTCTAAAATTCTTTATT
>JACKQG010003281.1_pt1 | contig 20040 bp, 20 predicted proteins | sample 8237621 | NCBI WGS metagenome assembly JACKQG01 (sample SAMN15677084, study PRJNA649215) | marine metagenome | biome: marine; feature: Black Sea; material: saline water; isolation source: suspended particulate matter (SPM) from the Black Sea western gyre | collected 2013-06-09/2013-06-10 | depth... | reverse complement strand
GGACCACACCTGAAATCAGAGAAGAGCTACGTCACAGCAGGCTCGGGGAGAATATTTTATGTATCACGTTTATATAATCCAATCACTGAAATTTCCAGACCGATTTTATACAGGATATTCAGAGGATGTTAAGAAAAGACTTCAATCCCATAATTATGGTCAGGACGCCTATACGATTAAATATAAACCTTGGAAAATAAAAACAATTATTTCATTTAATGATCGACAACGGACACTGGATTTTGAACGATATCTTAAATCACCATCAGGTCGAGCCTTTGCGAAAAAACGGCTTTGATTACAAATCGAAGACAGACCATCGGCGAAAAAGCCCTTCACCACTTTTCCCTCAGTCATTGTAGTTTTGATATATGACAGTAAGTAACTTTTCTCACTCTATCAGCATATGAATAATAAAATACCTGACTTTGATCGAATCATTGACCGATCCAACTCACCAGCGGAAAAATGGAATAAACCAGCCATGCTGCGACTTTTTGGTCGTGATGATCTGCTTCCTTTTTGGGTCGCGGATATGGAATTCCAAGTGCCCAACACGGTTCAAAAAAATCTGGTATCCCGTGCTAAAAATGGTATATTTGGTTATGAGTACAAACAAGACAGTCTTTACCAATCCATAATACAATGGTATGCCATACGCCATCACTGGAAAATTGATCGATCGCATTTATGTTTCAGTCGGGGTATATTGAATGCAATAGCCACATTAATCAATATACACACAGAAGAAGGCGACGGTATCATCATCCAGCCGCCTGTGTTCTTTGAATTCCGTTTAATCATTCGTGACAATAATAGGAATATCATTCGTAATCCCCTTAAAATTGTTGATGGCAAATATGGAATTGATTATGATGACTTAGAAGAAAAAGCGTCTGATTCAAAAACAAAAATGTTAATTTTATGTAATCCCCATAATCCAGTGAGCAGGGTTTGGACAAAAGATGAGTTAAAACGTGTTGGGGAGATCTGCCTCAGGCATAACGTTTTCATAGTTACCGATGAGATACACGGAGATTTTGTTTTTAATGGGCATCATTATACACCCTTTGCTTCAATTTCGATTGAAATAGCACAAAACTCAGTTACCTGTATTTCGCCAGCAAAGACTTTTAATATTGCTGCAGTCACGGATGGTTTTGTCATCATTCCAAATGAAAAATACCGTGAGCAATATAATGTTTTTACAAAACGCTTAATTATCCATAAAACAAATGCATTTTCTGTAGTAGCTATTGAAACAGCTTATCGTTCAGGTAGTGAATGGTTAGACCATCTCCTTGATTATTTGCAGGACAACATTAATTATATTAGAACATATCTAGGCGAAAGAATACCAAAAGTAAAGTTAGTCAATCCGGAAGGGACCTTTCTCATATGGTTGGATTTTCGCCAGTTGGGTATGGATGTAAAGGAACTCGAATCGTTTTTGGCCCAAAAGGCAGGAATTGCACTGAATTCGGGGTATTGGTTTGGGCGACAGGGTGCTGGCTATGCGAGAATGACAATTGCTTGTCCAAAATCTATGATAGTTGAGGGCCTTGATAAATTAGCAAATGCAATAAAAAATATTTAATGATAAAGATTATTGATACTAAAAAAACAATAGGAAACTAAAAATGACAGCAAAGATCACTTCAAAACCATCTCGAAATTCTACCAGAAGACATTTTATAAAAACCATTGGTATGGTCAGCACTGCATTAGCTGGAGGAATGAGTTTCGGAAAAAATATTTCGCGTAAATCCATAGAGTTAGACTCTTTAAAAGATAATTGCAGTTTTTCAGGATTGCCCCCTAATTATACATATTTAAATAGTGGTACAGAGGGTACAATGCCTGAATGTGTATTATCTACATTACAAGAAAACTTGATTAAATGGGCAAGAAACCCAACCAACTCCTACGAACTAGATCCAATTTTGGGGAAAAGGCAGGAGTTTAACCGAAATAAAGTTGCAGATTTTTTAAATGTGGGATTAAATAATATATGTCTCACAGATAACACGACGATGGGGTTAAGTATGACGATTATGGGATTAGCATTTGGTCCCAACGATAAAGTTGTTACCACAAATCAAGAGCATACAGCGATTAGGTCCCCATTACAATTATTAAACCAAAGACAAGGCTTGAAAATAGAAACGAGATCTTTTCCTTCTGCCAATAGACTCAGTAAAATGAAAGCGACTGAAATTGTAGATTTTTTATTTCCTAATATTCCTGCATTAAGAAATGCAAAAGCATTATGTGTTTCCCATGTTTATCCAACCACAGGTGTGCGCTTGCCTCTGTATGCGCTTCGAGAGAAAGCAGATGAACTTAATATTAAATACTTAGTTATTGATGGCGCTCAGGCATTAGGAATGATTGATTTAACTCAAAAAGATGATCGATTGGAACACAGTGATTTTTATGCTTGTCCGGGTCATAAATTTTTAAATGGCCCCCCAAGCACAGGCGTCCTTTATATTAAAAATGCCCATATTCGTCCACCGGAATTTTATCCCACACTTTCCCAAAGAATGATTAGATATGCAGATGGCGAATCAATGAGCTATCCTATAGCAAAAGCACTCCAAGTGAGGGGGTGTAGTAATGCACCGGGATTTACTGCAATGGTTCGAGCAATGGATTATATTAATGATGAAGGTGGTGCAGAATATATTGAGAAACATATTTTATCTTTATCGAAAGATGTCAAAAACTTTATTCTTTCCCAGGCGCCGAACTGTATTGTTTCACCCTACTTAGATAAAAAGCTATTGTCAGGGCTTACAACCTTTTATCCATTTAAATGGACAAAACCACAAATCCCACTTAAAGATAAAGAATCGGTCAATTGGGTGGTTGATAAGCTGTTAGAAAAAAATATTCGGGTGCGGTCTATTGGAATTCCAACACCTGGGAATCCAAATAAATTGTCAACAAAGACCTATGCAATAAGGGTTTCGACAGGATATTTCAATACCCCTGAGGATGTAGATTCTTTTAAATTTGCCCTAAGAGACGTATTGAATAGAATAAATTGAGGAGATTATACGAAGAACCACATTTATTGTAATTTACAGTTATAAAAATAATTCAATCTACCATTGATAGCGGGTGACTGGTATTTCACATGAATAACTCAGCAAATGCGAAGAATTCGCATAATAGCAGGGCACCGTATTGGGCCCTTGCTCTGTTTATTCTTTGCATAACTGGTCTGACTAGTACTTGGATAAATATTGGGACGTTTTGGAACGGATACGTGTTAGATATGACAGGTCCTGCTTGGAACTATATTTTATTTCGTGTTCTTTTCACATACAAAATAGACAATATTTGGACGCGATTTTTTACCCCCCAAAAGACCCTCATTATTTTTTTGCTAACTTGCTTCACCATCGAAGGGGCTCAGTTTTTTAATTTATATAAATCTACGTTCGATCCCTGGGATTTTTTAGCCTACGTTTCGATTTTAATCCCCTTGTATCTTTTAGATTCTCATCTGTCGAAATAAGTTAATTACATTTGAGATATGACAGTTAAAACACCGTTAATTACAAACTGAACGGCAATAACCATAAGCATGAGTCCCATAATTCGTTGAATAACACGCATACCGGTTAACCCAATTTTTTTGCTTAAACGATCTCCTGTTCTCAGGATATAATAAAATGTAACCATGGTAATTAATACGGCAAACAACAATGTTCCAATACTATAATATTCTGGCGTTTTGGCTGATAAAAGCATGACTCCCGTAATCGCACCGGGACCCGTAATCAATGGAATACCAATTGGACTGATGGCAATTTCATCTACATCCCCTGTTTCCTTGAATTCTTCCTGCTCAGAATCGGTTGTTCTTGTGCGCCCAACTTTTGCTTCCAACATTCGAATGCCGCTTCGAAAGAATAAAATGCCGCCCATAATCTGGAATGCTTCAACCGTAATACCGTAAAGCTTGAAAATAATAGATCCAAGGATGGTAAAAATAAGGAGTGTGATTGTTCCTGTGCTGACACCTTTTCTCGCGATTATTAATCGATCCTCAGGTGAAAATCGCTCCGTCATCACCACGAAAATCGGTGTGATTCCCAAAGGGTTGACCACCGTAAAAAGGGTCGTAAAACATAGGATGAGAAATTGTAGTTCCGTTTCGATAAAACCAGGCATTTACATTTTTTCCGGCGATGAAATTCCCAACAACCCCAATCCATTGGCGAGGATGATTCGGGTAGCGCTCACTAAGGCGATGCGCGCGTTTGTTAAGTCAGTATCATCTGTAATCACGCGACATTCAGCATAAAATTTATGGAAGAAATTAGCTGTATCATGCAAATAAGTTGCGATGGCCTGGGGTTCCAGAGTTTGGAGGATATTCTCAACTACGGATGGAAACTGTTCCAACTTTTTCAATAATCGAATTTCTGCAGGATTATCTAATAATGTTGGGTTATACTCACTGTTTGTAGAGATACCCACGGCTTTACCGTGTTTAATAATGTTGCAAATTCTCGCATGGGCATATTGTAAATAAAAAACCGGGTTTTTTTCAGACTGGTCCGCGGCCAAATCTAAATCAAAATTGAGATGGGTATTCATTCCGCGCATAATAAAAAAGTAACGGACTACATCGGCACCGACTTCATCCACCAAATCATCCATGGTGACAAAATTGGCTTTTCGAGTGGACATTTTCACTTTTTCACCACTACGCAGTAAGGTAACAAATTGGTAAATAAGGACGCGAATATTATCTGTTTTTTCGCCCAACGCTTCTAGTGCCAGCAAAACATCGGGATATGCATCCGTGTGGTCAGAACCGAAAACATCAATGATTAAGTCAAATCCTCGGTTAATTTTATCTCTGTGATAGGCTGTGTCCGGTACACGATAGGTAGGTTCCCCGGAACTTTTGATATAAACACGATCTTGATCTTTGCCTAAAGCAGTGGCTCGAAACCACGTGGCACCCTCTTTTTCATAAATCAGATTTTTGGCATTGAGTTCTTCAAGAAAACGGTCAATATCTCCATTTTCATAAAATGTTTTTTCATTGGTGAACTGATCGAAATGGATACCAAGATTAATTAAACTTTTTTTAATATCAGCAAAAATGGTTTTTTCAGCCTGTTCTTTAAATATGGGGTCAGATGTCCGTAGGCTTTCCCCTTTTTCTTTCAAAATAGTCTGAGCAATATCTTTAATATAACTTCCTTGATATCCATCTTCCGGGAATGCAGAATCTTTTTTCAAAATCTCAAAATATCGGGCTTCAACTGATTCACCCAGTATTCGCATTTGGCGTCCCGCATCATTAAAATAATATTCACGGGTAACTTCATATCCATTCCATTCGAGAATATTTGAAACGGTATCTCCCAAAACAGCATTCCGACCATGACCCACAGTAAGGGGTCCCGTAGGGTTTGCACTCACAAATTCTACATTTGCTTTTTTCCCTTTACCGGATGACCCACGCCCAAAATATTTATCTGTTAGTATTTGAGATAAAATTTGATAATAATAGGCAGGCGCTATTTTGAAATTGAGAAACCCCGGTGGTGTAACAGTTACTTCTTCAATAAACGAAGTTGGAATATCAAGATTATCCTTGATATCATTTGCAATTTGAATGGGCGGTGTTCCTGCATCCTTCGCAAGTGTGAGCGCCACATTGGTTGCAAAATCGCCAAAATCAGGATTATTGGGAGGAGATAATTTGATATCCCGCCTTGGAAGCCCGAGAGCGGAAAGGGAATCAGCCAGCGATTGAATTAACTGTGCTAAAATCGTCATCTGAATATTCGGTGGTAGGTGCATCTGCCCAGAGTTTTTCAATCTGGTAATAATTTCGTTCGGTGGTTCGGAAAATATGGACTATTACATCAATATAATCGAGTAACACCCAATTTAATTGTTCATACCCTTCGACTCGGACTGGCTTATGATCTGTATTTTTGCGAACGGAATCCGCAATCGCTTTTACCTGGATATCAGTATCGGCAGAACAAATAATAAAGTAATCTGTAATACTTGTCAGATTTTTTACATCAAGACTGAGGATTTGATCCCCTTTCATATCCAATGCTAATTGTGCAATTTGTCCGGCCAAATCACTGGAAGTGACTGTGGCGGCAGATGAAGTATTTGTCAACGGTTTAAGTTTAATAATTTAAGTAGGATTGTATCGACGAAATCGTTTGGTAATCTTTACCAATAATCAAAGTGAGATCAACATCTATATTTGGATCAACGGATGTGACAATATGTTCATTATTTTCAATATCAAACCCCAATGCAGCTGCAACATATTTCATGCCTTCTACATTTTCGTTTCTTTGAATGAGAATGGTTTTTTCGTATTCAAAATGATCTGCATTCTCAGAACGGACAACATCCACTTGTTTTTTTCTTAATAAATCTGAAAATTTCGCCGCAAGTCCCGGTTCTCCGCAGCCATTTAATATTTCAATTTCAATCTCAAATACCGGATTCTCTTCATAGATATCTATTGCCAGTTGAGGTGTATCCGGCAGGGAGGGGAATTTAACTTCTATTGGGATACCCCTTTGGGTTTGTCTCCCGGAAAAAGAAAATATAAATGCAACCAATAGGAGGGATAATACGGCAATTCCAGTATTGACTAAGCCCATTCGTTGTTTTCCTCCCCGGGATTTTTTACGGGAACGTGAAAATAATTTGGATGATTTACGGCGTTTTAACTTGGCCACTATCGCGTATGATATAGGCTAGAGTATGGTCTGGCATAGCCATATCGGGGATAATTATTCATGCTGAATTTTACGAATAAATTTTCTGTGGGTTGATAATCCAAGCTGGCGCCATAGTAAATCTGGGATCCACCGAATCCATTATTCGCATAAGGATTAACACCGCCCATGGGTGAAGCTAAGCTAAACTGGGTAGACAACCTCAAATTATCCTTAAACATATAATTCATTTGATTGGTATAAGCACCAACAGACATAGATTGTCCACCAACACTCATCATACTCATTCCAAAATTATGATTCATGGAAAAACGACTGGGATCAAGTAAAGACAATCCCTGGGCATGGGATAACCCGCGGGTGTTTACCGGCATGCTTTGGTTTGGCAATTGGGAACGAAATTGTCCGAATGCCAGAGCAGAAAGTAAGGCGAGTGATGTTATTCCTTTAATGATTGGCTTCATACGTATGGATAAAATACAAAGAAAAGACTGTATTTGTTCCAGTGAATTTTGAATTATTTTCGGCTATCTATCATAGCCCCGCCGAGACATTCATTCCCGCGATAAAAGACAACGGACTGTCCCGGTGTGATTGCGAATTGAGGTTTATCAAATTTTACTGTGCATTGTTCTGTAGATAATTCAGTAATCTCACACTTTTGATCAGCTTGACGGTACCTAATTTTTGCGGATATTCCCGACAAATTATCGGGAACGGATCCATTAATCCAGTGTACCTCGTCTGCCATTAACTGCCCATGATACAGGGAAGAATGATCGTGCCCCTGGGCCACGATAAGGACATTTCGGTCTAAATCTTTTTCAGCCACAAACCAGGGTGCTTCAAGGGATCCATGACCGCCGCCAATACCCAACCCTTTTCGCTGCCCCATTGTATAATACATGAAACCGTCATGTTCTCCGCAAACCTGTCCATCAATTGTTTCAATTATTCCTGGATTTGCCGGAATATATTTTTTCAGAAATTCTTTGAAGAATTTCTGCTCTCCGATAAAACATACACCAGTGCTATCCTTTTTAGCATGATTAACCAAACCCGATTCTTCTGCCAGTTTACGAACGTCTTTTTTCTTAATTTCACCAATAGGAAACATACTTTTGGACAGGGCATCTTGATCCAGTAAATAAAGGAAATAACTTTGATCCTTTCCTGGGTCCAATCCTTTGAGAAGTCTAAAATATCCGTTCGAATCATCTATAATTGAATAATGTCCCGTCCCAATCTTTTTTGCCCCTAATTCCAAAGCATAATCCATGAAAGCCTTGAATTTCACTTCACGGTTGCATAATACATCCGGATTCGGTGTACGCCCTTTTTTATATTCATCAATAAAATATTGGAATACCTTATCCCAGTATTCCTGTGAAAAATTCACACTGCGAAGGGGTAATCCTAAATGATCGCAAACTGCCAGGGCGTCTTTATAATCTTCCTCAGCCGTGCAATATTCATCATCATTCCCCTCCCAATTTTTCATAAAAACACATTCTACGTCGAAGCCTTGTTTTTGAAGGAGGAGGGCTGTGACTGAACTGTCTACACCCCCGCTGATTCCAACGATGATATGATCAGCCATTGGCGAATTGACTCAAAGCCTTTGCAAGTTGAATCACTTCTTCTTCCGTATTTTCACGGCCGAAACTGAATCGAAGTGTAGAAATGTTTTGTGCTTCAGGAATACCCATTGCTTCCAGGACAGGAGAGGGTTTGATGGATCCTGATCCGCAAGCAGAGCCACTGGATACTTCCATGTCCAGGCGGTCTAATTTTGCAAGGAGAATATCACTTCTATTCTGAGGGAAGGACACACTGATTACACCGGGCAAATGGTGATTTGGGTCACCGTTAATAATGACGCCGGAGCATTCCCGATTCAAATAGGTGATGAAAACTAATTCTAATTCTTCCAGATGTTTCATGCGTTTGGCCAGATTTTTTGAAGCGAGCCGAACCGCTTCTCCCATACCGGCAATTCCAGGAACATTTTCCGTCCCTGCACGGTGTTTGCCTTCCTGACCGCCCCCAATAATGAGAGGATTGAGAGACAACCCCTTTCTTTTATACAAAAACCCAACACCTTTTGGGCCGTAAAGTTTATGGGCTGAAAAACTCATAAAGTCTGCCTGAATATCTTGAACCGAAAGAGGAATTTTTCCAAGTGTTTGAACTGTATCTGAATGAAATGGAATTCCGTGGTTTTGGGCAATATTTATGAGTTCAGTGATGGGTTGTATGGTCCCAACTTCATTATTGGCCATCATGATCGATATTAATCCTGTATCGGCTTGAATTGATTTTTCTAACCTTTTCGGATCCACCCGTCCATGGTGATTTACGGGGAGAACCGTATGGAAAATTCCCATAGGCTCCAGTTTATTTAGAACGGTAAGAATAGCTGGATGCTCAATAGCAGAGGTGACCACATGTTTTTTATCCGATTGAATTAAAGTCCACAGCACCATATTATTTGCTTCGGAACCGCCGCCGGTAAAAATAATTTCTGATGGGGATGCATGAATGGCAGTGGCAATTGTTCTACGTGATTCTTCTATGATGGCTTTGGATTTTCTCCCGGACGCATGAACACTGGATGGATTCCCAAAATTATGTTGGGCCACATCCATCATTTTATTCAAAACATTTGGATGAATCGGTGTGGTGGCACTATGATCAAAATATGGCATGATTTTATGTCTAATGAGAAAAAGAAATTACATGGAAAGGGGGCTGACCTTAAAGGTCGTTTCGAATGGAAGCGTATCGGACTGTATTCTGTAAATTTTGAAAAAATGGCGGTTGGCGTTTTTCCAGCAAATCAATAGTCCCTGATTTGTTATAATCATATCGAATGACATCCCATTGAAAGGATTCCCCCACTGAAAGAAATGCAACGGCTCCCCGGGGGTCTTCATCAAAGGGTAATCCGGTAGCTCCCTGGCAAAGGATCGTTAAATTATCTTTTGTTTCATTTCGAGGTATATGTACATGGCCATGTATAAAAATATATTGTTCAATTTCCGGATGAGCTGCTGCCACATGATTTCGCCAGGCTAACGCTTCGTCCATTGATGGCGGTTGGTCATCTCGTTGATACCAGGCGTGGGTGAATTCAACTAATGTATTTCCAATGATTTCACGATGGGCGATGTGCATGGCAGAACAAAATTCAACACCGGCATCTCCCAGTTCGTTTGCTGTCCACTCTTCGTTGGCTACAATGGCTTGACAAATCGGATCATCGGGAGACATACCTTCAAGATTTGGCCGTTCTTGAGTCCACAATTTTTCCAGCAAATAGCGGTCATGGTTCCCGCGAATAAATATGCAGTCGGGAAGTGTTTTTAAAATTTTTAATGTGTTGATTGGATCTGGACCCAGGGCGAAGCAATCACCCAGACAGATGATTTGATCAATATCATCCCGATCATTGATAATTGAAATTGAGTGCTTCAAAGATTCAACATTAGAATGAACATCGGTGATTATAGCAAAGGTTTTGGAGCCCATTATATCACAATATACCGTTTATGCCCTTCACTAGGCAAGAAAATATAAATCATACGTCGTATTAAATTAAAAATAATCAAGAACTCAAAAATCTAGCTTGAAGTCAATTATCCAACCCATGTAAACTAATTAGAATAGAAAATAGGATTCTGGGATAAGTGCAGTAACCATTTCCTAATTTATAGAAGGCTTTGCAAAGCCTTCTATAATAAATCTTTTTTTAAATTAACATAAGCATAATAAATGAAATTAAGTACGGTAGCCATTTTCGGGATAGGAAACCCATTGATAGATGTTGTTATTAATGTTGAGGACCACGATTTAAAAGATCTTGGCGTAAAAAAGGGAATTATGCACCTTGTGGATGAAAATCGTCAAAAAGAATTGATGAATTATTTTAATAACAGATTGCCCATTTTTCATCCGGGAGGATCTGCGCCAAATACACTTCTCGCTTGCGCCGGATTAGGAATCCAGGGCGTTATCTCCGGTAAAATTGGGAATGATGCATTTGGTGAAATTTATCAAGCTCAGGTTGAAAAATACGGAATTAATTCACGATTGGTTATAAGTGATGGGCCGACTGGCTCCAGTATAATTCTTGTGACACCGGATGGCGAAAGAACCATGAATACTCATTTGGGTATGTGTCAGGATTTTTCAATTGCGGATATTGATGAATCATTATTGGCAAAGGCAGATATTTTTTATTTTACAGGATACATGTGGGATACAGAATCCCAAAAATCTGCCATTACGCATGCGCTGTCAATCGCAAAAGATAATAGAATAAAGGTAATCTTTGATGTAGCCGATCCATTTGCAGTCCATAGATATAGAGATGCATTTTTAACCTTAATAGAAGAGGAAGTAGATGTCGTTTTTGCCAATCAGGCAGAATTATCTATTTTATTTGATACAGAGAATATAGAAAAAGCAACGAAATCGTTGGGACGAATTGCGAATATGGCTGCTGTCAAACTAGGGAAAAAAGGATGTTATGTTATTGAGAAAGGTGACCTATACAAAATTTCTTCCCGCCCAATCATTGCAAAAGATTCAACTGGTGCAGGTGATATGTTTGCAGCTGGATTTATGGCTGCCTTATCTAAAGGGTACCGTGGAAAGACGGCAGGTGAAATTGGCGGATATTTAGCTGAAGAAATAATTCAGATTCCGGGAGCGCAATTTGAAAAATCTGTTATTAAACAAATAAATAAAGAACTTCCCTGGCCAATAGAAAGTCCGAATTAAATAAAAAGTAAATTTTAATTATGATGGTTTAGTCTTGAAAAAAGATATGATCAACCCTAATTTTATAGGAGTAATAATTGATAAAAAACGAGAGGAATCTATGTTCTTAAATTTTCGCAAACAGATTTTATTATTGCCTGTATTGAGCTTGGCATTTTGGGGGTGTCCAACACAGGAATACACATCTGCAAAGCTATACATCCAGAATGAAGATTGGGAGAAAGCGGAAGAGTTTCTCCACAAAGCGTTAGAAGTTGAACCGGATAATCCTGAAGTAATGGTCCAAATTGGGTATCATGTTCATGCTAAAAAAGGGGAATGGGATCAAATGAATGAAATGTTTGATCGGGCAATTGCAACAGATCCTGATAAAAAAATTCTTGACGTGAGTCGACCCGTAAAAGAGATGGTAAAAAACTATCGATCCATGTTTTGGGCTGATAACTACAATAATGCTGTCCGCCTATTCAATGATTACAAAGGTACCAAAGAAAAATTAACCTTAGAAAAAGCGGCTCAAAAGTTCGAAGAGACTGCCAATATAGATGCGTCTGAAGGGCAAACTTATTCAATACTTGCCACGTGTTATTTTGAATTGGGGAATGAAGAATTGGCAGTAAAAAATGCCAGGAAAGCGGCGGATATGATGCCAGACGACTTTCAGGCCAATTTAGCTTTAGGGCAAATTCTTTCTCGAGTGGGAGAAAAGGAAGAATCAGTAATATATGTAAAAAAAGCAGTTGAATTGGACCCATCCAACACACTCGCTATTCGCCAATTAGCGACACTTTATTATGATTTAGGTGACAAAGAAAAATCGGTGGAGACCTTTGAAGCAGCGATTAAGACCGAAACAGATAAAATGAGGAAATCTGATCTCTATTTCAATCTGGGTGTATTGAATATGCAATTGGATAATTTTCAGGATGCAGAAGATGCCTTTATGTATGCATATGATTTAAACCCGGATGATACGGAAGCTTTGGTGGGGATGGCCCAAACATTTGAAAATGCGGAGAAATGGCGCAGGGCATCCAAGTTTTATCGTGAACTCATTGCCCTGGAACCGGATAACCCGGAACATTACAAAGGCATGGCTCGTGTTTTAATTAAACAAGGTGATATGGATGGGGCAACACGCTATTTTGAAAAATCGAAAAAGCTAGGTGGATGATTTATTAACCAACACCATTTGAAATTAAAATCCCCTTAATATTTATATTCAGGGGATTTTTTTATCCGGTTCGTTTCCGTTTATTTAAATATTCATTCAGGGCAATATCCAGGGGCTGATCTGTAAAAAGGGGGACGTAATCTATTCGCTGATTTCGGCATCCCAATTGATATTTTTGTTGAAAGGATTCAATGACATTCTGGTACGCCGATCGAATATGCCAGGGTTCGGTTGTAATTGTTTTGCCTGTTTCCATATCCCGGAATTTTGTACGATCACCAAATTGAAAATCCTGTTCCTGGCGATCTAATAGATGAAAAACGATCATTTCCTGTTTATGATGTCTAAAATGGTTCAATCCCATCAAAACTTGTTCCGGATCATCCAGTAAATCAGAAATCAATATAACTAAACCGCGTTTTTTAATTCGTTCTGCCATATGATCCAATGTAGGGCGAATTTGGGTATCATGACCGGATTGTATATTGTCTAATGCTCCCATAATTATATTGGCATGGGATGGGGCGGCACGAGGGGGGATAAACTTTCGTATTTTTTCATCAAATAAAACCAGACCCATTCCATCTCTTTGGTTTAGCATTAAATGAGTGAGAGCCGCAGATAAATAACTGGCGTATTCAAGTTTGGAAATAGGCCCACTTCCGTAAGTCATGGATTGACTGGTATCGAGTAAAATATAAGATCGGAGATTGGTTTCTTCTTCATATCGCTTTACGTAATACCGATCTGTTTTTCCGTACAACTTCCAATCAATATGACGAATTTCATCCCCGTGTCCGTAAGCGCGGTGCTCTGCAAATTCTACGCTGAACCCATGATAGGGGCTTTTATGCTGACCAATCAAATATCCTTCAACAACTAACCGTGCGCGGAGGGCCATATTATCGATTTTGGCGACAATTGTCGGGTCGAGGTATTTTCGTTTATCCATAACGTTTGGTGCTACACGCGCGATGTTAGATGTTTTTTGGTCGGTCATTTATGGAGGTTTGTATTTACACAGATGTAATTATTTAAAACGTAAAACGTAATCAAGCATTGATTGACGAGATCTTTTAAATAATTACGTTTTAAATATTTATGATTTAACATCAAACGATTATTCAATTAATCGATTAATAATATCATCTACACTCACACCTTCGGCTTCAGCATTAAAATTTGGTAATACGCGATGACGTAAAACAGGCAAGGCAAGTGACTTAATATCATCAATATCTGCAGTAGGGCGGCCATCCAGTATTGCTATCGCTTTTGCACCGAGAATTAAAAATTGGGATGCCCGGGGACCTGCTCCCCAATCAATCCATTCGTTTATAAAATCTTTCGCATTCTCACCGGGACGTGTGGCGCTGACTAAATTCACCGCATATTCAATAACATTATCTGCCACAGGGACGCGCCGGACCAAATCCTGAAATTCCAGGATTTCTTCCCGAGAAATAACTTTATTTAATTTAGGTCCCTTATCCGCCGTTGTGACTTTCACGATGGATACTTCGTCTTCATGGGTTGGATAATCAATTAATATATTAAACATAAAGCGATCTAGCTGTGCTTCCGGGAGTGGGTAGGTCCCCTCTTGCTCAATCGGATTTTGAGTCGCCAGAACGAAGAAAGGTTCTTCTAAATCATAGGTGTTTCCTGCTGCAGTAACTTTATGTTCCTGCATCGCTTCGAGTAGCGCCGCCTGTGTTTTAGGCGGTGTTCGGTTGATTTCATCGGCCAAAATAATATTGCCAAAAACAGGTCCTTTAAAAAAACGAAAATTTCGTTTACCTGTTGATTGATCTTCCTCAATCACCTCAGTTCCGGTAATATCACTGGGCATTAAATCGGGTGTAAACTGAATCCGGCTAAAATTTAGGTCCAGCAAATCAGCCATGGATTTGATCATGAGCGTTTTTGCTAATCCCGGTACGCCAACAATTAATGTATGACCTTTACACAGGAGTGCAATCAAGATATGATTCAATACATCTGTTTGGCCAATGATAGATTTAGCTATTTCGCTGAAGAAGCGGTTTTTAACATCATCTAATTTTTCAAGTAATTGTAAATCGGTTTGGTTTTCCATCTGAATCCTTGTTTAAATAAAATGGGGCGAAAAATTACTAGACGTCTCTGGATGAAACAACACGAATGTCTTGTGAGACCAATATGGAAGATAGAAATTCAAACCCATGTCTCGGCCAAAAAATGCCATAAAAAAATCCTATTTAGACCTGAATGAAAATGAAGTAGAATCCATTTTAACAGAGTTAGGTGAATCTCCATTCCGCGCAGAACAAATCGAAAATTGGATTTATAATCAAGGAGTCGTCACTTGGAGTGAAATGGAAAACCTTCCCCAGTTGCTTAGGGAAAAACTTGAAAATATTATTCCGCTTCATCCATTGAGAATCACCAAAATAAGTGGATCAGATACGGAATTCACTCGAAAGTTTTTATTTGAAACTTTAGATGGGCAAAAAATTGAATCGGTGTTGATGAAGGATGGAAAGCGAACGACGATATGTATTTCAAGTCAGGTTGGCTGTGCTGTCGATTGCAAATTCTGCGCCACAGCATCCATGGGGTTTATCAAGAACCTCAGTTCCGGTGAAATTGTGGATCAGGTTATTCATTTACAAGCACAGTCAAATTCAAAGATCACAAATGTTGTTTTTATGGGGATGGGAGAACCCTTTTTAAATTATAGAAATGTTATGGAAGCGGCAAAAATATTAAACCAAAAAATGGGATATGGCGCCAGAAGAATTACGATTTCTACGGCTGGAATTGTGCCAAAAATTCGGCAAATGGCCAATGAGGGTCATAAATATAAATTGGCGATCAGTTTAAATGGGTCGAATGAAAAAAGTAGAAATACAATCATGCCCCTGACGAAGACACATTCATTAAAATCTCTCATTGATTCGGCCCATTATTATTACAAAAAAATACATCGGTTTATTACTTTTGAATATGTGCTTCTTGAAGGGGTGAATGATTCTCCGGAAGACGGTGAAAGACTCATTGATTTACTTCGATCACTTCCATGTAAAGTGAATGTGATTCCTTATAATGAAATTGGGGGAGAGTATAACCGGCCAAACGAAGATAACATTCATGGATTTCTACATTCACTCAAGGATGCTCCATTTACCGTGACTGTTCGTTGGAGTAAGGGGACTGACATTGATGCAGGATGCGGCCAGCTTGCCGTAAGGGATTTAGCTTAAAATATTAATAGCCAATCGCAATATTTTCTCCACGAGAATCGGCGCCACCCCAATATCCTTTTTCGTCAATCATAATGCCATTTGCTTCCCCGATATTTCCGCGGAGTTTCATGTCATGACCCCGTGCATTCAAATCCTCAATAATATCACTGGCGAGTCCAAATTTTTCATAAAACACCATATCCGGCATCCATTGATGGTGAAATCGCGGTGAAGAAACAGCTTCTTTTATGTCCATTTCGTGAAGGGTTACATTTAAAATATTTTGAAGAACAGTAGTAATAATGGTTGATCCACCAGGTGTACCCAGGACTAAAAAGGGTTTATCATCTTTTAATACTATTGTAGGTGTCATAGAACTAAGTGGTCTTTTTTTTGCTTCAATTTTATTTGCCTCATTACCCAATAATCCAAATACATTGGGGACACCAGGTTTAATGGAAAAATCATCCATTTCATTGTTGAGTAAAAATCCGGCTCCTGTGACAGTAACACCATTTCCATATCCCCAATTAATGGTGGTGGTGACTGAAACAGCATTCCCCTCTTTATCCACCACAGAATAATGGGTGGTTTCTTCACTTTCTTTGGTTGAATTATCACCATGCTTTACCAATTGAGAAGACGTGGCCTTGGATAGATTAATTTGGTTGGCCCTTTGCTCGGCATAAGACTTCGAAAGAAGCATTTCAGTAGGAACATCCCAGAAGTCAACATCGCCTAAGTGTTCCGCCCGGTCAGCATAAGCCCTGCGCTCAATTTCGATAATTGCATGAATATAATCTGAGGAATTCCAGGTAAAATCGATGGGAAACTCTTTGGATTGTTTTTGAATCTCATTCACCATATTGAGCATTTGAACCAATAAGATTCCCCCAGAGCTTGGCGGTCCCATAGAAATGATATCTACCCCTTCAAAAGATCCGGTTATTGGGTCTCGATATTTAGATTCATAATTTTTCAAATCCTCATGGGTAATCCAGCCGCCACCTGATTCCATTTCTGCCACAATAAAATCAGCTGTTTTTCCAGAATAAAAGCCGTCTCGACCTTTTTTTGCAATACGCTTTAAGGTTTTGGCTAAATCTTTTTGAAGAAAAATATCGCCCATTTCCCACGTGCGATCGTCCCGGGTAAAAATTCTTTTTGTCTCAGAGTGTTGACTTAACCGTTCTTTGCTTCGGTTAAATCGATTTGCTTCATAATAGGATAAGTCAAATCCCCTATCCGCCAACTTGATTGCAGGGCCCAATAATTCTTTTAGGGAGATATTCCCCGATCCGTGATCTCGCCAAGCTTTGAGTAAACCATCTACAGATCCAGGAATGCCAGAAGCTAAATGTCCAAATAGAGATTTTCCTTTCGTTGGATTTCCATCTTCATCCAAAAACATATCCCGATGTGCTTTGGCAGGTGCCATTTCCCGGTAATCTAAGGTAAAGGTTTTTCCATTGGCGAATCGAGCCACCATAAATCCACCGCCGCCAATATTTCCATTAGAAGAGGAAGTAACGGCTAAAGCAAATCCCACAGCCACAGCTGCATCCACGGCATTCCCCCCATTTTTAAGGATATCAATGCCCACTTGCGACGCATGGCGGCTGGTGGAAACCACCATGCCATTTTTCCCATAAACAGGGCGGGGGTGAGACCCATAACTAGCCGTTATTAACAAGGGCATGATCATAATGAGTCTAATCATTTGTTTTTTATTCATGTCTTTTCAATACCTTTCCAGATAAAATATTTGTCCATTCTCCATGATCAATAGCGACTTTACCATTCACAATCACCCAGGAAATTCCCGATGGATATTGATGGGGTTTATCCCAGGTTGCCATATCCATAATTGTTTTTGGATTAAAGACAACCAAATCAGCCCAAAAATCATTTTTAATTTTCCCCCGATTTGATAAACCAAGGATTGAGGCCGGAAAACTGGTCATTTTTCGGATCGCTTCTTCAAGAGAAATTACATTTAAATCTCGAACATATTTTCCTAATACTCGGGGAAAGGTTCCATAATTTCTCGGATGAGGTAGTGCATGGTTAAATTGGATGGTACTTCCATCTGAGGCGTGCATCACTTGGGGATGGGCCATAATTCGCCGGACATCATCTTCATTTAAACAATGATAAATCCCCGATCCATTGCCAGCATATACCATATCCATCAAAACTTCAGCTGCATTTTCCGCTGTCGGTTTAAATCCTTTGGATTGGGTAATCTCAGCCAGATTCAATCCATTCAGACTGGGTTCGGTTGGATAACTTGCGACCACAATACTGGCAGGGTCGCCGCCGCCTCGATCATAAACGATATTCCACACAATACCATCTTTTATTTTTTGCCGTTGCTTTGGATCATCCAATCGTTCTTTTAATTTTTCATGACCGCCGGCTAAAGACCAAGCCGGGAAAACAACTTTAAGGGTCGTACTTGTGGCCGTATAAGGGTATTGATCCAGGGTGATTTCCAATCCTTTTTTTCGCGCATTATCCACCATTTCAAGTGTTTTAATACTTTGGCCCCACATAGATTTCCCTACTGCTTTGTGGTGGGAAATTTGAACGGGTAGATTGGATTGCCTTCCGATATTTATAGCTTCTTCCACCGATTCAAGTAAACCAATGCCTTCTTCCCGCATATGGGTTGCATAAAATCCATCATTCTTAGATACGACTGAAGCAAGAGCCACAACCTCATCCAAATTGGAATAGGCCCCGGGGATATACTTTAATCCCGTGGACATCCCAAAAGCACCATCCTCCATGGCGGAATGAACCAACGATTGCATCTCCTTTATTTCTGTTTCTGTAGCCAAACGGTTTTCAGTGCCCATAACTTTACGGCGTATGGTATTATGCCCAACAAGGAGTGCTAAATTGGGACCAATACCGGTAGAATCTGTTTTGGCAAAAAAATCACCGATTGGGAAAGGAGAGGAACCGCAATTACCACCGACCATGGTTGTGACTCCCTGCTGAAGATAATTTTCAACAGGAGAAAAATCCAAACTTTTTCGCTCAGAATGAGTATGCATATCGATAAACCCTGGAGCGATAACTAATCCGGTGGCATCAATTATTTGGGGTGCCACGGCTTTAGGTTGGTTCCCCACATAAGCGATTTTCCCATCCCTGATATAAATATTGGAAATAAAAAACGCACTTCCGGACCCATCGAAGACTTTTCCATTTTTGATAATAATATCATATGTGGGTGTGGCACATGAAATCATGAAACAAAGAAAAAATGGAATGATATATTTCATGATTTTCTGTTTCGTTTCCATTTGACTGTATAGGGTAAAACAACCATATAAACGCCCGTGAGCCATAAGATAAGGAGAATAAGACCTGTTGGGAGAAAAATCCATAGTTTAGCTTTATCATGGAACCATGACCCGTCATGAATGGACTCAATGATATCAGACCGGCGATAGGCAACTTGAAGCACTTTACCTGTTTGGGTATCAATTTGAACTTCCCAATTATTTTTGCTCCGAACCTTCACCAACCCTTTATTTATTCGCACATCCAATCGATCAATATCCGCCCAACTATTAATTTTTATTTCTGAGACTGTTTTTGCAATGCTCAAAATTTCATCAAAAGAAATAGAGGGGTTATTCTTTATTATACCCTTTAATGTCGGCGGTTGAATCCAATCGATTTCTTTTTTGACTTGCAGTAAAATTCCAGATCCGATAATAATCATAATTGGGATTAAAATGACAATGGCACCCCAATGGTGTGTTTTGCGTGTCCACTTATTCCAGTGAAATCCGTTGTTCATTTGATTATTCCCATAAAACAGTCGGGGAAATTATATTTTAAATAGAAGAAAAAAAACATCTCGCTGGATTCATTTATTGAAGGCTTTGCAAAACCCGATACACAAATTAAAAAGTTTAAATTTTCCCTGCCCCGCAATACTGACGGGATTTCCATTGCATTCTAACTTTTCGTTTCCCGACCTAAGGTACGGGACAGGGGAAACATTATCCATAATACCAGTATTGACTGCATTTCCCGCCTTCCCGCCTGCCACAATTGAAATAAATAGAAGGTGGCGGGCAGGAATCAG
>JACKQG010003280.1_pt1 | contig 20043 bp, 22 predicted proteins | sample 8237621 | NCBI WGS metagenome assembly JACKQG01 (sample SAMN15677084, study PRJNA649215) | marine metagenome | biome: marine; feature: Black Sea; material: saline water; isolation source: suspended particulate matter (SPM) from the Black Sea western gyre | collected 2013-06-09/2013-06-10 | depth... | reverse complement strand
GGATAGAGCCGAAACTTGTATGCTTTCCTCACCAGCATATATCTATTATAGCACACATGTTCTGTCGAATTCATCCCCAACCACAGGTCGGGGCTTTCTTCGCCGTTTCAGTAAAACCAGCGGCTCAGGCCAGACCTTCAATACTGGCAACTCATCCAATCGTTACATTGCTGCGATATGTAAATCCATTTTTCCTCCATAACACACCTGACCGGAGAATCTCTCCGGTCAGGTGTGTTCTAAGGGAAACCCCTACCAGGTTTCCCAAATCAGGTCGCTTTTTACTGCCTTGATTTGGGTGAGGCTGGTGCGGGTTAGAACCGCCAGACTTCGCATGTATGGCGCGGGCTCTTCAGCATTTGTGAAGAGCTTGTTATGGAAAGCTTGCATGGTCAACATTTGTGAAACCTCCTGTTATAATCAAACTGTAAACTGATCCATAGTACGGGTATGTAAATTCTCAGAATGTTTTTTTTTAGTTTTAGCAAATCCTCCTTTCGGTAGAGTGATATTCACCAGTATTATCTCCGGAGACTTCCATGAAACAAACCAATAATTCTGTAACACTGCCGTTTTTTGAGTTGGCACTAGCAATCTTCACCTTTGCAATCCTTGCTGCGTTTACATATGCCAAACTAATTGTCATCCCCTATGCGGGCTTTGTCTTCGCTCATACGAGTGGAGAACTCAGGCTCGTATATGGTGAGGTCTCATCAGACACTTCGTTGAAGGAAGATGATGTGCTGATCCAGGTAGGGCAAGTGCGTTACGAAGATTTCAATACCAACCTCTGGATGTCGCTGTTCGATCAGGTTGCTGCCGGGGATGTGGTTCCGATTACTGTGCAGCGTGATGGTGTGAATAAAGAAATCTCCTGGACGATCCCCGGCTGGAGCCAGGCAGAATTCCTGGATCGTTTCAACAGTGTTTTAGTTCTGGCTTACATCTTGTGGGCAGCCGGAATTTTGACGATTACCCTGGTACGCCCAAAAGACTTGCGCAGGCGTCTGGTCAGCGCCTTCTTTTTCTCCACATCCGTATGGATTGCCTGCGGCAGCCTCTCAGCCTGGCATATCTGGGGTAGCGCCGTTCTCCTCAGAGTAGTCATCTGGTTGTGGATTCCACTGGTTTTTCACCTTCACTGGATATTCCCCCGGCCTTTCCGACGCTTGCCAGCCAGCGTTCCCATCACGGGCTATGCTATCGGTGCCATTCTGGCGTTACTACAAATCTTTCAGCTTCTGCCGCCGAACACCTACTACCTGGGTTTCATTGCTGGCGTATTTGGCAGTTTGATCCTCTTGATCGTTCACTTCATCACCCAGCGTGAAATCCGGCGCGATATTGGCTTCCTGGCGGGTGCTACCGCGATCGCCCTTTTGCCTTCTGTGGCGTTGACGCTCAGTGATTTGACTGGTTCTATTCCAACCAGCTTGTTTTTTGGCTACCTGGCTCTGCCCATCCTTCCAGGTGGGTACTTCCTGGTGGCTTTCCGGCGAAGACTTGGGGGAATGGAGCTACGCGTCAGCCGGGTAATCTCAACCTATGTATTTATCATATTGCTGAGCGCGGCTGCCCTGTTCCTGGTGACGGTTGGCAAATCATGGGTCGATCTTCCGGGCGAAGAGGGCTTTTTCTACACCCTGTCAATCACTCTGGTAGGAATAGTGGCCGCATTGAGCTACCCGGCATTTACCCGTTTCTTCGAAAGGCGCTTCTTGGGATTACCGCTACCTCCAACCCAGCTTACAGAAATCTACTCCGAGCGTATCACCACCAGTCTCAATCTGGAAAGCCTTCGGTCTTTGATTCAGGATGAACTGTTGCCCAGCCTTTTGGTACGGGAAGCCGCCCTGTTGCGAAGAGACAATAATAAGTTAGAACCTGTTGTACTTCTGGGGATTGAGCCTGGACAACTCCCTGAAATTGATGATCTCGCTGAACTCACAGACCGGGCTGGAGTATATCTTCCTCAAAATGACCAGGAACCTTTTCCCTGGGTGCGCCTGATCTTGCCGCTGATTGTCGCCGGGGAAGTGAGCGGCTTGTGGCTGCTGGGCCGCCGCGACCCGGATGATTTCTATGCCCCTGGGGAGATTAATGTGATCAAATCCATTGCTAATCAGACGGCTGTCGCCCTGGTCAACATCGAGCAAGCAGACCGCTTACATGCCCTCTACCAAGCAGATATCGAGCAACACGAACAAGAACGTGCCAGGCTAGCGCTAGAATTGCACGATGATGTGCTCAACCAATTCGCCGGATTATCCATAAAGATGGATGAGAAAACGTCACTGGATTTCAAAGAAGAGTTCCAGGCAGTCACCACCAGTTTGCGCCAGATGATCCAGGGACTGCGACCAGCGATGTTGAATTATGGGTTAGTCCCGGCGTTGGAAGATTTAGCCAATGAACTCTCTTTACGCACTGAAAACGAAACGGGGATAATTGCCGATATCTCTTGCTCAGGCACCCGGTACGATGCAAAGGTTGAGGCCCATCTATACCGAATCGTCCAACAGGCCTGTGAAAATGCACTCAGCCATGCTCAGGCTAGTTCCATCCGAATCCATGGCAGCTGTTCGCCTGATAAAGTTCACCTGTCAATCGAGGACGACGGTGTTGGGTTCCCCAGCAATGATCCAATAGATATAAACCAGCTGCTAGCAGACAAACACTACGGCCTTGCTAATATGTTTGAACGAGCAGCACTAATTGGAGCCGAATTACAGATTACATCCTCTGCAGGGCATGGTACGCAGATATCAGTGACCTGGACTCCAAAGATCAAGCGCACAACGCTTTAAACTGTTATTTGGTTATTTAAGACAGCTTTTGACTTCTGAAAAGGGCCTCAAATTGCGTTCTCGCCGTGGCTGGGAGGTAGAAAGCGTTTTCGGGCATATCAAATACATTCGAAACTTTAGCAGATTTATGCTCCGAGGATTGCAAAAAGTCCGCACAGAATTGGGGTTGCTCTCCTTGGCTCATAATTTCATCAAATTGGCGGCTGCCTAATGGCCTCATTGGGGTCATTTTCGGCCATTCTGGGTTGACCTTTCAGGACAGCCCCATCAAACATAGAGCTTGAGATTGAAGCATCATCAAATCAGGTATTCAGCATCGAAAACATAACCAGTGCCGCGTACACTTCGGATCCATCCTTTTCCTCCTGGGAATACAGCCAGCTTTTTCCGCAGCCTGCTAATTAATGGGCGTAAAACCTCAGGAGCCTCCCATTCATTGACTTCATAGCCCTGAACCAGGAAGGCGATCTCGCTATGAGACATCACTCGCCCCCAATTTTCGATGAAGATGCGCAGCATCTTTCCTTCCGTAGGGGTCAGATGGACATGGTCACTTCCACGCCAAAGCTCGCGCCGGGCCAGATCAACTTGTACATCCTTTGGTAATTCTATCGCTTGCCTATCCGGTTTAGAGAGTTCTGTCATTCCCTCGATCTCTTTCAACTGTTGAATTGATGTTTCCAATTGTTCCAATAGAAGACGCTTGCGTTTGGTTTGTTCTCGACGAGACAGGGCACCGCTCAAGCTGCTGAGAAGATCTTGGGATGAGATGGGTTTGAGTAAATAATCATGGGCCTCAAGTCGCAACGCTTCGATGGCTGATTCTATAGAAGCTTGCCCGGTCAACAAAATGCTATCCATCCCAGTAGAGACCTGGCTTGCTTCTTTGATTAACGCAATGCCGTCCATGTCTGGTAGGCGAACCTCTGCTATCATCACGCCAATATCTTCGTCCCCCAGAATCTCAAGTGCTTCTTCCCCACTCGCAACGGTCAATACGTCATACTTTTCCGATTCAAGTATATTGGTCAAGGTATCACGAATGTCTTTTTCGCTATCAACGACAAGTATTTTTGTGCTCATATTCACCTCTTGTGTATTGTAAATTGATTGCAGCTTTAATTCAAGATGAGAAATTACTCGTGCTGTTACCAACGGGATAGCCTTAATGAGTCTATTTTACCGGCAGATAGCTCCTGGCTATATCCACTGTGTCAGCATCATGATGGAAGTTTATTCTATGCGTGATTATCTTGGTTTCCTTATGTTTGCCTCCTGACCATACTTGATTCAACCGTCCCCCAACCGATACGACACAACGGTTACGGGTGGCTTTTTTGAAAGCTCTGACAGCATCAGTGAGGGGGCCCTGAAAAGTTATATGATGGACACCTCCCAATTCTGCCTGGTCAGTCTGTAGGATTGCGCTGCTACATTCATCGCCATCACCCCGAATAACGCAGGTGCCACTCAGCAACACCTCATTTGTGCTGATGCCGAATGATATTGAAATATCATTCGGGTAAGTTCGGTCCCGTTTACTCCCGTTTTCTCCCTTCATAGTATCCACCAAGACATGTGTTGCCTCGGCTCGAAGCTCTGGGGAAACATCGAAGGTGATATTCTCCGCCACAACAACCGAATGGCAAATTACGCCATCCCAGGAACTGTTTAGCCAGCCATACAGCCTCACAGGCAGATCTCCCGATACCACCTCTGAAAAAACACATGATTCCAATGCCAGTCGTTGTCTGTACACGACAAATGGGTGTTTTACCCTCTCGTGTGTAGAGGGTGACGTAGTGGACAAAATGCCGCTCACATAAGCCATCTCAAGACCATCAATTACTTTGGTCTCCTGCTTGATGTCGGTAAGGATCCCGTCCAGGATGACGACGTTATTTCGTTTCATTGTGCTATTCTTCGAGATTCTTATAGGGCTGGCTTGGCTCACTAAACCACTCATCCAGGGCACGCCGTAAAAACCGCCAGCTCCCTCCGATCTTGCACGCGGGGAGTTTGCAGGCGTTGGCAAGCTTGTAAAACGTACTGACAGCCAGTAGTCTGAGATATTCGGACGTTTCCTTTACGGTCATAACTTGATGTATTCGATCACTCACCGGTTTCTCATTCTGGTTATCTTTCACGATTTACTCCTTAAACGGTTCACCCTCTTACAAAAGTGGTGAGGTGGTGAGGTAGTATTTTCCTACCCCAATATGTGGGTAAAAAATGCCGATAAAGAGAACACTGCCCATATATCGGGGCTTGTCTTGCTTCACCATCCCCTCACCACCATAGGGAAATGTGGTGAGGATTTTTCCAAAGTGGTGAGGTACTGGTGAGGTGGTGGTGAGGAAAGTTGTGAGGTCGAAAAGACCACCATATATAGGCAATATAGCTATTGAAACAGAGTAATCTTCTATATATGGGGTTATCATTCTGACCATCTTTTCAACCTCACCAGTTCACCACAAGAACCTCGCGCACACGGAAAAAAATTACGCATCTTTGCCTACATCCACGCTATTTTCTGTTTGCTTGCGAGGAGGAGATGGATTCTTGATGGTGACGCCGTAAAGCTCCTGGACTTTCGTCAAGTCGAAAGCCACCATTCGTACGCTCTTCCCTGCACTTGTGACCCATTTAGATACCTGAATATGGCTGCCCTCACCAGTCTCAATCAACAGTCCTCCAATCTGGTTGAACTGCCGGTGTAAGGCATCTTTGGTAGTATCGAAATATTCACCCAACTGCCCCCAAAATTCACGCACATGGATCATGCAGCTTTTGGTGTCCAGATAGAAGACGCTTTCATCGTCTACCTCATACCATCCCACGGGATCAGCCTCTGGTGGAGGCGTGATATTGCCGCCAGAACGGGGTTCCAGATAGACCTTACGTCGCTGGATGAGGTTGTCCAATGCTTCGAAGAACTTGCGTACTGGGGATTCGGCAGCGATCTTCTCCGCCTGGTTCTCGATGACTTGCAGAATGGCCTGGCTGTTACGCTCAGCAAAGCTGGAGGCTTCTATTGATGAAAGCGCACCCAGCTCCGTGAAAGCAATTAAGGTCACTTGTTGGGCGGCATCCAAAGTAGCGAAGTAGTCTGGCAGCCGGTTCTGCATCCTCCCATCCCGGGCGAGCTTATGGGATTCTTCGATGATCTCAAGATACAACTTCGAAGCTCGTTCCCAATTCGCAGCCAGCCATTGCACATAAGCCGCCATAGCCTGCGCGTACAATCCCTGTTTGGCTTGCATTTGCGTTTTGTCCAACTCCTCGCGGAGTGGTTCGCCGGTATTAGGCAGCACCTCACCGCGGGCGATGGGCACATACACCATGCGTCCCACGGTGCTCTCCCCGGCCAGCGGCAACTCTGCTGTAGATAACACCATGCCGCGTGGTACACGCGTCTTGCGCTCGCTCAAATCACGGTTAGCGCGCCCACGCGCTGAACGGTTACCCACTGCCCGAACAACCTGGTGAGCGCTTTTGTGCATGCGGCGGGAATCGGCCGCGCTCTGGAATTGAGGGGCAAAGTCGTCGATTACTACCGGTACATCTTTTGTGCTGAACAATACCCCTTCGATGTGCGTGACCGTGCTCATCCAGTCATCCGGGGCGTGATACTGTCGTCCTTCGATAAATCCCATCCCGAAGTGGGTCAATGCCAGGTGCGCCAGGGTGGACTTGCCACTCTGAGTAGGACCATACAACCAGATCACGGTATAGAGCGGGCGGATTTCTGTTAGCGGCCCACCGTACATGGCTGCCCAAACTGGTGCTGTGACGCACATCGGGCCAAGATCGAGAAAGTTCAGGCTGGCTTTGACCGCCCTGGCCAGTTGCTCTCCTTTTGGTGGTTCAGGCAGATTGTAATGGCGTAAATTATTTTCCCCCAGGTCCACCCGCACGCTGTCGTTATAGCTATCGGCGGTAATCATGCCCCCGGCGGTCAAGAAACCGCGCCCGCCATCCATTTCTGTCCATCCAGTGTGAGTGAAAACCCGCTCGCGTTGCATATCTTCAAGGGAGCTTTCCTGCATGGCACGGGCGACTAAATAATAATTCCCCCGCGGCACGTATAGGATCGGGCGCGCACCCCAGTAGCGATGGATCCATTTCATGTCAGCGAAATCCGCCGCCGGGACGTTGAGGGTGCGCATTGGCTCGTGCGTTGATAATATTCCCTGGATGGTGTAGTGTACTTCTGGTAAGTTCAAACCGTCATCGACGGTGAGTTCGTGCGTGATGCAGGCGGCAAAGTTAGCCAGGGGTTTGCCCAGGAAGTGCAATTGTCCGTCCTTGACCTCACTGAGAACCGGAGCTTTACCATCTTGGCGTTCGGTTTCGCTGATCATGGTGCGCAGTTCTTTGCGGGTCATGCCCAGGGCGCGTTGGGTGCGGCCCAGGTAGCGGGGAGCGACCTCGCTAGGGAGCTGCTTGAGTAAATCAAGCAGCTCCCCTGTAAATTCCTGAAGCTTGTGGGGAGTGGCGTGCTTGATTTTTCCCAAACATTGTTCGATAACCGGGGTGGCATTTTCTAGTAGGGCAGTGATTAGACTCGGATCTGGGCTGCTTCTATAGAAATCATTGGCATCTTTGTAGCCCTCTATGGGCATCACCAGCATCGCCAACGGCCCAAATACAGGAGCCAATAGACTTTGTTTTTCTTGACCTATCGCATCTCCATCGAAGGCCAGATACACTACTGGTCGTTGTCTTAGTAACTGAAAGTCGCGCCCAGGTAGGTGTCCCAGGCCACACAAGGCCCAGGCTGAAAAGCCCATCTGACGGTAGCTCTCGGCGTCGGCAGGTCCCTCGCACAGGATGACCTCACGCACCCCGGGCATCTCAGCTTTGTAGGGCTGGCGTTGACCAGGCAGGTTGCGGGATTTGTCCCCGCCTTCTGCTTTCTGATTGAGAGCACGCGCTGAAACGTAGGTTATTCCTTGAATATGGCTGAATTCCGATTCGTGCCGAAGGCAGTGTCGACCATGATGCCAAGTCTCAACCTCACAATCTCCACATTCTCGAACTTTGGCGTTACTCCGCTCGCTATGGGGGTACACAAGCCAGCCTTCTGGGGATGCTTTGTCCCCGTCACCATTGACGGTGAAATCGCGACCATCGGCACGGATCAGGCCAATTTCACGCGCCAAGGATATATCAGCCCCGACCTCAACCAGATAATCGTACAGGCCAGTCCCACCATCGGAAAAACCCCACCCCGCCATGCGCAGGGCGTCATCGCTGAACCCGCGCGTGCGGGCATATTCCAGGCAATGCCTGCCATCTTCTGACCAGAGTCGAGTTGCAAAGTAGCGCGCTGCCAGGTCAAGTATGTTTGTATGTTGCTTGCGTTTTTCGTATGCTTTAGCAGCTTCTGGGGTCATTCCGATATCTTCAAGATCGATGCCTGCGTAATTAGCTAGGTATTCAACTGCCTCGATGAAGCCCATGTTCTTGGCATACCTTACTAAATCGATGGCGTCGCCGCCGGTGTCGCAGCCCGTCCAGCAACGCCAATAACCCCGGTGATCGTTGTCTATGCTGACCTGGAAAGCGGTCTCGTTGTCCGCACCAGTGTGCAGGGGGCAAGCCCCGCGCCACTCTCGGCTTTTCTTTTGGAGTGAAGCCCCCAGATGATCCGCCAGGGCGACGATGTCGATGTGGTCTAGTAGTTTTTCGATGTCAATACTCGTTGGCATGGCTTCTCTCTCCTACGTAGATATGTTTGTTGGCTGACGATGACATGGTTATATGCCACTGTTACTGTGCTCTGGACACGGGGCTCATTGTGTATTTGGCGTTTTGATAAAAATCGCCTGGACGCTCTCTAAGCGGCGATATTTTATGGATAGGCGATCATATATCATGGTGCTGTAGCGACGCTTACAGAACGATTCAAAAGGGGGGCGAAAACCCGCCCGATAACCCGTAGATAACCAGCGGATAACACACAGAAAACCCAGATGATAACCTGCGGGTTATCATGTTTTCAAATATGAAATATTTTCGACGAAAATCCAACATTGGTTTCAGTAAATTACTCATCAGGGTAAAGTGTGTACTCTGTCGTTTGCACCACATGGGGTTGGATTGTGATCTCCCCGGATTTATACCCGTCGACTCCGTCTTCGAGCATCCGGCGGATCACTTGCCATTTGGGGACGCCCAGACTGGCTGCAATTTGAGTGATCTGTTGGTTGGTATGCTCCGGAATCCCCCTGAAGCCGACCCCTTTCGAGTTCCTCTTTTTACGTTTGCGCGATGGGGTTTCACCGGGGTAGAGTGTAAGGCGTTGATCTAATATGGATACCAATTCAGTATCGCCCGAGAAATGGCTTCGAATGCCTTGCTCCAACAGGTAACGGACGAACATATCACGTGGAATGCCTATTTTTTCAGAAATCCTGGCAAGAGGCTCTCGTAGATCGTCGATATTGCGCACAAACAAAACTGTCCCTCGCTTGCGAGTATCTTTTCGTTTCTTGGGTTGCCAATCTGCTGTCGAAATCTCACCCAAGAAATCCGGTCTTTCTGGCGTTAATTCATTCTCGTCTTCCCCTCTTTCTTCGACATCATGGAGTTCATGGACAGCCCCTTTTAGACGGGCGAGGTCGCTGCCCTGGTCAAATTCCTTCGTCTCTTCTGGCTGGGATTGTGTATCTCCATATTCATCGAATGGGTTGCGGGGCATCTGATCCTCTCTATTTGGCTCTCAAGACAGCTTTGACAACTCGAAGGTGCTCTTCGGCCGCTCGGCTATCAGGGTCATGCTCGTAGATCGACTGCCCTTCAGCAGCCGCCTCCCTCAGCACCGTTGCGCGGTGGATGATCGGTAAGACCAAGTCTCCAAATGCTTCTCGCAGATGTTTCAGAGAGTCTCTGCTCTGGCGGGTGGTGTCGTCGTAGAACGTGGGTAGAATACCCAGCAATTTGCCGTTCCAGCGATATTTCTCGTGTAGTACCCTCAAGATCTCGGTCAGTTTGATAACACCCTGGTTGCTTAGATACTCCATAGCTGTCGGTACAATCACCAGATCGGCTGCCCATAGGGCGCGCTCTTGGAGCCCGCCCAGGCTGGGGGAGGTGTCGATGAAGATATAGTCCAGCCTGTTTTTCATGAATATATCCAGCACTTGTCGAATATAGGACACAGGCCGCTCGCGTGTGCTCATGTCGATCTGTGCGCCGCGTGTATCCTGATTGCCGGGGATGGTCCACAAGTTTTTACGCCCAGTAGTACGCACCGTTTGGTGGATGAATTGGCGTTCTTCCTTATTGTTCTGCCCCATTGTGAGCAGATAATAGATGCCCATCTCTTGTTTGATCCCCAATGCAGAAGCCAAGTTCCCTTGAGGATCGAAATCCAGGGCAAGTACTTTCTTCCCTTGAAGAGACAGTCCATGGCAGAGGTTGATTACAGTGGTGGTTTTTCCAACGCCGCCTTTTTGGTTGGCTACGGTGATGATTTTGGTTGCCATATTTGACCTTTTCTCTTACTCGATGACGAAGTGGTGAACTTTGTCAACGTCACCAAGCGCCAAGGCTCCGCTGATCAGCCCATCGCGCATGGGACGCAGGTGCTCGTCATCGCTGATGCCAACAAACCGTCCTCGCAAATCTGGATAGTGACTATCGATATATTGAATGATTTCATCCGCGGCTTGATGGGCATAGCCGCTCGATATCTGATCGGCTGTAGCGATCAAGTCGCACGCCGACACCAGGTTTTCGAGAAGAAGCCCATCGTATAGCGGTTTTTCGATTGCTCGCTCTATTACGGCTTTCATCGTCTGGAGAGACTCATGTTTTTCTAAATGCAGGCAGCTGTAAACCATGGTCGGGCCAACGATAGATCGGAGCCTTCGCTTCTTAGTGGAGAATGAAGACAAGAGCCTTATGCTAGCCATCACTAGCACTAAACCAACTGTCCAGGCAGTGATAATGGAAAATAAATCCAACTGCGTTATAGATCGCTGCCAGAATGCTGCTGGTCTGGCTTCTTCTGCTTGTGCTCTGGGTATATTTACAGTACAACTGCTAATCAGAGGTACGAATACAATAGCGATGAGAACGACGGTAACAAGTCTGTAGGCGAAAACACTTGTTATCAACCGCTGCAAAACCCACCAAACTTCTTCCCAATGACCATTAGATCTAATCGGAAGGATGGTTCTTCCCCAGTTTATGAAAGGCCTGGGGAATAGAATGGCAATGAAGGATTTAAGATATTTGCAGACCAACATGAGGATATACATCGATCTGCCGATTCCATGTGCTTTTATCAACGTTAGCCTCCTTGTCTTACTAGCACTGTTCATTTGGAACTCCACCTGCGAACTGCCAGACTCTAAGACAAAATCAGCTAAAGGCCAGTTGACAATTGATGGTGGGAATCGGCTTTGATAAAGTAAGTTTCACTCCGTATTAGAATCGAGAAGCACCCCAGGATGATGCATACTTCGTGGCAGAATGTCATCGTTAAAATCCTTTGTAGATTTGCTCCGATGGGATTCCTTTTGATCGACAGTAGGGGCATCCTTTTGTGAGTGAGTTATCCTGGGCGAGACATTCTCAGTTTTTCCTGTTTTCGCCTCTTTGGGGACTCCATTGGCCGCCTCATCGACGTGATTGTCAGTGGCGCTGGTGTCATTTCTTGTTTCTTGACTCTCATGACGGTTCAATGAGATGAGGAAACCATAAACTTCCGCTAAAGCACGCCGCTGTTCACGGGTGAGCGGATTCTCCGGGAGAGGATTATCTGTTGTCATGAGTTCCCTCTTTGCCAGGAGCGGTTGTTTGTGAAGTATTACTGTGTTCGGGAAATGACTCGACAGGCAGCAAGCCAAGGTTTTCCAACTTCTTGCGGATGATCATAGCTGCTTGGGACTGGATAGTGCGGTATTCACGCTCTGCTAATTCGCCAAGCGTGCTATGTTCATGATCTTTCAGGTAGATAACAACTCGTATCATAAAAAATCCTTCCTCAGAAATAAAAAAAGAGCCGCATATTTGCGACCCTTTTGTAGCACGTCTGAGTACAGTTTAGAATCCGGTAATTCTCCGGTAATTCAGATGGCTATAAATCCTCGAGTACCTTTTTCCGCCAATCGTAAAATGCAGAAGTGGACGCATTCGGTATCCCACCTCCGGCTGTTCCAAACTCTTGCACGAGGAATTCTTCTAAGGTCATTGGAGTGACGCTGGGATCCAGGGCTTCCCATTTCAATACCGTTCGTCTTTCAACCTCGTCTCCATATCTGCTCTTTCTTCCACGTTTTGATTTTCTCCCGGGTAGTTTCTTTTTTATACCACCAGAACCGGGAAAGGCGATGAATTCAGGCTTAGTATCATGGTCGGAGAACGTATAGATTTTATGACTCCAGGGTCGAAGCGCATACTCCTCGAATTTGCCCTTGAATGTTTCTCGTCTGGGGAAGAAATCTAAAAAGAAAAGTACCAATCCTGTATACAACGATAGGCACAAGCCGATGACGCTCCAAGCTACTTCTGAACCTAGCTTCTTGTCAATGGTGGGGGTAACAGCATAGAGCAGGCTGCTGAGGAAGCCCCCGATCAAAATCATGACAATCACGAGAATCATTTGTTTTGGCTTACTCATAATTCTGCCACTCCTTTCTGGTAGTAAGGACATTTCTATGATCAGAGTAATAGCTTACGATTTCAATTTACTCAGTTCAAAGAAGCCACGCACATTCGGTATTTTCGTTGCTATCTGCAATGATATGGACAAATTCCGGTTATTCTAGCATATTCTTATTCAAGTGGGGCGGATTTCTGAGGGTAAAAATAATTCCGTACTCTATATCGGAGAATTACTGGACAAGCGTATGATACAAAATAGTTGTAGCGAATGTGAATTTATAATACATGTACGGGTAAGATGGAGAGCGGCTAGGGTAGTGGTGTTGTCATTGGAATTACCAGCGGATTATCAGTAAAAACACCACTCTTTTCATCACTCCCGTAAGATGAACTTTACCAATAGAAAATGGGGCGGGGTTATAATAGGGAGAAGAAGTGGTCACCCAATTTGCACATTTTGTATTCGGGAGGAATTGTCAAAAAGACAAAACTGTCCCTTTAGTTCAAATATATGTGGATAACTGTATCCGAAGCAGCTAATCTATCTGGATATCACCCTGAACATATTCGGGATTTGGTTCGCGATGGAAGGATCAAAGCTCAGAAGTTTGCGACTATTTGGCAGGTTGATAGAAAATCATTGTTCGATTATATACAAGAGATGGAAAAAAAGGGGGAAAAGAGAGGTCCAAAAGGGAAAGCAAGAAGTGAGTAACTATATGGTATAATTACTGTATAGTACAGTATTTCATTCCTTTAGTCAGGCTGTGTAAATGTTAGCGCACTTACACAGCCCTAACCAACCCACCGAATACAGCGGCGGGCAGGCTGACTCAATTATAACAGCCATGAACAAAACGCCCCGGTGGATTTATCGGGGCGTTTTGTATTACTTACCGGGAAGGAACCAAAATGCCCCCAACAAAAGGAGTCAATATGTGCGACAAGGATCAGATAAACAAGATTGACGCTGCTCATCGTCTTGCCAAGATTCGGAGAGGCTGGGAAGAAGCAGTCTGCGGTCAAGATTTAGATGCTGTCAAGGTGTCAAGGGATCTGTTGGCCTTTTGCTCCATGATATAGAGGAAGCCGTCGGCTTTTAACCTGGCGAAATCAGAAAGGTGATCTCCCAAGTTATTGCAGTGAAGTAAATTGAGGTGAAAAAGCCCCGCCCCGGTGCGGGGATCCCCATAAAAAGTAATAAGGAGTAATCATGGAAAAGGATAGAAGAGCCATTTTATATGCCCGAGTCAGTACTGATGATCAAAGAGGAAACTATAGTGTGCCAACTCAAATTTCTGAGAGCATAGAATATTTGGAAAGCAGGGGCTACGCTCTGGTGGGAGACCTTTTCATAGATCCCGAAACGGGTCTAGATACTTCAGAGGGGAATGGGGCAATACCTGCCTATGTAGATGACTACACATCTAGGGAGTTAAGTCGGCCAGGATTAGACAAAGCGTTTGATTTTCTCGAGTCATATGGATTTGACGTTGTAATTGTTCATTCTCTTGATAGGCTAGCCCGTGATCCATACATCCGTCAAACGCTCGAAAATGAGTTTAATGAACTAGGGGCTAGTGTAGAATTTGCGACAGGCAACTACGACGACACTCCAGAAGGAGAAGTTAGAAAAGACCTAGATGCAACATTTGCCAAATGGGAAAATGCAAAAAGATTAGAACGAGTAAACCGTGGTAAGCGAGGGAAGGCTCAAAAAGGACTCTTTGTTCACGGACGTGCTCCTTATGGATATTTTCATGACAAAAATGAATTTGGCGGACTTGGAGTCGATGAAGAACAGGCTGAAGTTGTCAGGTACGTCTTCCATCAATATGTGGTTGAAAATGTGTCCGTTCGTTCGTTAGTCAAAACCTTAAATAACAATCCCGATTTTATCCCGTTTATGGGGGAAAATTGGGCTACATCTTCCATCAACAGAATGCTGCGCAACACGGCGTATATTGGGCATGTTTATTACAATAAACACAAGAGGGTCGGTACGAAATTGATTCGTAGAGACCGGGACGAGTGGATGAAAATACTTATCACCCCTATTGTGGATGATGCACTATTCGCTGAGGCTCAAAGGAAACTTGAGTATAACAGAAAGAAAAAACGCAAACAGCCTAAGCGGAAATATTTTTTGACAGGCATGATTTTTTGTGATGAATGTGGGAAAGCTTATCATAGTCAAACGAATAATATAAGTAAGAGGCGCAGAACAGAAACCCCGATCTATAGGCACAGGAAATCAGCAGGACATTGTTTAAACCGTCAAATAAGTGCAAGGATGCTTGATCCGCTCGTGTGGGACAAAATTAAAGAATTGCTTCTCGATCCCGAGAATTTACGTGAAGGATATAGTGAAGCTGTCGAAAAGGAATTGGCAGCTCAAAAAAGACAACAAAAATACCAGGAAGAGCTGATCTCACAGATACAGAAACTTGAACAGAGGAGGCGCAATCTGATAATTGCGTACACTGATCCTGATTTGGGTATCACGAAAGCTGAGTTTCTCAACCAGCGCACACAACTTGACGATGAAATCAAAAAAATTAGAGAGAGAATTCGGGAAATTGAAGCCAGGTTTGCCAACCTGCCAACTGCAGAGGAATTTGAGACGTTAGAAAGATTCGCCGAGGAAATACGGGTGCGACTGATAAGCGATGAGTGGGAACCAACTTTAGCTAACAAGCGACGAATTCTACAATTATTGCATGTTGAAGTTTTGGTAGACATAGATAGAAATATACGTCTTTCTGGATGGTTTGGAAAAGATCATGGTTTATTGTCTAAAACATGCTCATGATCGGTCCGCCGGGCTCAGGTAAAACCCTTTTGGCGCGCGCCATGCCAGGGGTGCTGCCTCACATGACCATCGACGAAGCATTAGATGTCACCCGCATCTACTCCATCGCTGACCAATTGCCTGCTGACTTACCCGTAATCCAGCAGCGCCCCTTTCGAGCACCGCACCATACAATCTCTCACGCCGGTTTGGTAGGCGGCGGCAACTGGCCCACTCCAGGGGAGATCTCATTGGCACACCGCGGCGTGCTCTTCCTGGATGAATTTCCCGAGTTCGGCAGCCGCGTCTTGGAAGTCATGCGCCAGCCCCTCGAAGACAAACAGGTCACCATCTCGCGCGCCCAGGGCTCGTTGACTTTTCCAGCCAATTTCCAACTGATCGCGGCGATGAACCCCTGCCCATGCGGTCATAGCGGCGACTCAGAGCGAGAATGCACCTGCTCTCACCAAACCGTGACCCGCTACCAAAAACGTATCTCTGGTCCCATGCTCGACAGAATTGATATTCACATCGAAGTCCCGCGCGTCGATTTTGAGAAATTGTCTAATAATAGAAGGGGAGAAAGCTCAGACGAGATTCGCGCCAGAGTAGAAAAAGCCCGCCAGAAACAAAGAGAAAGATTTTCCGGTCTCAATAACGGGGTGATGACCAACGCCGATATGCGCGTCGCTGAAGTACGTCAATTTTGCGAATTAGATGATGCCGGGCAGCAACTTGTCAAGGCTGCAATGACCCAGCTCCAATTATCCGCGCGAGCCTATCACCGTATCCTGAAATTGGCGCGGACTATCGCGGATTTGGCTGGGGAGGAGAGCATCCAATCCGGGCATCTGGCAGAAGCATTGCAGTATAGACCGAAGGGGATGATGGTGTAGAGTAAAAGACGGGAGAGAAAAGACATTGGGTAAGGGCAACCCAGCAAAAAACGTAAGTGAATCAACGAATCTCATCAACGCGGATATGCGCGTTGATGAGATTCGTTGATTTTGTGGATTAGATAAAGTGGAAAAAACTTATTTAGGCTGTCCTCAACCCGCAGGCTTAGTTCGTCATGCGCATCAAAATAGGATTCAGTGAGGGATCACGAACCAACCAGCCCTGACGCTGCTTTTCCTGCTGGATACCAGCCGAATTCAGACGCTGACGGACTTGGTCAAGTTGATCTTGATTTGAGAAAATCATCTCAAAGGAAAGCAAACGGGCGTGATCTGATGTCGGGGGCTGCGCACCAAGCCCGGCCCAAATATTTAATCCTAGGGTGTGATGGTATCCCCCGGCGTTGATAAAACTGGCTGAAGGAATTTTTGCGGAAATGGGCGGGCGTTCAAATCCCAATATGTCAATATAAAAGCGGTTAGCTTTTTCCAAATCTGCTACATGTAAATGGACATGCCCAATGGCAGTGCCATACGGTAGGCCGTTGAAGAGTTGTGGATTGTGTGTGCGTTCGCTTAGTACGTCATCAATATCCAGTGGATGGGTATACATCAAAAGGGTATCTTGATTTATATACCATTGGGAATGTGGACGATCACAATAAATTTCGATCCCGTGACCATCGGGGTCGGTCAGGTATAGGGCTTCACTAACACCGTGATCAGATGCCCCATCTATGGGGGGTTGTCTTTCAATAATGTGATGCAGTACCTGTGCCAGCGCGAAGCGAGATGGCAATAACAGAGCAAAATGATATAGACCCGTTCGCCGATGGGAAATTTTTGCACCAGGCTGATGATGTAACTTGAGCAATACAGTCTCTCCAACCCCTAACGAAACTGTACCATTCGCTCGTTTCAAAAGGCGCAGACCGATCCTGTTTTGATAGAAATTCAGCGAACGCTCTAAGTCGGCAACAGACAATGATACTGTGCCCAATTTAAGTTGTGGATCAATTATATGAGGGGTGTGCATAATGTTTTTAGGAAAAAGCGGTCAATAAGTTTGAGATTTGCCTGAAAGGTAACCCAAAGACGTTATTGATAATCATGGAAATTTGTACAGCAAGAACACCGAGACACAAAAAAGATTGAACTTTATCCAACTGCTGAATAGGAAGTTGTTTGTGATTGTTTTTTGTGCCCAAGACCTTGGAGAAGAGGTCGAAAATGGGTTCTATAGCTGTTTTTCGACTTTTCAGCCATTTTTTGAAAGGTTCCTCAGCTATAAAATGATGGTAGGCTATGGCGTAGCGACCATTCTGCCACTTGGTTGCCGGAGTTAGCAAAACTATACCTTCTGAAGCCCAATTTCTAACACGCATGGCTTTGAAGTAAGCATTATCTCCAGTAATAGCTTCTGGGTCAAAAGAAAACAGTGCTTTTTTTTCTGCTCAAACACCTGACTTTCGGAGACAGAAGCCGTTTCTACTTGAGATAATTTCGGAAAGCCTGAAAGATTACAGGTCAAATGCAGGCTGTATCCGTATACCCAGCCATGATAAGCACTTTTGCGCCAACTGGCATCTTGGTCTAAATTACGCAATTTGTCTGGCACCCGTCCTTCCAGCCTGTCGGATTGATGCCAAACTGGCCCATGTGCTTTGAAAAGGCTACCATCTTCAAGTAGCACTTGGCTGTCAAAATTTGGGTGCAAATCTTCTGTCCAATGCCCAAGAAAAGTGATAAAGGCTTGTAAAACTGGATAAAGTGCTTTGAAACGCCGCGATAGTGTTATGCGGTGTGGAGTTTTCTCGAAGCCAAGAGAAAATGCTTCGGAAGAATGCTGCTCTAACCATCTGTGCTGTGCTTTAAACGCTGTAATCCCTCGAATGAGCATCATGGTAAAGAAAACTATCAAGCTTCGGTCTTTATACTCAAAGGGATGACCAAGATGGACACCCTTGTTCTGCTCTTGCTTGAAAAGCTCAAACAAAGTAAAGTAGACACCGACATAGTCGGCTTTGGTCGGTAATTGCATGGCTCATCTCCTGATAATTTGATAGGTTACCAGTATGATGAACCGTCCTGCCGACTATGTCAACCTATTATGCACACCCCTCAATTATATGTTTCATATTTTATAGATTCGCTTTTCATCAAAGTATGTACACAACTGCCCCTGCCTCGCAAATTATCGCGAGACAGGGGGCATATGTGTAAAGGAATGTGCTACTACAAAGCTTTTTCTATTTCCTTGCCACGTAATGCAAAGAAAATTCCGAGTGTAAGCAAGGTTACCTGAAATTCCATGCCCCCCATTGGATGGGTAGCGGAAGGTGCGAAAGACCATTGCCCCCAATGAGCCATGAAAACAGCACCGAGCATGGGCGGAATGATGAGTAAACCACCCAAGCGAGTAGCCCAATCTGGCAAAAAGCCACCCAAAAGGACTAGAGCACCTCCAAGGGATTCGAATATTGCTACCAAAGCCCACACAAAAACGGGCATCCCCATCATCTGGGCTCCACCTGACAAATCGGCAAATTTCCCTAATCCATGAAACAGGAAGACGCCAGCTACGGCAAGGCGAATGCCCCAATGAGCATAAGGTGATAGTTTTTTCAAAGCGTTCATAATTATTACTCCTTTGGTGAAAAGTATTAACTGAATTGAATATTCAGGGATTTTTACTGTACAGAAATCACAGCTTCGCTGGCTTCAAAGCCTGCATTTTTGTGTGTGCCATCACAAAAGGGTTTGTTTGCCGATTGACCACAGCGACACAGAGCGACCATTGAACCCTGTGTTTCGCTCACGTTGCCCTCGGCATCAGTAACAGTGGCTGTGCCTGAGATCAAAAGCGGGCCATTTTCCAGGACTTTGATTTCAACTTTTTCGGACATGATTGTCTCCTTTAGACTTGGATATTTTGGATAAAAAACTACGTGGCAGGGAATATGCCCATAAGCCACAAAAGAGAGAGTCAATCGCAGACATCTCTAAAGATATGTTATGATTGCAACATCTGTTGCTAAAGCAATTCCTGTTGCTTTGCGTGCGACAAACAAGATAATAATTGTCTTGTTCGTTCATTGCAACCAACAAAATATCAAGGTTGTTGGAAAAACAACAGATTTGAAAAAGTGTTGAACAAGTTGGAGATCGTTTTATGGTTATGCCGAAAGAAAATACCGCTGCTCGTTCCCTCTTTGATGTTGTAGGAATTGACCCCCGCATTTTGCGTACTCGCAAATTAATTACAGATAGTTTTCAAGCGTTAATGGCTGAAAAAGACTTTCAATCTATCAGTGTACGTAATATTACCGACCGTGCAACAGTAAATCGTGCAACTTTTTACGCTCATTTTGTGGATAAGTATGATCTATTCGATTATGTTATTGCTTATTCATTTCACGAACTGATCCGGGGACGCCTAACACACAGCTGCGGCTTTACTACCAACAACCTGCGCCTTTTGCTGCTTACCGTGCGTGATTATTTATCCGGACATTTGGAGCACTGCACACCGGGTAACCAGAAAAATATCCACCCATATGTTGTTCGTCAGGTTCATGAACAAGTTCATGAGTTTATACAGCATTGGCTTGAGCCAATAGCAGATAATCTGGATGCCGCCGCCGCATTAATAAGCTGGGCTATTACAGGCGTTGGCATCCACTATAGCGAAAATAAAACCCTTGAAATAGATGCCGATCAGATGATGACAGTGCTTATACAAGGTTTAAATGGAATTGACATTACGCTGGACTAAAGAAACTTATAAATACGCCAAAATCTAATATAGATAAAACTATCGACATTCGTAATAGAGCTCAAAAGAGCAATCTTGCTATCATGATCGGATTGATAACGAATCTATGTTTAGCAGCTCTTAAAACAGGAATTGGTATCTTAGGCCATAGCCCAG
>JACKQG010003279.1_pt1 | contig 20046 bp, 15 predicted proteins | sample 8237621 | NCBI WGS metagenome assembly JACKQG01 (sample SAMN15677084, study PRJNA649215) | marine metagenome | biome: marine; feature: Black Sea; material: saline water; isolation source: suspended particulate matter (SPM) from the Black Sea western gyre | collected 2013-06-09/2013-06-10 | depth... | reverse complement strand
GCGTATACAACAGCCCGAACGCATCCGTGCGTTTGATGATCCCATTGCGAATCAAATACGCCAAATGCTCCAGGCCGATGCAATAGTCATGTGCCGCGCGGCTCAAGGCACGTTCGCGCCGTTCGGGTGGAAGCGGCTTCGCAAACCGGGCTAGATGCCAGTTCTCGTCCACGGCTGGCGTGAAACCGTATTGGTACTCGCTGATCAACAACGCCCGCTCGAGCGCGTCGTTCGGATCCAGCGTCAAAACTGCTTCACGAAGCGAAGTCGATCGTCCCCAATCACCCAGCTCGGCGAATCGCTGCGCGTGCCGGCTGAGGATCGCTTTCTGCGTTTTCGGGCTCAATGTCGGCGCGTTGGTCTGGCTGGAAGCGAGCAGCCGACTCGACAAGTCTTTGGAAAGCCAGTGGCCGACCGTTCCCAGATCGAACGATTGCTTAATCTGTTCTCGCCGTTCCTCGTCGTGAACAAGCTCGATTTGCAGGTTGACGCGCTGCTGATCATCGACGTTGTATCTGCCTTGCACGATCGTAGCAATTGGCCGCTCCAGTCCGCCTGACAACGTATCTTGCAGCTCGCGCAAGACGGCTCGTGCTTCTTCAATCTCGACGACCGCCACACCCGCGTGAGCCATTAGCGAACTGCTCAACCGGTCGCTGTATCGAGACTGCAGGTAATCAAACTTCTGGGCAAAGTCATCGCACAGAAAAGGCGGCACCGCGATGAGGTGTCGGATGCCTCCCGCGAATCGCTGGCGGACTTCGCCGACCGTCGTAGCACAATACTGGACAAGTTGCGTGACATCCGATTCGTCACTGCAAGCAAAGCTTCCGCGCCACAATCGGACACCGAGTTTCGAGTCGCAGACAACGACTCGGAGCATCCGCTGTTCTTCTTGACGCTCGAAAGACAATACCATCAACGCGTCGGCTCGCAGCGTTTTGCCAAGTCGCAAACGCTGCTCGACTTGGTCTGCCGTGACCAGAGCCATTAGTTGCAGCTCACGCATCGCCTCCCGTAACCTCTCACGTTCGACAAGTTGAAGCGAATCGTTCTGTGAAAGTTCGACCGTCAACAGGTCCAGCAGCCCAGTCTCAGCGACCCGGTCGGTCGCCATCAACGCCCACCGTTGAAGCTTCTGTTCAGCACCGATCGCCGAAGCCAGCGGTAGCACCATCAAACTAACGAGGAGGAGTGGTTGTCGCATTGCGGTTGTTGCGAAAGTTGGCTGAGGTTAGTCAATTCTACGGACGAGCAAACAGATGTGCCATGCCCCGAAGAGTGGTTCGGACGTGCGCACCGGCTGACGCAGTTCCGCGTAAGGCACACTGCCATCTGTCCGGCACGTGCAACGTCTGTTTGGATTGTCTTTGCTCTTTCTCAATAAGTTGGCCGCTGGTCGACTTCAACGGTGACGATCGGCTCTATGTTGACCTCAGCGACGATTGGTCAGGTGAAAGAACATCAACCGTCTCGTACATAGGATGGTAATGCTCGATGCAGGGACTTTGTCCAGGCCCTAAACACACCGATTGCGAATCAGGTTAGCGGAGAAGGACCGACGCGATCGTAATGGCAATCGTGATCGCCAAAACGATCACGAATTTGATGAGCCCGTGATAACGTTCAATGAGGCCTTCTTCGACATCCCGATCGGTTATTCCGAGGAACTGCTCGATGCGTTTCTCGAAAAACACAGCGTCGCTCTCAACGGGCAAACGGGACAAGATTCGCTTTCGGCGTCCATGCCTGGTCAGGACACAGACGTCGTACGTGTAAAAGGTGCGATCGGCCGCTTGATTCCTGTGTAATCGCCTCCGGCAGTAGAGTTGTTCGACATCATCCGCAGGGATCGTCTTGGTTGGCCAGAAGAACGGCTCGTGTCGAACCGAGATCCGCTGGTGATCGACAACGATGGCGAGGCGGTATATCGCGGTGAGGTAGATGGGCACGAGGAGACCCAGCAGGATGCCGGCCGCGATAGGATGGACGAGCCAGACGACGCCGACGACGGCCAGCCCGATCGCCAAGACGCCAATCGCCCAGGGCACACCTCCCTTGAGAGCGGGACCCCTCGTGATGAACAGACGGTTGCCGCGATCTTCGACGCGGTAGCCCTGAGGTGGGTCTTGCATTAGGGGCCTGGTTGAGACCGTTTGAAGATGAACTCCCCGGTCTTTGTGGTAGCCACAATGGACACAGAGGACATCAGTAGCCTCCATCACGGCTCGACAATGAGGACAGAAGGCCCCGGGCGATTTCGTGGCGTACGTATCAGCGTTGGCGGTGCCAGTAGCGTGCTGGGTGGTTTCGCCGGAAGCCCCCGTCGGGATCGTCAATGCCTCGCCGCACGCCGGGCATCTGATGCGTTTACCGGCGAGCCGGGCGGCTGCCTTGAGACGCTTTCCGCACGCACAGGTTAAACGATAGGAAATCTGTATTCCCCCAATTCTGATAGAAGGTCTTGTCTGTGCTACGGGAAGAGAGATTGTAGCAAACCATCACTGCGTGGTGTTGTCCAAGGTGGAGAGATAATCGCGATCACTTCTACTCAGGCTGTCGACCGGGACGGTGATGACCTTGCCATCGGCCCGTCGTAGCATCGCTTTGCCGTCCTTGAGTTCGACCAACTCGGCTTTGACCGAAAACTGGCCGCTGGTATCGGTCCACATCCGGGGCTGGATGCCCCCTGCTGTGGCCTCTTTGGGCTCGATCCCGTGCTTAGACAACACGCCGCGGAGCCGTGTAGTTGTTTCGGCGTGCTGCTGTAATTGAGCCTCCAACTGCTTCCGCTCCTCTTGCCATTTTTCCAGGAGTTTCGCGTTCTCGTCCATCAATCGCTTGCGATCTCGATCGAACGCTTCTCTTTCCTTGGCCAGGTCTTGTATGGCCCGATTCGCCCCTGAGTCCGGATGTTTGCGGCGGGATTGCTCGAACGCCTTTCCAAGTTGTTCCCTGGTGGTCTGGACTTGCTTTTCCAGGTCATCCCTCACATTCTCGAGGTTCTCAATCTCTGCAGCCAGTGACTTCATCACCTCTCGATAAGTGCGAAACCCGGGAGCCAGCGCTGCGCCATGGGCCGCCATGTCTGTCTTGAAGGCTGCCTCGATATCCTTGATAGATGTCGTGTCTTCGAACCCTAACATCATCTTCAGACGCCGGGATTCCATTAGCATCGCGCGAGTGTCAGGCCGGCTGTCCGTCCCCTGGGCGAACGCCTGGCGGAGGAACGTCATATCGTTGGTGGTGATCCAGAGGGTGACGGCCAGGCCGACCTGTAATAGGGCCCGCCAGGTTGGATAAGATGAGTTCGCCATAGATTTGGCCTTTCGTGTCGAATTGTCTGTCAGAAACACGCGCAGGTATCCCTCGCCAGTCTGACGAGGGTTCTTACTTTTTGAGCTGGTCATTCGATCTTGAAGTTGACGGCAAGTGTCGCTATCGGACTCCACCAACCGTTAATTGTCCTCACCAATAGTAAGTGCTCGATGCCAACCACGCAAACGACTACAATCGCCACGCTACCTTCAGTATCTGCGATTGCTCGCGCTCAAACCGCCGCCGAGCATGCGATCAGAGAACGGAGCCGAAACGCTCCCGGTCATCGTACCCGCGTGATCCAAAAGGTCCGTCGTTTCTCAAGTAGTATCGCTTGCTATAACTCTTGTCCCAAGAAGAATCCGGCTCCTCGTAGGCGTAGATCACCACGACCACGCCTCCAGGCCGGGCGCCCGGCACGCCAACGGCCAAGTCGAACTGGCAGTCGCCATCGAAGTCGCCTAGAACCAATGATGAGCCGTATTCGAAGCCAGAGAAATACGCCTCGATTCTTGGGTGCCCATCCCGGATGGAGAAGATACTGGGAGGGGTAGTGGCGACAGTAGAAATCCCCAGAGAGACCCGAGAACATGTGGCGCGCATTCAGCCGTTCGAGGCTGAGCCGCCTCGGCTTATGAGGCCGACGGAATTTATTGCTGAAGAGGCGGTGGAAGAGTCTCATTGTCTTGTCCCTCCGAATTAGTGATCCTGCAAACGGGTTCAGACTACCTGCCACTGCAATGTCGATTGCCGTTGTGGCCGGAAGGCGGCCAGAAGAAGACGAATTCTCTTCCGGGTCCGCACCAGGTGCGCGAATGGAGGATCGGACAAGAAGGTTTTTCGGGAATTTTGGCCACTCCTGAGCCTAACTGGCAATACACCTTGCGAGGCCAACGGGTAGGGACCGGCTCGGCAAATTGACTGGAAAGGAAAGAATCATGCCAAGAATCAACAGAAAGAACCGCAAGGAGCAGCGACGACGGAGTCAGAGCAGAAGACTGGCCTTCGAATCGTTGGAAAACCGAAGATTGCTCGCCCTGTCACCGGTCAACTTGACCGGCAGTACGTTGACCATCGAAGGCACCGACGAGGCCGACACGTCTGAGGTTCGTTTGGTGGGAAGCCGGCTCTACGCCGATCTGAACGGAAGGACGTGGGACTATCGCAGTTCGAGTGTCAGCAGAATCGTCTTCAACGGTCACGACGGGGATGATCAGTTCAGCAACTTCACAAGCACGCCATGTACCGTCAGCGCCGGCGCGGACAACGACACGATCCGGGGCGGCGGAAGTGCCGACATTATCCACGGTGGACCCGGCGACGACACTATCTATGGACGTGGTGGTGCGGACTACGTCCAGGGCGGCGCAGACTCGGACACCGTGTACGGTGGAGGCGGCGAGGATCAAATCTACGGAGATGGCGGCAATGATTGGATCTACGGCCAATGGGGCAACGACCGCATCTATGGCAACAGCGGAGACGACCATCTGCATGGCGACGACGACAATGACACACTGTACGGTGGGTCAGGACGCGACGTGATCGAGGGAAACGCTGGAGCCGACACGATTCATGGCGGAAACGAAATTCTGGGCTACTTCTCCTACCATCCCGGTACGGTGGCCCTCGAGGCGTGGAACCTTGGCGGCGACACGATCGATGGGGGCAGCGGCAGCGACACAATCAACGGTGGTGACGAACTGATTTTCGTGCTCCACAGCGGCCGCTGGATTCCCTACAACCACGGTGTTCCGGGAGATAGGATCGCTGGTGGCGGTCAGGCGGACACCATTCATGGCGGCGGTGGAGATGATGAAATCCTCGGCCAAGGAGGGGCAGATCAACTGTGGGGCGACGTTGGCAACGACGTGTTGCACGGCGGCAACGACAACGACCGCCTTCACGGCGGCGACGGTCACGATACCATCAATGGCGATTACGGTGACGACCGGATCTACGGCGGCGGCGGAAACGATACGATCGACTGCGGAGGTTCTACCTACCGATCGGTCCATTACGTCCGGGGAGGCCTAGGTAACGACACCGTGCAAGGCAGCCCAGGGATCGATCACATTTGGGGCGATGTGGGCGACGACACGATCCATGGCGGCTCGGGCAACGACCGTTTGTACGGCAACAGCGGCGATGACCACATTTTTGGTGACGCCGACAACGACACGATCTACGGAGGAACAGGCATCGATGACCTGCGGGGCGGTGACGGTCACGACTCCATCGTGGGTGGAAGGGACCGTGATACCATATCCGGCGATGATGGCGATGACACAATCAGTGGTGGATACGGCAACGACACACTCTACGGCGGAGCCGACCGCGATTCTATCAACGGTGGTTTCGGCGACGACACCATCTACGGTGGAGGCGGCGCAGACGTGATCGATGCCTACTTCGGCCACGACGACGTCTGGGGCAACGGTGGCGATGACATCATCGACGCAGGCTATGGCAACGACGAAGTCTGGGGCGGCGCTGGCAACGACACCATCGACGGCGAACGCGGTGACGACAGTCTGTGGGGAGGCGACGATAACGACACCGTCAGCGGAGATGACAGGCTGATCGGTGGGCATGGTGCGGATCATCTATATGGAGAAGATGGCCATGATACGCTGTTCGGCGGAGATGATGACGATTTCCTCCACGGCAATGAGGGTAACGACCGATTGCTTGGCGGTTGGGGCGAGGACGACCTGTTTGGCGGTTCCGGGAATGACGGCCTTTATGGTGGCCCCGATAACGTGCTCGACCGTCTTTACGGGGGCCGCCTGGGCGATGATCGCTATCTGAGGGGAGGCGGTGACGAAATGCTGTTCCGCGACCACACCGACGTCGAGATCAGCATCAGCAACTCCGGCCGCCGCTGGACGGATCTGGAGGTCGAACAGCTCGATATCGCATTCGCGCAATTGTACGAGCGGACCGGTTCGATGCGCATCCTGAAGGACACGAAGTGTCGAGGGCCGCTCAAATTCGTCAAAGCGGCTTCCAGCGTCGATTGGCGTGGACGTAACGAGACATGGTGGTCGCCATCTGCGAACGCCTGGAAGCGGAAGATCCAAATAAGGGACTGGAACGAAAACGACGACGACGACAACCTGTGGGCCCGCTCAGCAGTCATCCACGAAATCGGCCACAATTGGGACTCGTCTCGCGACGCGGATCATCATCCCGATGGTAGGGATTACTGGCGTCGATTCAGGCGTCTGCACTTCTATTACTCGGGCAACCCCAACGACTACGCGGGGAGTTACGGTGAGACAGACCGAATGGAAGACTGGTGCACGGTGTTGCAGGCGGCAATGGGGTACGAAGAAACCCTCGGGTATCCCGCGGTGGAATCCGTTACGCTGGTATGGAAACTGGCCGTCGTCAACGACTTTCTCGATGGCTTCGCCCCGATCGACATTGGGGTCCTTACGGGATAGCCTTCGCCCCGTAGTGACAGGCGTCTTTGGAGCAGCCAGTTTGAATCAAGCCGCCGGGCCGTGCCCGGCGGTTTCTGTTTCTTGGACTTGGAAGCGCAACCACCAACTCGTAAGCAGAAGATGGGCGGCCATCCATTCTTGACCCCGTTGGTCGCAACGCCGACTGAGGACAGGTCTTCCTTGAAAGCGATGTCGGGTTTTCGTCCCGCGGCCCACAGTTCCGTGGTAGTAGCGGTGCCACCCAGCCGCCACATCGAGTTTCTTCCCGATATTGCGGAGATCTTTCTGCGAGTTGGCCGCTCCCGCTCCGTTTTGGCAATTCTACAGTTGCCGAGGGAGCCCGAACGTTCCGGTGCCGTTTTCTCAACCCCTTTTGAGTCAAGGAGTAATTGGCTTGGCTTCACGGTACCGACCACGGCCCTGAAAGGCAACACGATTGCCCGCTTCCCGATAGTGATCAACTGGGACCAAGGCGGAAACAAAGGACCTGAGCAAGTCGCTCTACCCACGAGTACCTACAAGATCGGCATCAACCCAGAGACGAAAGGCTGGGGGCTGTTCCTCGCTGTCGAGAGTCAGTGAGTCCTGCAGGTCTCGCGGCCGCGACCGAAAAAGTGTGTCAATCGAGCCATGTGCCCGTCACGCTTCGTCCATCTGTTGTACCAGTTGCATCAGCCGTGACGGGCGGGCAAAATCTCAATTCGTCCGGCGATGGAAGCCGCAAACGCCGATTCACTTCGATCACCTGGATAGTTCGGGGACGAAACACGTCCGAATCGTTGCGATCACATGCTTGCGCCGATCGCACCTCATGACCGTGAAAGGAAGAAGCCCATGAGATACGCCGCGTCGATGACCGTAATTCTAGTGCTGCTGTTCGTAGTCGTGGCTCCAAGCTCTGCGCGGAAGTGGACGGACAGCACGGGGAAGTTCTCCACGGAAGCCGAGTTGACCGAGATACAGGGCAATACGGTCATCTTGGAAAACACCGACGGGCGGAGAATAGCGGTCCCAATTGCGAGATTGAGTGAGGCCGACCGTCAGTACCTCAGGTCAATGGGCAAATCAGCTTCCGAGCCGCCTGCCCAGCCAGAGACTCCAGATGGCAGCAAGCCAAATCTTGAAGAAGAATCGCCCCTCGAAATCACGAACAGCATTGGAATGAAGCTGAAACGAATCCCAGCGGGCGAGTTCAGAATGGGGACAGACGGGACCGGTCTTCCGAACGAAAAGCCACGACGCCGCATGCGCATTCTTGGATCGTTCTACATGGGAAAGCACGAGGTGACTCAGGAGCAGTTCCAACACGTGATGGATACCAACCCGAGCCGCTACGCCCAATCCGGCGAATCCAGTGACAGGGTCGACGGATTGGACACAAACCCGCATCCTGTGGACAACACAACCTGGGACGATGCACTGGCGTTTTGCCTGGCGTTGTCGCAGTTGCCCGAGGAGGCGGGCCGTCAATATCGTTTGCCGACCTCTGCGGAGTGGGAATATGCTTGTTTGGCAGGTGCCGAGGGAGGCTTCTGTTTTGGCGACGACGAATCCCAGTTGGGACGGTATGCCCGGTACGAGGACAACTCGCAGCGGCATCCCTGGCCGGTGGGATCGCGGCGTCCGAATGCGTTCGGTGTCTTTGACATGCACGGGAACGTACAGGAATGGTGCACAACTCGCCGAGACCTGTACAAGACGTCCGACGTGGCCCACGATCCGACCGATCCATTCGGCTCAATCCCGCAGGCCAAACTCAAAGTGCGACGTGGAGGTCGTTCGGGCCACAAAGCAGATGCTTGCCGTTCGTCGGTCCACGTGAATTACGCCCTTTCCATGGAGATCACGTCCGGCTTTCGAGTCGTGATGGTGGAAATCGCGAACAAGCCGTAGATGGACCGATTTGACCTAATAGTACCGATTCACCGACACATTGACTTCAGCATCGAAGGGCTTCTCCAGGTTGTTTTGCATTGGGAAGGCACCGGAGACCCGAAACGTGGTGTTGCTGATCAGCTCGGCATGTAATCCAACGGTAGCGTTCATCACGTCGACACGCCCGAACGTATTGCCGAATTGGTAGGTGTTCGGCCCGAGCACGCCGGTGACCACGTCGGCATCTGAAAGCGTCGTGGTGTAGTGGAGTTCCGCAAGCGACGCCAGTCCCGTCACAACGCACGCATCAGAATTTCGGTACAGCCAGTAGCCTGCCGAGAGGTCTGCGTGCAGAAGCGTTTGATCGGTGACCGTCCCGAACGAGCCGGAGGCGGGGAGCACTGTGTCCACGTAATCGACGCGGTTTCCGCCGGTTGGAATATCCAGTTGCAGAAAACCCTGCCAGAAAAACCGGTCGTTCGGCACCCGAAGTAGGCCGACATACGGCGCAAGATGGACTGCCTGGTTGTGGACGGTGTAGCTGGTGGTGAGTACCTGGCCCGTTACGTCGCTGCCGGTTGGCATGACAATACCTAGACCTGCTGCCAGCGAACCATTTGGGCCGCCCGCGAGTAGTCTCTTCAACGAGATCGACAGATCGCCGATACTGCCTCCCTCCGCACTGAGACCCGCCGAATTGAATTGATAAGCATCAACGAAGGGCATGCGCACGTCGACCGACCACAAATCGTCCAGAAAGGTCCTCTCCAATCCGATCGTGAAACGATCGACGGAATCGCTTTGCTCCGCCCCAGGTGCTAGCGTGTTCGCGTCGGAATCAAAAGCGTTGTGGAAGTGGTGATACATGAAGTAGCACCGGTTCATGGGCAATGCCTTGTTGTTTTCGGCAATCTTCAGGCGACGGCCACCGCCGGCAAGCGGCAAGCTTGAGAATGCGTTCGAGTTCCCGGCGACGGTGACTTGTCCGCCCTGACTGAAGAAATCACCCAGCATGTTCGGCACACTGGCCAAGCGCAAGGAAGGCGCGCGAAACGCCAACAGCCCCAAATCCGGTATCAGGTCCCCGCGTATCGGCCTGGGGCGAGGTGGGGGTTCGTCTGCCGGTTCGTCGTCACGTCGCGGTGGTTTCTTTGCGTCGGCAGCAACAGCCTTCTTCGCTGGAGCCGCAGGGGCTGGGTTCGTCTTCGGCTTCGGCTGCTGGGCGAAGAGAACATCTTCTGATACCACCGGCGTCACGACAGAACCATGGTCGATGTCCGCGTCCGCACCCAACAAAACTTGCGTCGTCTCCGCCACGAGCAGCGAGAACAGGAGCCCGCTGACTAGGTGAAAGCGGATGTGCGACGCTACTCCGTTGCGGACAGGTTTATGTGGAGTACCAACGATATGCACAGGATTGCACCTCCCTGCACTTCTAAAACCGCCTGGGATAGCCGAACGCCCGAAGACACTTTGCGCAGATACTCCGGAACCTCTCTAACGATATCGGCCCATGCACGGAAGCGGGTTAGAGAAAAAGCATCCTTTACCGAGCCTTTTGGTCAACCATTTCTGGCATAAGAAGCGGAAGTTCGGGGGACTTCGATGGTCACAAGAAAGGGGCGATCTACCCCCACCGTTCATCCGGTAGGGAGTCTGTCTGCACAATCCCGAGCTGAACGAGGGCTTGAGAATGCGTATCCCGAGAAAATACCCCGTTGCCGCTGCCGGTTTCCTACCGAGAGGCCGGGATCTCGATAATGTTCTTGAACCGTTCGGGGTCCACTTCCTTGTAGGCATCGCGCAGCACTCTATAAAGTCCGGGCTGAGATCCCCCTTCGACCCTGTTGTCACGCGACACATCGCCGATGCTGTAGATGGCTCTTTTCAGAGAATTGCGGAAAAGGTAGACCTTGATTCGCCGGCCGCCCTTGAGCACGAATTCCAGGATACCCCATAGCCGGTGGCTCGACTCATCGCCACAGCGGATCGGAGGTGGGTCTTGTGTCATGGCCGCCAAGACCCGTGGAATGTATGCTTCCGGCAAGGTGAACCCGCCCGGTTCGGTTCGCCACGGGTAGCCCGTCGGCGAGGCTTTCACTTCGGCGACAATCTGCTCGACTTGTTCCGCGCCGGGTAGGGTGGGTGGCTGAGATGACCCGCAACCGCCCAGCTCGCCAACCAGCAATGCAGCAACCACCGCCAAGAATACGCCGCGTTTCATTTCGCTCAGCTCCCGCTCACTCATTCAAATGGTCTCCCCAGGTGCTTCCGCTAACGATCCTCTCACTGTAACTTGGATCACCTCGACGTCAATCCACAGGCTGGCGCCGCCGAAGTGTCGCTCCGTTGTCGCGTCGTTAGGGCCAGCGGCTACAAGAAACTAAACGGACACAATTGCGTTGTGTACCGCGTTGGAATCCAAAGTGATTACGTCGGACCAAGTCATAATGACATATCAAGAGAATTGATCGTTGCTTCAGCAGGAGAACGCCCAATATGAAGAATGCTTGTCTAACAGATTCAAGGTGGACGACCGTAGTTCTTATTTCCGAGGTGGTTATTGGCTTCTTGGGAACCGGGACCTCGTTCGCCGCCGACCGCAAACCGCCAGCCGAGGAGAGGAACGAGTCCGGGCTACGTTCCCGCAATGAGGACGCCTCGGACGCATCGCAAGGTGAACCGGTCGTTACCGGTCCCTACGGCGGCCGATGTGGCGACGTTCACCGACAAGGTAGTCGCCTACGAATCCAAGTACCCGACGAGCGACTTCGCAAAACAGATGATCTACACCTGCACGTCCAGTCCAGCATATCCCAAAGTCCACAATAGCTGGGATGGATATGTCTCCAACGTTTGGGCGGATGGCAAAGTAGGACGTTTCTTTTCTCACGAGACCCCCTGGGACAAAGACGGACAGCCGGGAAGTTATCAACTGACTGCAGAGAATCTCGTTGATCTGATCAACAACAAGACCACTGGGAAGTTGCATATTCACGGACACGGACTACTGCCGTCTTGGTTCCTTGAACGCTCCGCTTTCACAGCCAAGCACGTCGCTCAACTCAAGAACGACGGGGCCTGTCCCCTGGTCACTACGGTATCCTGTCACACCGGCGAATACGATTCCGAGACCGACCCGTCCATCGTCGAATCCATGATCCGTCACGCAAAGGGCGGTTCGGTTGCCATCGTCGCGCCGATCCGGACTGGCAAACCCCACTTTCACAATCGTTCGGACATGCGTCTGATGGTCACCGAGGGCAAACTCGATGGCACCACCCAGACGATGACGCGCTATTGGTGCAATGGTCTCGGGCGCGAATCTGAACGCGGCTACAGCGACGATTGCCGTTATTGAGAGAGAATGACCGAATCCACTCTCCCTCATGAAACCAAGCAGCGTTTTAGCCCCAATAGCCCCGTGCCCGAATGGTGCGAGAATAGGGACTGCCAGAGCGATTTCCCGCCACGTCTGGGCTCGCCCCCGTCGGACGATGTTCACAACCAGAACGCGATTCAACCATATCCGGACGCCACGGCGGAGCTTGCCTCCGTTGAGCGATGTTCCGGTGAAAACGTTTTGGAAACACCGTTCCACGCTGGCGAGCAGCGTGGTGACGCAGTGCGAGCCGATGCCGCGTTCTGGTTATGAACACTCCTCCACGGAGTCAAGCTCCGGGGTGGGAGGAACTGCCCAGGGGGACGCTTTCCATCTGGGCAACTCCAGGTTCAGCGAATGGTTCATCGGCTTTCGCCAAAACTGGGTTTCGGAGCGTCGTAGCCCCAACCGGCGAGAACGTGCCAGGCTTCCCATCGAACAAGATGCCTAGGGTCATGCGGATATGGCAAATTCTCGAGCATGTGCAGCACGTCGATGCGTCGCCAGGTCGCATCATCGTCGAGCATTGTCTTCAGAATCGTCGCATTCTCGTCCGATTTGAAGTAGATCATCGCCCGCGCCGCGAGCCAACGCCGGTCTTTGTTCTCTGACGTTACCCACTTGCTCGCGTTGGCTTCCAGCTCCCGGTCGACCGGCATGTAAACCTTGGAATAAACGTTGCCGGCAATCACCGAGCCGGCGGTAATCGACTCGGGCGGGTGGAACGTAAAGACCGGCGGTCGCGTTCCGTGATGGGCAAATGGCGCCGAGGCGTTGTCACTTCCTTCCTGTTGTTCACGTTCGCGCTGGGCGAGAACACGAAGCCTGTCAAGGATTTCCTTCGGCTGCCGATGCCACGTCAGTTCGCCAAAGAGAACCTGCGCCTTCTGGTCGTCAAGCACAATGGCCGAATCGTCCCACAGCGCAGCGCGAGTTTGGAAACCGAGAGCCGCCGCCGGGTCGCCAAGCCTCTGACTGCGTAGAAAGACCACCAGTTCCTGCCGGTCGCGTTCGAGTTGTTCCAGGTCACGCGGATAGGGCATGTAAACGCCGATCTGCTCGGGACACTTACCTTTGAGCGTTTCGAGCACGCGCATCCTGACGCCAAACACGTTGGCGGTGGGTTCACGATCGGTGCCGAGGAAGCAGGAGTCTTCGATCACGCCCCGAACAATGGCATCGCAGTCGGTCGCCATGAGGTTTAAGGTATCCACGCCGACGTAACCGCTCCCTCTGCGGTCGTAGGTGGTCAGTTCTTCAGCCTGCGGCGGCCGCTTTGCATATCCCCGCTTGAACTCCTCAAAATCTGAGTTCGGCCGTTCATCCGCGCTGGCAGGCGGCTTTCGGCCGTCTAATTCCGCATCGACGGGAAAAGTGAAAGTGACTTGATAGAACCCGCCTTTCAACTCCGCTGGCAACTTGATCGTCTTCCCTCGAACCGGGCCATAGTCTTGACGAGAGTTCAAGTAGCCTTTGATTGTGCCGATCAGTTCTTCGGGAGTCGAGAGCCGCGTCAAATCGCTCGACAATACCGGCACGCTGGTGTCGGCCCAATGGACATCCTGCGGGCTCAGAACGGCCAGATACTGAACGACAACCGGGAAACGGGTGTAGGCGTATGCCCCATAAGCTCGATTGAAATGCGGGTTGCGTGACCAATGATCGAGAAACAGCAAGACCTGCTGCTTGGTCTTCTGGGCCTGCGAGAACTCAAACCTCCCAATGTCTCCGTTGTGTACGAACTGCAGTCGATCGATTGATTGGCCTTTGAGCGTCTCGATAACCCGAACAGAGACCGTCTGAAAGTGGTTTATGTGCGTGTCGCGATGCAGCCCGTTCTTGAAGGTATGCACGGAGACGTCTTCAATCACAGCCTGGACGATCAGTTGCGAATTGGCCGCCATCCACTCAACGCTCGAGCTGTCGGTCGAGACGGGTTGTGCCCGCGTGGATCCAATCCCCAGCAGAAACGCTGCCGTCAACAATGCAGCCAGCGGAACAATTCGCGATGCCGTCGGTTGTATGTTGTCTCGTGAGGCCATCATGCTTCCAGTGAAGTTCGAGGCTATCACCTGCAACGTTATCGTTCTTTCGCCGATTTCTTCTTCGTGGTCTTCTTCTTGGCCCGCTTCGTCGGCTTTGGCTTGAGGGAGCCCACATAGGCGAAACTCAGGTCGAAGTACTTCTTCAATTCCCGCGTCTTCTTCAGCAGGGCATCCGGGACTTCAACGTACTCCCTCATGATTCTCCCGTGTTGCTCGCAGAGCTGGGTCTTGTATTTCTTGATGAATGCATCCCGCTCATCGTCCGGAAGCCGGAGCGCCAACGTCCCGGTCTTGGTCAGGAAGCTGAACATGTGGCCGTTCAACGATGTATACGGCATGGTGGCACCCTTCCGCTCAATACCCGGATTGGTTGCCACAAGCTTCTCGTACAATGCCAGTTTCTCTTCGGGGACTCCGCTGGCTGCTTTGCTCATAGGATGTTCTCTTATGCTGGTTTGTGCGTCCATAGCCCGATTTGCGCTGCACCGTGCGCATTGTACCGCGCCCGCGTTGCGCAGAACAATGGAACACCGTCGTCGCGGACGCGTCTTAGCGTCGGACCTTTGCGAAGGCGCGTTTGAGATGCGATTTCATCTGAGCGGCGTCGCGGAACCTTTCTGGATCCGATGACAATGCTCGATCATCCACTCGGGCCACGGGTTGGGGAACCTTGGAGTTGTGATTGCGGATGTACACGGCCTCTGACTGAAGGTCGACAGATGGGGTCACGCCCGTAGGAATCGGGGGAAACTGTCCTGTCAGCATATTGTGTTCCTGGCATTGGGCTTCTGCTTCTCTAGCTGGGTCTGACCGGTTAGAATCGTTTCCCGTTCCGCGATTCTACATTACGGGCTTTTGTCCGGTGGATGAAGTTGATCGCGCTGGACCGAGTAACGAGGCCTGGGACAGTGAGTCAGCACGCGAGACGTTTTCCCATCCTTTGCACGGATCATTGAGATGACGGCAGAAGGCTCTGTTACTCATTGGCTAACTTTGGCGAAGGCGGGTGATGATGCGGCTGTTCAGGCGCTTTGGGAACGCTACTTTACACAGCTCGTCCGAGTCTGCCACCGAAAGCTTGGCGAGCACCCCAGGCGAGCTTGGGACGAAGAAGACGTGGCATTGAGTGCGTTCAACAGTTTTGTGGAAGGCACTCGTCTTGGCCGTTTTCCGCGACTCGACGATCGAGATGACTTGTGGCAAGTGCTGATCGTTGTCGCGTCACGCAAGGCGATTGACCAGCATCATCACGATCTTCGCCAGAAACGTGGCGGAGGGAGAGTACACGGTGAATCAGCCCTTATCGGCGCCGGAACGGCGACCGAGGGCGGTGGCATCGATCAGGTCGTCGGCCACGCGCCGACGCCCGAATTTGCCGTCTCGGTGGTCGACCAGTATCAACGGCTTCTGGATCGGCTGCCCGAAAAGAGTCTCCGTGAAATCGCGGTCTGGAAAATGGAGGGATACACCAACAAGGAAATCGGCCATCGTCTGGGAGTGGTAACGCGCACAGTCGAGCGCAAGTTGAGGCTGATCCGAAGGTTATGGTCCGACGAAGCCCCGACCTGAAAGCATGTACTGAGTTTGTCAGCAAGAATGTGTCGGGTGGCGGCGAACTTTGTGGAGATACATACTGGTAGCATTGACACGCGTCATCAAGACAACTGTCGCACCGGCAGGCAGACCTTAGATCTGCAGAGGAGTCCCCATGAAGCCAGATGCCCACGTTCCCGGGAAAGAGTCCATTCCGATCGCGGTGGAGCAGCGAGTAGACGAGATCTGTAGTCGCTTTGAGGACGCTTGGCGAAATGGAGAGTGTCCCCAAGTCGAACAGTACTTGGGAAACCCGGAAGGCCCTGAACGTCGCGCACTGCTTGCCGAGTTGCTGGCGGTGGAGATTGCCTACCGAGAGATGAGCGGGGAGAACCCGAATCCAGAGGAGTTTCTTGCCCGTTTTCCCAACGACGCTGACCTGATCCGGTTGAACTTCGAGCAATCGCCTGATGACGCGTGTGCCGTTCCACCGCAGGCTGCTCGGCAGCGCACTTCGATCCCAGTGACTTGTCCCAATGGCCACAACTTCCGTGTCAAGGCGAAGCATGCGGGCCGAAGGGGCAAGTGCCCGCACTGCGACCAAACGGTCCAGGTCTCTGCAATCCCACTCGAAGCATGTTCGGTCGAAACATCTGCCATGAGCCTCGGCGAGACGGTCGTTTGGCGACCTGACGGGGACGCGCTGGAGTCGTCTGATGCCGGAGCCGATCCGTCGCCTGCGGAGATGGATTCGATCGGTCACTTCCGGCTGATCGAAGTACTGGGACAGGGGGCTTTCGGCACGGTACACCGCGCGTATGACTCGCGATTGGATCGCGAAGTCGCTCTGAAAGTCCCGCGCAAGGAAATGTTCCAGACGGAGGAGCACTTCAAACGCTTTCTGCGCGAGGCGCGTGCTGCGGCGAACCTGCGTCATCCGAACATCTGCCCGGTGTACGAAATCGGCGACCAGGACGGTCAGCACTATATCGTGATGGCCTATATCGCGGGCAAGGACCTTCGCTCGGTGATCGAGCGCGAGAAAGAGATTGACCAGCGCAAGGCGGCACTGGCCGTGCGTAAGTTGGCCTTGGCGCTGGAGGAAGCTCACCAAAAGGGCATCGTCCACCGGGATCTAAAGCCTTCGAACATCATGATCGACCGGCGGGGCGAGCCGGTGATCATGGACTTCGGCCTGGCGCAGCGCAGTACTGCAAGCGAATCGCAGATTACCCACAACGGCCAACTGTTGGGCACACCGGCTTACATGTCGCCGGAGCAGGCGCGGGGCGACATCGAGACAACCGGTCCGGCATCGGATATCTTCAGTCTGGGGGTGATTCTATACGAGTTGCTTTGCGGCGAGCGACCTTTCAACGGGCCGGTAACGGCCGTGTTGGTGCAGATCGCCACTCAGGAGCCCGCGTCGCCCTCGGTCAATCGTCCCGATCTCGATCCACGCTTGGAGGCGATTTGTCTGAAGGCAATGGCCAAGGACTCGGAAGACCGCTACGCGTCCATGCGTCAGTTCGCCGATGAACTAAAGGGCTACCTGAAGAGTACCACCAGCGAAACGTCTCACTCCAAGCCGGACGCGCCGTCGGCCGCGGTCGCCCAAGCGGACGAAAAGGGCTCAGACGAAAACGCTTCGGTCGTATTGGCACAGGAGCCAAGAGACGACGCAGAAACAGGCCCCGGAATCACCCCAGCCACTGCGGAGCGAGCGCAGGGTCAGGGGGCCCTGAGTGACGACTCCATCTCAGTCTCACTACCAAAAGCATCAATTCTCATCGCGCTCCGCCGTCGTCTGTCAGGCAGCCGGTGGTTCCCAAACTCTTGGAAGTGGCTGGCGGTGGCCGCCGGTTTACTCTTTCCCCTGCTCCTCTGGGGCCTGATGATCTCGCTGACCACTCCTGACGGCACGTTGATCGTCGAAATCGACGACCCCGACGCAATCGTTCAGGTTCTCGGCGACGAAGGTAAGGTCCTTGTCGAGAGCAAGGGAAAGGACGGGCAGATTGTCTTTAGCGTCGACCCTGGGAAACGCCGAGTCCGGGTCGAGAAGAATGGAATCGAGGTTTACGCCGAGGATGTCACGGTTGTGTCAGGAGGGAACATGCCGATCCGGGCGAGGTGGGAACCGCCGACAATTCCGGCCAAGGCAGCCGATGACCCGGACTCGCTTCTCCTTGTGAACTTCGACGCTCCGACCACGGCGTTGTTTCCAGACCCGCTTCTGGATTACGCTAGCGACTATGATGGTATCTCAACCCGTACGATTCTCGACTCCCCGGGGGCATTGGGTTCTGCGCAGGCGTTGCGTTGGTCCTACCAGACGAAAAAGGACGTTTGGGTCCAGGCCAACGTTGTGTTGCGGGGGTCACGTGAGCAGTTCTTCGACCTCACTCCGTACGATTCTGTTTCATTCTACGTGAAGGGAATTCGGCCTCGCTCTGCAGCATTCATGATACACGCCAAGCCCATCGGCGAAAGCGATGTACGATGGAGCATCTTTGGTTTCGACTGTGCCAAGGAGTGGAAGAAAGTAACCATTGACTTGGAGCCGGAGAAACTATCGCACCTCGACTTGCGCAAGGTATTTGAATTCAGCCTCGGCTACATGGGCTCTCGGGACGGGGACGAAAATACACTATGGATAGACGAGATCGCTTGCCATCGAAAACCAGCGGGTATCGCGCCCACGGCCTCTGGCCAGCCGCCTCTGGCCGTTGCCCCATTCAACGCCGCGCAGGCCAAGCAACACCAGAAAGCCTGGGCTGACTACCTGGGCGTACCGGTCGAGCGAGACTTCGAGTTGCCCGGCGGTGAGAAGCTGACAATGATGCTGATCCCGCCCGGTGAGTTCATGATGGGCTCGAGCGACAAAGAAAAGACACGGTTTCGGAAAGCGCCGGAAGCAGTGAATTATGAGGGTGCTGTCGACCAAATCGGCAAGGAGTATTCGCAGCACCAGGTGCGGATCACCAGGCCATTCTGGTTGAGCCGCCATGAGGTGACTCGATCTCAATTCCGCCTGTTCGTCCAGGAGACTGGGTACACGACCGAAGCCGAACGGGACGAGAAAGGTGGATTCGGCTACCTTGACGGCCGTTACGCTCAAGATCCACGGTTCGTCTGGAGTGCCGATCTTGGCTTCCCACAAACGGACGAACATCCCGTCGTGAACGTGTCCTGGAATGACGCGGAAGCGTTCTGCAAGTGGCTGTCAACGAAGCAGGGCGGCCGGTATCGCCTGCCGACCCAGGCGCAGTGGGAATACGCCTGTCGTGCGGGGACCGCGACGGCCTGGCATTGCGGTGACGACGAGGGAGCATTGCAGGACGCTGCCTGGTTCGATAGGAATGGGGAGGGCCGAACGCATCCGGTTGGGGAGTTGCGTCCTAACGGATATGGTCTCCAAGACATGCACGGCAATGTGTGGGAATGGTGTGCGGATTGGGACGAGAGCGATTCCGGCGTGACATCACTGCGGACCGACCCCGGCGGACCTACGAAGGGCTTGGACCGAGTACGCCGCGGCGGGAGCGCATACAACCCTGGAATACTCTGTCGGTCGGCTTATCGGAACAGCAGCGGGCCCCGTTTCCGCGTCAATGACACTGGCTTCCGCGTGGCCTGCGAGATTCCGGACACGACGCCTGAAAGCAAGCCAGTCGTTCCTGGAACTACCTCGGCTGGTCCACCTGCCAAGAGGCAGCTTCCACCCGATGCCCCGCAGCCAGCCATCGCACCATTCAACACCGATCAGGCCAAGGAACACCAGCTGGCCTGGGCTGACTATCTGGGTGTGCCGGTCGAGCAAGACTTCGAGTTGTCAGGCGATGAGAAGCTGACAATGGTTCTGATCCCGCCCGGCGAGTTCATGATGGGGTCGACGGCAGAAGAGCAGGCTCGCTTCCTCGAAGAGGCTAAGGCTGCGGACGACGAATGGTGCGTCGAGCGGATTCCGGGCGAAGGGCCGCAGCATCGGGTGCGCATCACACGACCGTTCTACCTGGGAAAATGCGAGGTAACGCAGGCCCAGTGGGAGGCCATGATGGGGAAGAATCCATCCCGGTTCACGGGCGACGCATCGCATCCGGTTGAACAAGTGAGCTGGGACGACGTTCAGCAGTTCCTGGCCAGAGTGAACGGGTCTTGGAAGAACCAGGACCTGGAGTGCGCATTACCAACCGAGGCACAGTGGGAGTACGCGTGCCGCGCGGGAACGACAACGCTGTGGCACTGTGGCAATAACGAGGCCGTAATGCAGGAGTACGCATGGTTTACCCCGAATAATGGCGGCGAGACGCATCCTGTCGGCAAGTTGCGTCCCAACGGGTTCGGTGTTCACGACATGCATGGGCACGTGTGGGAATGGTGCGCGGATTGGTACTCGTGGGACTACTACACACGGTCGTTGCCGGACGATCCTAGGGGCCCA
>JACKQG010002785.1_pt1 | contig 20054 bp, 18 predicted proteins | sample 8237621 | NCBI WGS metagenome assembly JACKQG01 (sample SAMN15677084, study PRJNA649215) | marine metagenome | biome: marine; feature: Black Sea; material: saline water; isolation source: suspended particulate matter (SPM) from the Black Sea western gyre | collected 2013-06-09/2013-06-10 | depth... | reverse complement strand
AAAGAAGCCAAACGTTTTTTGCTCGATAGCGTGGGCTGTGCGCTGGCGGCGGTAAAAAATGAAGATATGCAGGCCATGTACCGTTTCACCGAGAAGTTGGGCGGCACGCCCGAAGCTACCGTGATCGGCACCGGGGCAAAAACCAACGCTCCCAACGCGGCGCTGATGAATTGCCTGCTGACGCGCGCCCTCGATTACAATGACATCTATTGGGAGCAAGACCCTTCGCACCCTTCTGACATTATCGGAGCGGCGCTGGCCGCGGCGGAAGCCAACGGCAAAAATGGCCGCGAGGCTTTGCTGGCGATCATTTTGGCCTACGAGTTCGAAATGCGCTGGTGCCATGCTGCCGATCCCGGCGTGCGTGAAGTCGGCTGGCATCACGCCACGCTGACGCAGTTCGTCAGCCCGCTGGTGGCCGGACGCATGTACGATCTTGATGTTGAGCAGATGGTTGCCGCGGTAGGGATCAGCGGCAGCAGCCATTTCACGTTGGGCGGTGTCGTCGCCGGACACCTGACCAACATGAAGAATACCGCCGATCCGCTGGCCTCGCAGGCCGGAGTGATCGCAGCGATGATGGCGCGTGAGGGTTACGAAGGCCCGGTAGAAGTGCTGGAAGGCAAGGAAGGTCTCTTCGAAGTCGTCAATAATGTCGAGTGGCGGCCCGACTGGCTGCTTAAGGATTTGGGCGAAGACTTCATGATTACCCAATGCGGCTATAAAGCCTTCCCCACCGAAGCGCTGACTCATCAGCCGATCAGCGCGGCTTTGCAGGTTTGTACCGAGCATAATCTCGCCGCCGAAGATATTGCCGAAATTTTGGTTGAGACGACTACCCGCGGGGCCGATATTCTCTCAGACCCGAGCAAGTTTGCGCCCAAGACTAAAGAGACCGCTGATCACTCTTTGCCTTACGTAATCGCTGCGGCGGTGGCCGATGGGGCTGTGCTGCCCGATTCATTCAGCGATGAAAAGCTGCAAGACCCGCGTATTTGGGATTTACTGGGCAAGATCAAAGTAGTTGCCGATCCCGAAATCGATGCGCTCTTCCCCGGAGTCAAGCGCGCCCGGGTGCAGATTACCACCCTCGAGGGGAACACCCACACCGCGCAGGTGGATCACGCCAAGGGGTCGCCTGAGAATCCCCTTTCCGATGATGAGCTTATCGCCAAGTTCAGAGCCAATGCCGAGGGTGTAATTTCCCTCCAAAGGCAAGATGAAATCATCCGGGTGACCTGGGCTTTTGATGAGATCAATGATTTGGGGGAATATATGCGCCTTTTGATCCAAGAATAGATCAAACACGCATACTTGTTTGTCGTATCGCATCAAATTTTTGCAACCCCCTGGATAATCTGTCAGGGGGTTGTCTGACAACTGGAATTTGTGATAAAATGCAGTTGTCAGACAACTTAATAATCCCCCCAATTCAACGCTTATTAAAAAGATAAGGAAGTCATTATGACGGATAACAATCTTGTCCAAACACTTCATCGTGAAGTAGAAGATCGCAGTGAAGCGATCATCCAATTCATGCGCGATATTGTCGCCATCCCCAGCATGCAGGGTCAACTCAAGGAGGTTGGCGAGCGCATTGGCTCAGAAATGAACAAGCTGGGCTTCGAGGAAGTTCGCTTCGATAAAATGGGTAATATTCTGGGGCGCATTGGCAATGGCCCGCGCGTGATCGCCTACGATTCGCACATCGATACCGTAGGCATAGGCGACCTGGCTACCTGGGGTTGGGACCCGTTTGTGGGCAAGGTTGAAGATGGTATCTTGTATGCTCGCGGCGCTTGCGACGAAAAGGGTTCCACCCCCGGTATGGTTTATGGCCTGGCGCTTGCTAATAAATTGGGCCTGCTCAAAGACACCACCGCCTGGTATTTTGGGAATATGGAAGAATGGTGCGACGGGATTGCCCCCAATACCTTTGTCGAAATTGATCCTGGCATCCGCCCGGATTTTGTGGTGATCGGTGAGCCGACCAAGATGCAGGTTTATCGCGGGCATAAAGGACGCATCGAGTTGAAGATTACGGCTTCGGGCCGTTCGGCGCATGCCGCTTCACACTATCTGGGTGATAATGCTGTTTATAAAATGATGGCTGTCGTTACGCAAATTCGCGAGTTGGATCGCCGCTTCCGCCTGGGTCTAGGCTCACATCCCATTCAGGGACGCCCCTCGATTGCTGTGACGGATTTGAAGGTGCGCACGGCTTCGCTCAACGCGGTGCCCGATCAGTTTACAATTTTCCTGGATCGCCGCATCACTTCAAACGAACCTCACGATGATGTGATTGCCCAAATCAAGGGCTTGATACCTGATTATCTACAGGAAGAAATTAAGGTTGAAGAATTATTCTACGATGACCCGTCTTACACGGGGTTTGTTTTCCCGGTTTCGAAGTATTACCCGGCCTGGCTGCTGGATGACGCGCACCCAATGGTTCAAGCCGGGCAGCGCACGGTTGAGAAACTCTGGGGTGAGCCGCGCAAACTGGGCACCTGGGATTTTTCGACCAATGGCACATACTGGGCCGGAAAGGCCGATATTCCTTCGATTGGTTTTGGCCCCGGTGATGAGAAATTTGCCCACACGCACCTGGAGCAGGTTCCGCTGAAAGATGTGGTGGCTGCGACCGAATTTTATGCATTATTCCCCAGCATGTTGAGTCAATTGGGTAAAGCCTAAATAAATTGCCCTGCGAAAGAGTAAAGGGTCTTCTCACTACTTCAGGGCTTGAAGGGTTTTCCGAAAAAAGGGTGTGGGACGTGCTACAAATGTCCCACACCCTTTTTTCGGGCGATTTACACATTCGGTTGAGAAACTCCGAGTTTATGTGCGGCGAGTCAGGTTTGCAACCAACGAAAGTTCTAGCTTCGTAATCCTGTAATTTCAAAGACATCCAGCGGGTGGCTTTTGCCTTTAACGAGGATGGGTTTAGTCGGGCGCACTTCGATATATTGTTTCACATGATGAAAGGCTGACGCACTGATCAGAATTTGATTGGCGGCGGAATTTTCCTGGATGCGCTTGGCGGTGTTGACGCTGTCGCCGATGGCAGTGTAATCCAGGCGTTTTTCCGTTCCGACCAGGCCGAGCACGGCTTCCCCGTAATGGATTCCCACGCCGAAGTCGAGATGCGCCTCCGGGGGGAGTTCTGCGTGCAGGGTGCGGACAGCTTCGCTGATCCCGAGGGCCGCGCGCACAGCCCGCAAGGTGTGATCGGGCTGGGGGATGGGGGCGTTGTACCAGGCCATGATGGCATCGCCCATAAACTTGTCGATGGTGCCTTCCTCGGCCAGCACCGCGTCGGCGGCAGCAGCCAGATATTGATTGAGGATTGAGACCAATTCTTCAGGGGAGCGTTTTTCGCTGAAACTGGTGAAACCGCGAATATCGGCAAATAGGGATGTGATTGTGGAGCGCTCCCCGCCGAGTTGAATGCGGTCGGGTGTAAGTTGCTTAATCACCGCCGGGGAGACCATTTTCTCAAAGAGTCTGCGCTGGGCTTCGAGCCGTTTGCGCTCGGTGATATCGTCTAAAACAATCGCAACCCCTTGCGCGTCTTTGAGCGGTGAGAAGTTCAACCGCAGGTTCACAGGGCCGCGCTCTGGCAGTGTGGAGTTAATCTCCATGCCAATGATGGTCTGGTTGAAACGCTGCACCAGATCAATGGGTTCACTTAGTTCGTTAGCCAGTTCGGGCAGGCAGTCGTGTAGTTCATTTTGCAGCATACAATCGGCTGCGCGGGCGAGAATTTGTTCAGCAGCGCGATTGCACAGGGTTATTCTGTTTTGAATGTTGGTAGTGAGTACACCGCTAGCAATGGAGGCGAAGACATTATCCATCAGATTTTTGAGTTCGGTGACTTCAACCAGGGTTTGGCGCACAGAGGCAAACAGGCGCGCGTTTTCGATGGCAACCGCGGCCTGATTGGCGAATGCGGCCAGTAAGTCACGGTCGGAGTTCGCGAATAGCCCGGTGCGGATGCGGTTGTCGGCGTAGATAACACCGGTAAGCACATCCCTGACTTTGAGCGGTACGCACAGGATGGAGCGTAAGTTATAGGCGATGATACTATCTTGCCCACCGAAGCGCGGGTCTTCGATGGCATTGGTAGTGACGATGGGCTGGCCTTCTTCGGCTACGCGGTCAATCACGGTGCGGCTGATCTTGAAGTCAGCATCGCGAATGGATTCTTGCTCCCAGTTACGCGCCACGCGCATTTGTAATTCATCGTTTTCGTCGCGCAGCATCAGGAAACCGCGTTCAGCGCCCGTCAGGCGCACGATGGTATCCATGACGATGCGTAATACTTCGGGCAGTTCTAGTGATGAGTTTATAATTTGACCGATATCGGCCAGGGCTTGAAGGTCTTTGAGTTTATCTTGTTGCCTGGATACCTGTTGCGCGGTGTGATGAATTTGCTTGGAGACTCCCGAAATATCCGCCGCGATTGGGTTTGCGGATAGCTGCCTGTCTTCACTCAGGCGAGTACTGATATTGTTGAGGTGTTCGCTGATCTGTTTTAGCTGCTGGCTGGTTTGCAGCATGAGGGTGGTTGTGTTCGTATCCATGTCCATGGCGCATCCATTGGGGCAAGTTTGTGTTATTTTTTGTGCACCCACTCGACAAGAGTCCAGTGCTCCATCTTTTTTATCAGGTTCGTCAGTGAATGTTTAATATAGGTTTCGCAAGAGAAAGCCCGAAAATAGGGGTGTGTGGGGCGCGAAGCGCCCCACACACCCCTATTTTCGGCATATTCCTCATCGTTTTGCGTAAGTCCTGTAATAGTTTACCTTAAAAAGATTGATCTCAGCGATCTGCTCTGACAATGTCACAGGAGAAGAAACTTTAAACACCCCTATTTGGGCTCGCCTGGCAATTGGTTATAGATAAATATCACAAAGTCTTATGAAGGATGTCCGTATCTCTATATATCATTTATGGTAGAATCTGGCTCGGTTGGTTGCTCGGCAGCAATATGCGCAAAATTTTGCGCATATTTACCCGTTTGTGGGTGTTTTGAAGTTCTGAAGGAGTCTCTATGCTTGATAATTGGCTTTATATTGGTTTGTTTATTATTGCAGCCATTTTGATTCCGGCGGTGGCCGTGATATTGCCCAGGTGGGTTGCGCCGCGTAAACCGAATGCTATTAAGCAAGAAACGTATGAGTGTGGTATGGAAACGGTTGGCGATGCCTGGGTGCAGTTTAAAGTTCAGTATTATATTTTTGCACTGGTATTTTTGATTTTTGATATTGAAACCGTGTTCTTGTTTCCGTGGGCCGTCGCGTATGACAAGTTGCCCATGTTCGCGGTTATGGAGGGGGTTATATTCATCGCCATTCTATTGGCAGGTTTAATGTATGCGTGGCGCAAGGGCGCATTAGAATGGGCGTAAAAGGGCTGTAGATTTTTTCTCAGCCTTTTTATTTGTCTCAAAAATAACAACGAATTGAAACTTCTCGTTGGTGTAGGAGATATGTCGAATGGGTGATCCGATTAATCTGATTTCTCAGTGGTTTAATGATCTATTGCTCGGATGGGGGCTGGGTGAAAAGCTGGTGGCAGTACTCTCGCTCTTTGTGGGCGCTGCTATTCTTGTTACAGCCAGTCTTTTGACCGTGGTGGTTTTAATTTGGGTTGAACGTAAAATCGCCGGCCGTTTGCAGGATCGCATTGGCCCGAACCGGGCTGGCCCCTTTGGTTTGTTGCAGCCGATTGCTGATATCATCAAAATCTTTACCAAAGAAATTACCACGCCCGATGGCGCCGACAAAGTAGCTTTCAACATCGCGCCGGTGTTGGCAATGGCTTCGGTGCTACTGATTTGGGCAGTAATACCGATGGCGGCTACCGTGGTTGGCTCTGATATTAATGTGGGCGTTTTATATATTGTAGCCGTCGGCTCATTGGGAATTGTCGCCATTTTGATGGCAGGCTGGTCTTCCAATAATAAATTTGCTTTGTTAGGCGCTTTCCGAGCGGTAGCTCAGATGGTTTCTTACGAAGTACCGATGGTGCTGACTCTGCTGATCCCGGTGTTGTTGGCTCGCTCGATGGGGATCAACGATATTGTCCAGGCCCAATCCACCTGGTTTATCGTCATTGCTCCGTTAGCCGGGTTGATCTTTTTGATCACATCGATGGCTGAGGTTGGGCGCGCTCCATTTGACTTGATCGAAGCTGAATCGGAGATCGTAGCCGGGTTTCATGTAGAATATTCGGGCATGGCCTTTGGTATGTTCTATGTGAGCGAATTCTTGCATGTCTGGACGATTGGCGCTCTGATTGCCACGTTGTTCCTGGGCGGCTGGCGCGGTCCCGGGGCAGAAACCTGGCCGATTTTGGGCTTATTCTATTTTTATATCAAAACCTTCGTTGGTTATTTCCTGATTACGTGGATTCGTCTTTCGCTGCCGCGCGTGCGTATTGATCAGCTTTTGTCCTTCAATTGGAAATTTCTCACTCCGTTGACGCTTGTCATTTTGGTTGTGACAGCAATCGTTGATAAAGCGTTGTCAATGGCTGGTGCGGCGCGTTGGCTTTATGTACTCGTCATGCTGGCGGCGAATGTGTTGGTGGGGTGGGGTACCATGTTGGTTCTGAAGACTGTAGAACCCAATCGCCCTGGTCGTGTGCGACAGGAATTTCCGCCTCGACCTGTTGCAGTAGCGCCTGAGGCTGCTGACAACTGATTTGGAGTGTGTTTATGAGTGGTCTTGAGATTATCTTTTTGGTTGTTGCTGCTGTGACACTGTCGGCAGCCTTTATGGTCGTGACGACACCGAATTTGGTTCATGGCGCCTTGTGGTTGGTGCTGACCTTGTTTGGCGTTGCGGCAACTTTTGTATTATTAAATGCCGCATTCCTGGCTGTGGTTCAGGTGGTGGTGTATATCGGCGCCATTGCCATCTTGATGATCTTTGCGATCATGCTTACCCGCAAAGTGATGCAAGATAGCGGCCCGCAAACCAATGCCAATTGGATTGTGGCGGCTTTATTGGGATTGGTGCTGTTTGTGGGCATTGCCCAATTATTGCGCAAATCGTCAGCGGTGGGGATGATGATGCCTGCAATGGATGGCGCGGCAGACCCTGTCGTTCAATTGGGCGAGGTGTTGGTATCTCCGAATGCCTATGTGCTGCCCTTTGAGGTGGCTTCGGTTTTGCTCCTGGCGGCGATGATTGGCGCAATCGTTGTGGCTTGGAAGAAGTAGAGAGGCTGAGATTATTATGATTTCCTTATCCTGGTTTCTGATATTCGCTGCGGCGCTCTTCTCGTTGGGATTATATGGTGTTTTGGCACGCAAAAATGCCATTGCTATTCTAATGGGTATCGAGCTGATGTTGAATGCTGTCAATATCAACCTGGTAGCGTTTTGGCGCTATGGCGATCTGGCGCTGATTACCGGCCAGGTTTTCGCGGTGATTGTTTTTGCAGTCGCTGCTGCAGAGGTCGCCGTCGGTTTGGCGTTGGTGATTTCGCTTTATCGCCGCCGCTCCAGTGTGGTTGCAGATGAAATTAATTTGATGAAGTGGTAGCGACGTTAGAACGTTGAAGCGTTTGAACGTTTTAGTGAGGCATTTATGACAACAGAACTTCTTATTTGGCTGATCCCTCTTCCACCGCTGCTGGCCTTTTTCTTGATTGTATTGTTCACCAACCGCAATCGGGCGCTCAGCCACACGATCGCGGTCGGTGCAGCGCTGCTCTCTTGGGCCGGGAGCATGGTGGTCTTTTGGCGTGCGTTCCAGGCAGGCGCGCATCATCTTGGGGCGCATCCTTTTGCATCATCGCTTCAATGGTTGCCCACCGGCAAAACTTGGCTTAGTGTTGGTGTGATGATTGACCCTCTCGGGGCTGCGGTTCTCTTCTTCGTGGCCTGGACGGTATTGATGATCTTTCTTTATAGTGTTGGCTATCATAATTTCGGCCAGCCCAAAGGCGATCACGACCGGAAGGGCTTACCCCCGCATGGCGCAACAGTCATCGATGACCACGGGCATAAGCATACTGTTCCCTCCATTGAGCCGATGTATTCGCGCTTCTTTGCGTTTATTGGTTTGTTTGCTTTCGGTATGTACACCCTGGTGGTTTCCGATAACCTGCTGACGCTCTTCGTTGGCTGGGAGATCATGGGCTTGTGTTCTTATTTGCTGATTGGTTTCTGGTATGGCAAACCCTCGGCGCGGGCGGCGATGATCAAAGCTTTCATCACCACGCGTGTAGGCGATGTTTTCATGCTCTTGGGGATCGCTTTCCTGTACTCGAAAGCTGGCACCCTCAATTTTCGTGAGATTTTCTTCAATGAAGAGTTTCTGCATCACTTGGCGACAGAGCCTTCGGGCTTCTTTGGCCTTTCTGCTGCCGGGTTGATCGGTATTTTGCTCTTCATCGGTACGGTGGGTAAGTCGGCGCAGTTCCCGCTGCATGTCTGGTTGCCCGATGCAATGGAAGGCCCCACCCCGGTTTCGGCCATGATCCACGCCGCCACAATGGTTTCGGCGGGCGTCTATATGGTCATTCGCATGTTCCCGTTGCTCTCGGCGGGGATGGAGCACGGGCACCTGACCGACCCGATGAAGGTAATGGCCTTTATTGGCGCGTTCACAGCGCTCTTTGCGGCTACAATCGCAATAGCGCAAAACGACATCAAACGCGTGCTGGCTTATTCAACCATTTCGCAGTTGGGCTATATGATCGCAGCCCTCGGCATTGGCGCTTACGTGGCCGCCGCATTCCACCTGGTTACACACGCTTTCTTCAAGGCGCTGCTCTTCCTCGGCTCTGGCTCGGTGATTCACGGCATGGAGCATGGGGTATATCATACCGGCGATCACAGCGTAGACCCGCAAGACATGTTCAATATGGGTGGTCTGCGCAAGAAGATGCCGGTTACTTTCTGGACATTCCTGATTGGTGGTTTTGCACTCTCCGGCTTCCCGCTGGTGACGGCAGGCTTCTGGTCGAAGGACGAGATTTTTGCCGATGCCTTCGGGCATGGGCATATCACTGTCTTTATTGTATTGGCGTTGGCTGCCTTCCTGACGGCTTTCTACACAATGCGCCAGATTACGCTTTCTTTCTTGGGGAAACCCCGCACGAAAGAGGCGGAACACGCCCATGAGACTCCCTGGACAATGACGACACCCCTGGCGATTTTGGCGTTTTTCGCCCTGACCTTTGGGTGGGTCGGCATTCCCGAAGCGTTTCCTGGGCTGGGTGGCTTGCTGCCGAATTGGTTCCACGGCGTTGCGTATTCGTTGCCGACCCTGCCTGAGGGTGTAGAATTCAGCATCGTTCCTCTGCTGACCTCACTGGGCGTCGCGCTGGGCGGCCTGTTCTTCGGCTGGCTGGTCTATCGCAATGTAGAAGCCGGTCAAGAAGATCCACTCAAAAAACCGCTTGGGCTGCTGTATACGCTATTTCAGAATAAATATTACTTCGATGAAATCTACGATGTTGTCTTTGTCAAACCGGCAATCTGGTTCTCGGAGGTTTTCTCCTACCAGTGGATGGATCGCGGCGTGATTGATGGCGCGCTGCACAGCATTGCCCGCACTGTACCGGCAGTGGGGACATTCTTTCGCTCGACGATTGATTGGGCGATTAACTGGTTTGGCGATGCCGTGGGTGATGTGGCGAAGAAATTCGGTGGCAGCATCCGTGTGATCCAAACCGGACGCGTGCAGCAGTATATGGTGATTACCCTGATACTGGTTTTTAGCACGCTATTCTATTACCTGTACAGTTTGATTCCTTAGGATGAGGAGCGAATGATGGATTTTATTGCAAGCAATTTGCTAACGCTGATCCTTTTCCTTCCGGCTTTGTCGGCAGTTGTGGTTGCACTGTTGCCAAGTGAAGAGAAAAATCTGATCCGCTGGACGGCCTTTATCCTGAGCTTGATCCCACTGGGCCTGACGTTGTTGCTCTGGGTTAACTTTGATCCAGCGCTGGCCGGGTTCCAGTTTGAAACGACGCATACCTGGTACGCGGCGATCAAATCGTCCTTCCACCTGGGTGTGGATGGTGTTTCGCTGGCGATGGTTTTGCTGACTACCTTGTTGACCCCGATCTCATTATTGGCTTCCTTTAGTGTGCAAGATCGCGTCAAAGGCTATATGGCGCTTTTCCTGATGCTGGAAACCGGTATGCTGGGTGTATTTCTCTCCCTGGACCTGTTACTTTTCTTCGTCTTCTGGGAAATTGGCCTGGTACCGATGTACTTCCTGATCAATCAGTGGGGCAGCGAGAAGGGTGAACGCGAATTGTGGGGTGGCATCAAAGTGAAGGCTCGCACCTATGCATCCTTTAAATTTATGATCTACACCATGGCCGGTTCGCTCGGACTTTTGTTGGCCGTGCAGTTGATGGGCATTGTTGGCGACACATTTGACCTGACCAAGCTCTTCGTCATTTGGCCCAATATCACCGAGTTGACCAATGTCGGTCCGCTGGGTTTGTCGGTGGCGACAGTCAAGGTGATTGTTTTCTGGGCTTTTGCAATTGCGTTTGCGCTCAAAGTACCAGTATGGCCGTTCCACACTTGGCTGCCCGATGCGCATACCGAAGCGCCCACCGCCGGTTCAATGATTCTGGCCGGTGTGCTGCTGAAATTGGGCGCGTATGGCTTCATCCGTTTGGTGCTGCCGTTATTCCCTGCTGAAGCGCGTCAATTCTCGGGCGTGCTGGCAATTTTGGCGGTGATGGCAATTGTCTTTGGGGCTTTTAGCTCCTTTGGGCAGAAAGATTTCAAGCGGTTGGTGGCCTATTCTTCGGTCAATCATATGGGTTTTGTGGTACTCGGTATTGCAGCTGCAGCTTATGCTCAGGGCACACAGAGTGGCATCATCGCTATGAATGGTGCAGTCTTGCAAATGTTCAATCACGGCCTATCCGCTGCCGGGATGTTTTTCCTGGTTGGCGTAATTTACGAGCGCACGCATACCCGCAACCTGGACGAGTTTGGCGGCTTGTTCCCGCTGGTGCCGGTGTATGGCGGCATTCTTATCTTTACATCCATGGCCTCGCTTGGTTTGCCGGGCTTGAACGGTTTTGTCTCCGAATTTTTGGTTGTGCGCGGTTCCTGGGGCGCAGGCTGGGCTTTCCCCCTCTTCACTGCCCTTTCGATGATCGGGTTGTTGTTTACGGGCGCTTATATCCTCAAAGGGATCAAGCAGGTATTGCATGGCCCGTTGAACGAGCATTGGGCACATGTTGGCGAACACCGTCTTACTGAAATCACTGCCCGTGAACTTTTTGTCATTGCCCCGTTGATGGTGATGATGCTTTGGCTCGGCGTTTGGCCTGCCTGGCTGCTGGATGTGATCAACCGGGCTGTTGAATTGCTGTTTTAGAACGTTCTAACGATGAAACGTTTGAACGCTAGAACGTTGTTGAGGTGAAATATGCAATTTCCGATCATTAGTGTGATTGTCTTTACTCCGCTTATCACGGGGATGCTCATCTTATTGATGAATGGTGAGCGCAAGACAGAAATCCGTGTGACCGCTCTGGCGGCATCGGCTTTTGCCTTGGCGCTTTCCTTGTGGGTGTACTTTACCTACGATCTCGCCGCGGGCGGGTATCAATTTGTGGAAAAATACACCTGGCTGCCCCAATTAGGCATTTCGTATTATGTTGGCGTAGATGGCATGAATGTCCCGCTGTTGTTGCTCACCGGTGTGGTGATGTTCACTGGCGTACTTATCTCCTGGGGCATAGATGACCGTCCGCGTGAATTTTTTGCTTTCTTGTTCATCCTGGCAACCGGCGTCTTTGGTGTTTTCGTAGCTCTGGATATGTTCATGTTGTTCTTCTTCTACGAGATTGCCGTCTTCCCGATGTTTTTGCTGATTGCCATTTGGGGATGGGTGAAAACGCGCGAATACGCCGCCATGAAACTAACCCTGTACCTGTTCATCGGTTCGGTGATCGCGCTGATCGGCGGGTTGGCAATGTACTTTGCATCCGGGTTGGGCACTTTCGATATGATCGCCCTCGAGGGTGCAGGCTTCACGTTAGCATTTCAAAAATTCTGGTTCCCATTTGTCTTTATGGGTTTTGCTATTTTGGGCGGTATCTGGCCCTTCCACAACTGGTCCCCCGATGGGCACGTAGCCGCCCCCACGGCAGTCTCGATGTTTCACGCCGGGGTACTGATGAAACTTGGGGCCTTCGCCGCTCTGCGGGTCGGCATCATGCTCCTGCCCGAAGGCGCCAAATTCTGGATGCCCTGGGTGATCCTGCTCACCATCGTCAATGTGGTCTATGGCGCCTATATCGCCTCGGTGCAAACGGACTTCAAATATGTGATCGGTTTCTCGTCGGTTTCGCACATGGGTTTGGTTGCGATGGGTTTTGCCACCCTCAACCGTGAAGGCATGATCGGTGCCGGGGTGCAGATGTTCTCACACGGCGTGATGACGGCCCTCTTCTTCGCCGTTGTCGGCATGATCTACGACCGGGCGCACACCCGCCAAATCCCCGAACTGGGCGGCTTTTTCAAGAAAATGCCGCTGGTCGGTTTGGCCTTCATTGTTGGCGGTATGGTTTCAATGGGTATGCCCGGTTTCTCAGGCTTCATCGCCGAGTTCCCCATCTTTATGGGGGTGTGGAAGTATCAACCCTGGATTGCGGTCGTTTCCGGAATTTCCATCGTGATTACCGCATCCTATATTATTCGCATTATTACCAGTGTGTTCTTTGGCAAAATGCCAGAGCAATTCGAGTTTGGCGATGAACACCATGAACCGATTGGCGATGTAACTGTACTCGATAAAGTTGCGGTGATTTTCTTGTCCGTAATTCTGATTACTGTTGGCGCATTTCCTTCGGTGATGGTGCCGCTGGTCGAATCGGGCGTCGACAATATCTTGCGCCTGCTAGGAGGTGCCTAGTGTTTGGTAGCATTACATCAACTATGATACTGGCAATTTTGCCAGAGATCCTCTTGCTGGTTGTAGCTGGATTGGTGTTGGTTTTTGACGCGATCTGGTCCGATGAGAAGCGTCGTGCCTTAGGATGGGTTACGGCCTTCGGTTTGGTATTGGTTCTGGCCTTGGGGTTGGCATTTGCCTCCCCGGGCAGTTCAGGTCAATTACTTTGGGGCGGGATGATTCGCCACGATTGGGCTGGATTCATCTTCAAGATGCTCTTCATCTTTGGCGCGGCAATTACAGCCCTCTTGGCGATGGATGTCGACGGCCTCGGCAATCGCGGCGAGTTCTATGTGCTCTTGCTGGTCTCAACCATCGGTATGAGTCTGATGGCGACCTCTGCCGATCTGATTATGCTCTATCTGGCAATTGAAACCACATCCATCCCCATGTATGTGTTAGCCGGGTTCTTCAAGCGCGATGATAAATCTACTGAAGCCGGTTTCAAATACTTGCTCTTCGGTGCAATGGCTTCTGCGCTGATGCTCTACGGTTTCAGCCTGCTCTTTGGTTTCACCGGCGTTACCGGTCTCTACGATCTGGCGCTGGCTATTCAAACCGTAGGCGCGGATTTTGCAGTCGTCATTTTGTCCATGTTGTTGATTTTGGTGGGTTTTGGCTTCAAAATTTCGGCTTTTCCGCTCCATTTCTGGGCGCCCGATGTGTATGAAGGCGCACCGACTCCGGTTGCGGGTTTCCTTTCCACCGCATCCAAAGCCGCTGGGTTTGCCGTTTTAGTACGCGTCTTTATGAGCGCTTTCCCGGCCCTGGCCGATAACTGGACGATGTTGATCGCTGTGGTTGCGACTATCACGATGACCGTTGGCAATACCATTGCCCTGGCGCAGAAAAATCTCAAACGCATGTTGGCCTACTCGTCGATTGCCCACGCAGGCTATATTCTGGTTGGTGTGGTAACTTTTTCAGAGTTGGGCGTTGCCAGCGTGATCTTTTACCTGATTGCCTATTTGCTGACCAATTTGGCTGCCTTCGGCGTTATCGCCGTTGCCTGGAACGCGCTGGGTTCTGATGAGATTGAAGCCTATGATGGCCTCAGCCGCCGTTCTCCGGGACTGGCGCTGGTAATGTTGGTTGCTTTCCTCTCCCTGGCAGGGATGCCCCCCTTTGGCGGATTTATCGCCAAAGTGTTGGTCTTCGCCGCTGCCGTAAAAGATGGCTGGATCTGGTTGGCTTTTGTCGGTATTCTAAACTCAATTATCGGTTTATACTACTATTTGGTGGTGTTGAAACGAGTTTATTTGTATCGCTCTGAAAAAGAAGATCAACCGATTGTGATCAGCCGCCCTTACCGCATTGCGCTGACAGTGCTTTCACTGGGTATTTTGTTGCTCGGCGCTTTCTTTGCCCCGTGGTTCACCTGGTCCTCTGGCGCGGCTGCCGGACTATTCTAGCATAGGCAGCCCCCCAATCGCTGTTCTTGGTGGGCTGCCATCGTTCCTTTCGTCCATATGGATGAGCAAAATTCCGTCGCCATCACCCTATCTGGTGATTTGTGATTAATCATTCAAATATTTGTTGACGTGCTGCAAAACTCTGTGTTACAATGCGCCGCGATGAACCAAGTCAGCGAACCTACAAAGACTCCTGCCCAGAAGCCATTTGTTATGCGTACGGTTGCGCTTGGTGGGGAAATAGGATGTCTAACTCTTATGATCGTATTAGCCGCCGTATTCGGCGGTTTGTGGCTTGATCGCACCATTGGCACAGAAAAACCAGTTATTACCATCATTCTTGTATTAGTCTCAGCGCCATTATCACTTGCTCTGACATATTGGCGAGCTTTACAAGTTGTGAAAGATATTCAGGCCTCCCCCTCAGAAGAGGGTCAGGCCAATTTTGTAAAGGAGGATGAAACCGTTGAGTAGTGATGTAAAACAAGAAAAACGGTTTGGGGTAAAACGGTGGATTGTGCTGGCTTTGATTGGCGTAGGGATTTACGTCTCTTTCATGGGTCCGACATTCCTGCGACCGATCACACCGGTTGTTGTTTTGCCTCCTGAACCCACAGGTTTGGCCATTGGCGGATTTGAAATTACCAACACGATTTTGGCGACCTTGTTGGCAGATTTTGTTCTGCTTTTAGTGGCCTTTAGCGCATGGCGTTTCATTAAAAAGGGCAGCCTTGTGCCGAAAGGTTTTTATAATGCCTTTGAGGCGATCATTGAATTCTTGTGGAATTCAGTTGAAGGATCAGCAGGAGCAAAATGGGGAAAACGCATCTTCCCCGTTGTTGCTACAATTTTCCTGATTGTTTTCACAGCCAATATGGTCAAGCTCGCACCGGGCTTTGAATCGATTGGTCAGTTGAAGGAAATGCACGCCGAAGGCACCGCCTATGAAGCCAAGCATCTCTTTGATCTGGGTAGCCTGGGCGTTTATACTCTTGATAAAGGCCTTCCTATTGAAGTGGCCGCCGCCCACGGTGAGGAAGAAGCTGCACACGATGAAGAAATGGCTGTGGAAGAACATGGCAGCACAACGGTATGTCACGCCTGTGAGGTTGTCCCCTTCTTGCGTGGTTCGGCAACCGATCTTAATTTCCCATTTGCATTAGCTTTCATTGCTGTATTTATGACGCAAGTCTTTGGCGTCTGGGCTTTAGGGATGAGTTATTTCGAGAAATTCTTCCCCATTAAGCAAGTTATTCACGGTGGTATTTTCGGTGGTATTAACTTTGCGGTGGGTTTGTTAGAGATTATTCTTGAATTTGCCAAGATCCTTTCGTTTGGCTTCCGGTTGTTCGGCAACATTTTTGCTGGTGCACTGTTGCTTTCAATTATCGGTGTACTGACAGCCGTTGGCCTGCCTGCCGGATTGTATCTTTTTGAGATCTTCTTCGGCGCTATTCAAGCTTATGTGTTCTTCTTGCTCGCGACTGTGTTCATTAGCGGCGCGTTGGAGAGCCACCACTAGAAATCTTTGGTCATAACTTTTAGCACTTTTCGGAGGAAAAAATGGAGTTTAATGAGTTCTTTGTCGCAGGTATGAAAGTACTCGGCGCTGGTTTGGCAATGTTGGGCGCGATTGGCGCTGGTGTTGGTGTAGGTATTGCTGCTTCAGGTGGCGTTCAGGCCATGGGACGCAATCCAGACGCAACCCCTACCATCCAGACAAATATGATTTTGGGAATGGCCTTTGCGGAAGCGGTTGCAATTTACGCGCTGGCTGTTGCCCTGATCATTATCTTCGCCGCCTAATTCGGAGCGATCGATGGAAAAATTAGGTATCAACTTAGGATTTTTCATCTTCCAGGTTCTCAATTTCTCTGTTGTGGCGGTCTTGCTTTATGCGTGGGCTTATAAGCCGATTGTGAAAATGCTTGAAGAGCGCAAAAACAAGGTGGCTCAGGGATTAGAAGATGCTCGCGTGGCGGCTGAAGCCCGCGAGAATGCGGAAGAAGAAGCCAAAAATATTTTGGCTGAAGCACAGACAAAAGCAAATCAAGTCGTAAGCGAAGCCACACAGCGCGCGGAAGAAGCTGCTAAGCAGGTCAAGGCATCTGCCGAACAAGACCTTGAAAAACAGCGCAATGCTGCGATGATAGAAGCTGAATTAGAGCGCGACCGTATGTTGGCCGATGTGCGCGGGCAGATCGGCGCATTAGCTGTTGCTGCTTCCCAGAAACTGATTGGTGAAGCGCTTACCGAAGAACGTCAGCACGCTTTGATTAATGAATTCTTCTCTGGTGTCAAAGGTGGTAAGGTTGTTGCGTTGGAAGGCGTGTCTGTATCGGGCGCGGCCGCAGATGTGACCAGCGCGGTTCCGCTCACCGATAAAGAACAGGATGCTGTTAAGGCTCAACTTAGCAAACAGGCTTCCGTGAGTTTCCGTGTAGACCCCTCCATCTTGGGTGGTCTGGTAATCCGCGTTGGCGACAAAGTTCTCGATAATTCGGTTGCCAGCAGCTTGGAAGAGTTGCGTCAAAGTTTACACTAGTTAGCGTGAATAATTTGTAGCTCACTGCCCCCTTCCTCGGAAGGGGGGGGAGCATCGAACAAAATGAGGGGAGTGGTAGGTTTCTTCTGCCACTCCCCTCATTTATTGGGGTATCATTCTTTAGCGAAGGCCTATGTCATCGCAAGCACAGTGCAAACCACAAATGACTCAATCCTCAAAAAAACGCAAATTATCTAATTTGCTTCGCCATTTACCGGATGCGATACAAACGCCGGGCTATGATCCGACCGTCACAGGAATTACATACGATTCTCGTCGCGTCCAGCCGGGGAGTATTTTTGTCGCTGTTCCCGGTGAAAATGTGGATGGTCATCAGTTTATCTCCGATGCGATTGCCAAAGGTGCGGTAGCCATTTTCGGCACGCAGGTGCAATCCGCAAGCGGCGCGCACTATTTCCGCGTGAAAAATTCCCGTCAAACATTGGCAACACTGGCTGCCGCCTTTTACGATTTTCCTGCCAGGAAGCTGACGGTGATTGGTGTCACTGGTACCGATGGAAAAACAACCACAGCGAACTTTATTTTTGAAATTCTTAGGGCCGCAGGCATTCACGTTGGGATGATCACTACCGTGAATGCGGTGATTGGCGAACAAGTTGCTGATACTGGTTTTCATGTCACCACGCCCGAGGCGCCCGATGTGCAGCGTTACCTCGCGCAGATGGTGGCGGCTGGCCTGACTCATGTGGTGCTGGAAGCGACATCTCATGGATTGGCGCAAGAACGCGTCGCGGCTTGTGATTTTGATTTAGGGGCAGTTACCAATATTATGCATGAACATCTCGATTATCATGGCACTTATGAGGCTTATCGCGCCGCCAAGGGGCGCCTCTTTGCCTCTTTAGCGGCAACCCACACAAAGCCCCGCGGGAATTTCCGCACCGCTTTGCTGAACCGGGATGATTCATCGTATGATTATCTGCATGCGCTGGTTGAGCCTCCCTCCCATCAGATTTCCTATGGCCTGCATCCCGATGCTGATATTCGTGCCCATACAATCCATTCAACCCCGGCGGGTTTAACATTTGTTGTCGCAGGTACTGGTTTTGCTCTGGATATAAAAACGAAACTTTTGGGGGAATATAATGTGCATAATATTATGGCCGCAATTGGAATCACCGTGGCCGGTTTGGGAATCGAACCGGACGCGGCCCGCGTGGGGATTGCAGCGCTGGAAGGTATACAGGGCCGAATGCAGCCCATTGATATGGGGCAGAATTTCCTGGCAATTGTGGATTTTGCGCACACGCCTAACGCATTGCGGCGCGCCCTCGAGGCAGGCCGTGCAATGACGGGGGGGCGCATTATCGCAGTATTTGGCTCTGCCGGATTGCGCGATCGAGAAAAGCGTCGCCTGATGGCCGAAGTTTCAGCCGAATTGGCCGATCTGACTGTGTTGACCGCCGAAGACCCGCGCACCGAATCGCTGGACGGTATTCTGGAAGAGATGGCCGCGGGCGCTCAATTCCGTGGCGCGGTTGAAGGCGAGAACCTGTGGCGCATCCCCGACCGCGGCGGAGCAATTCGTTTTGCGCTTGATCTGGCTCAGCCGGATGATGCCGTATTGGTGTGTGGTAAGGGACACGAACAGTCAATGTGCTTTGGCGAGATCGAATACCCCTGGGATGATGGTATTGCCCTCACCGCAGCTCTGGCAGATTATCTCGGTGTGCCCGGCCCGGAGATGCCGCGTTTGCCCACCTCGGCATAGTACATTTGGCCTGCTGCTTTCAATCTTGACAGTCTACTGGCTTTGCACTACGATATTCTTAGTTTCGCTTATATCTGCTCAGGAATCTGGGTAGCTACTTTGTTTTTTTGCAATGCTTGTACGTTGAGCATCATAAAGGAGATAAACATGAAAAAGCAGCACACCATTCGTGGATTAGTATTTCTGCTTACGCTGGTGGCTTTGGTTTTTGCAGCCATTGTTCCGCAAACCAATGTTCTTGCCCAAGATGCAGATCTCGTCCGCCTCACAATCAACAACAAAAGTGAACGGGATATTTGGTATCGGCTTGATGCCAAGGAATTTGGCCGCTATGACTATTATTATTTTCATATCCCGGCTGGCGAAGCGCGGTATTACACGCCCGTGCGTGGCGTTTATGAGTACATCCTGTACGCTTGCGGGATTAATGTGAAAGGTGATTTAGACCTCTCCACTCATAAAGTTATCAATGTGCCCGAATGCGGCATGAAATCGCATTATGGGCCGCAAGACCAGGAAAATATCGAAGATGTGGGCGATCAATTACGGCTGGTTGATGTTACCCTCGTAAACGATTCCGGGCGCTATATGAAACTGATTCTCGAAGGGCCGAGTGTCTTCGTGTTCCAACTGTTCGCCGAAGAAGAAAAAGAATACACTATTCCGATGGGCTATTACGAAATTACCATGTATGGTTGTGGCGGTACTCATCACCTTACCTTCTATGCCCGCTTCCATAAGGTTAAAGAATTTACTTGCCCGTAGCCAGTAGCCCAATGTACATTGACCTAAACAAAAACGCCAGTGATTTTTCACTGGCGTTTTTGTCGGGATGGTGGGATTCGAACCCACGGCCTCGCCGACCCGAACGGCGCGCGCTGACCGGGCTGCGCCACATCCCGTAATAGCGGCGTGATTATAACGTACCCCAAAACCTTTGACAAGCCCATTCCTGCGAGATTTGCTTTGAAGGCGAGGTAGCGCCATGCAGTTGAACCATTAGGATTTACGCAAAACGACGAGGAATATACCGAAAATTGGGGTGTGTATGGTGAAACAGTCTTGGTTTTATCGGCAAAATTTTCGCTACCGCCAATGGAAATTGCCTTAAGATTTTTGGCTTCGATGGTATAATGCAATTTCGCACAAAGAACAACAGTGACGTTCCAAATAATATTTTCCTACGAAGATATTTAGAAAACCAGTGAGAAGAGCGACGTATACCTCTCTGCTCATTTGTTTATGACTGCGTAATTATCAATAAATTCTTATTCTGCCCTAGCAGAATACCCCGCAGCTTGCTGCGTGGGTTCCACGATGTAGCAAAACCCGCCCGCAGGGGAAAATTCCGTAATACCCCGCCTGCTTGCAGCGGGGATAGGAATTTTCAGGGTTTTGCCTCTTTATTT
>JACKQG010000964.1_pt3 | contig 20055 bp, 19 predicted proteins | sample 8237621 | NCBI WGS metagenome assembly JACKQG01 (sample SAMN15677084, study PRJNA649215) | marine metagenome | biome: marine; feature: Black Sea; material: saline water; isolation source: suspended particulate matter (SPM) from the Black Sea western gyre | collected 2013-06-09/2013-06-10 | depth... | reverse complement strand
ACGGGCAATCCAGCTTCAGCCCAGCCACCGAAACCGCCTTTTAGGCTGGTTACGTTGGAATAACCTTTTGAGAGGAGGATTGTCATTGCCATTGTGGAGCGGTGTCCACTGCCACAGTAAATGACGATCTCGGCATTTTTGTCAGCAGGCCACATGGCAGCGTCGGCCACGAAGCTTTCCATCGGGATGGCCAGCAATTCCTGGCCCTCGACTGCGATGACGCCTTTTTCTGTCAATTCGCCAGGAGTGCGGACATCGATCAGGATCAGATCAGGATTTTCAACCAGGGCAATGCTCAGATCTTCAGCTGTTTTGACGCCCCAACCGGTATCCTTAGCAACATTAACAGCTGTGTCAACCGGGGCGGTCAAGCCCTCGCCTACCTCAACGACATCCAGAATCATGTTTTCGGGTAGGCCCTCGACAACCGGGTTGCCAGCATCTTTCCACTCAGCAAAAGTAACTTTGAGGGCGCGGACGTCCGTCCAGCCCATACCATGCAGCGCGGTCATGGCGATGGTTGCGCGCCAACCACCAGCACAATAAGTTACGATGGGAGTATCAAAGCTGGGCAGCAGGTCAAGATTCTGAGCCAGTTCATTCAACGGAATATGAGTCGCACCTTCAATATGTCCACTTTCTTCCAGTTCAGCAGCGCTGCGAACATCCAGCAGGAAGGGGGGCGCATCTTCGGCCAACTCGACCAGCAGTCCATCTGCTTTGACAGTGTTATAGCCCGTCATGTTGGCGAGCATTGTGCTGTAGTTATCACCTAGGCCAATCGTAGGGAGGCCGGCTTCTTTCCAACCGACAAATCCACCTTTTAGACTGCGCACATTTGTATAACCATAGTTCATCAGAATGGTCATGGCTACAGTAGATCGATGTCCTGCTTTACAGTAGGTCACGATGGGGGCATCCAAGTCTGCAGGCCATTGATCTTGCAAGTTGATGAAGTCATCCAGCGTTACCCAAACCACATTCGGCGCATCAATTATGCTTTCGTCAAATTCAGCATCTTTGCGTACGTCAATGACAATCAAGTCTGGGTTTTCAATGATTTCTGTGGCTAAAACATCTGCGGTGATTACCCCCCAGCCTTCTGGAATAGTGGCCAACATTTCATCCATAGCGGCAACCATGGCAGCGTCCGGTTGTGCAGCATTCAATATCGTCGCGTCCGGTGCAGCGCCTTCAACAGTCGCGTAACCTTGTTCAACCCAGCCACCATAGCTCGGTGGATGGAAAGTCACTACGTCTGTCCACCCCATGCCATAAAGGGCCGTCATAGCAATCGCCGCACGCCACCCGCTGCCACAATACACTACAATGGGGGTATCGAAACTGGGCAGAAGCTCGAGATTCTGGGCGAGTTCACGCAGAGGAATATTTACTGCGCTTTCAATGTGACCTTTCTCTTCCAGTTCAGAGACTTCGCGGACATCCAAAAGGAAGGGCGGGGTATCGCTACCAAGCATTTCATTGAGGAGGGCCATATCTTTGAGCGCATAGTAGCCTTTCGCAGCTATATCTGTAATCATCGGTTTATAGGCCGCATCCAGATCAGGCGCTACTTCCATTGGCTCTTCTTCTACGGTTTCTTCAACAACTGCTTCTTCAACAACAGGGGCTTCTTCTGCCACTGGAGCTGGGGAGCAGGCACCAAGGACTAATCCCAGTACCATCAGGCTACTAAGTAGCAAATATAAAACGCGGTTCATTTTCATTACTTTTTTCTCCTTCTGAGAAATTTGATAGTCTTGCTTTTTTTATAACTCCTCTACTTTAGAGGAGGGACTTCATCGATAATCACGCCTTGATTGGCTTGCAATTCTTCTGGAGATACTTTATCTGCTGTCAGGAATATTTCTTCATTACCATGGCATGCGTCACAGGATTCATTCTGTGGGGTATTGCGCTGGATATTATGGGGTGTTGTATATTCCCAGGTTGGTTTGGCATCAAAGTTTGACAACAGGTTCTCACCGTAGAAGGCATAGCTTTCTGTGTCAACAGGGATATGACGCACGGGCACATACTCGTAAGGACGGTGGTAATTTGGATCCGAATTCTGGCCAATGAGGAAGTTAAGATATGATCCCTCTGTGCTGAAGAATGGATTGCCTGTTTCTTCGCTAACTGCTACATGACAGCCATCACAGCTTGTATAAGAGATCGAATGACATACCTGGCAGGACAGTTTCTCCTGGTGTAAAAGATGTTGAGGATTTGCATCGCCGGATGCACCTACAGTTTCATGACATGACTCACATGATGGGATCTGTGCCCCTGAATAGCGATCGAGATTATTCAATAATTCAGCTTCTTCGGGAGTTGTATGGCATTCTGTGCAAGTACCTGTTGAATCGTGCATCTCCATGCCTGTATGGCAGTCAACACAGTTCATCCGCCCTTGTCGGAAATGGACGTCACCTGGCAGATCTTCGTGTTTTCCCAAATACTCAGAGCCAATACGACTCCCGTGACAGGCCGTGCAATTTCGGGTCATGGAGGGTGTTTTCTTGACATTATGGCCATCAATCAACCCGCCCCCAACTGAATTTGGTTGGCTGACATGACAATCTCCACATGTTGTGTGGCAGGATGAACAATGGTTGCCAAACATACTTTCCAATGCTTGATGATCTTCTGGCGCAGAACGAGCGTCTATTGCTGTCCAATAGCCATTCAGATTTGAATGCAAACTATTTTCAAAGGTTTCTGTCTCTGTTGAATGACACATCTGGCAGCCCTGATTTGGGGCAGCGCTGGGATCAGAGATCATATTGATGTGTGCTTCATCCTTATTCGGGGACTGTGCTCCCTCATGGCAAGTGGTACAGAGTACTTCCCCATGGACTGTACTGGTAAACTCATCTTCGACGAGGACTTTCTCCCAAGGCTCCAACGGAGCCACTTCGCCACCTCAGCCAGCCCCTTCATTCTCAGAGATGACCTCAAGGATCGGTTTTGCATTATCGATGAGACGTTCCTTGTCAGTATGGCAATCCAGACAATTATTTTGGATATCAGGTTCGATTAGAAGAGCGGCAGTTGGCACTGGTGTATTTTCAACCAAAGGTTCTGGTGTCGGAAGTTCTACAGAGGGCGTAGCCCCACCAGCACAACTTGTCATTCCTAGAACGAATAAAACCAGAGAAATTTGAAATAGTGGGTTATTCTTAAAATGCATAAAGTTTTTCCTTTTATGTGATTTCCAATCTTTGTTATTATTTTCACTAATAGTATTATGGTCAATCCCTTACGACAAGTGATGAAAATAACAATCGTTATACTTCTCGCTTATGATGATTGATAAGCAAAGGTTATTTACAAATTTTTGTGTTCCTTCACCTATATCCTGCAATTTCCCCCTAGTAGTATTTATTTCATTTTGTATAGAAAAAGCCGCTCATTTGAGCGGCTTTTTGATCATTATTTATGGAAGTATTGCTAAATTCCTACTGGCTGAGTCGCCTTTATATCGACAGTACCATGTTCTTCTTCGACAAAAAAGTGATCCACCACGCGTAAGTAGCGTACACCCAGGGAAAATACCAGTAATCCAAAGGCGATTACACCCAAGCCAACCAACCACTCGATTAGCGATGGGGCATAGGATGCGTAAGTAACTGTCGGTTGCCCAGGTAAATACGACAGCACAACCAATGCGCCGGCAAGATTGATATTCCAGCGATAGGCTACCAGGCCTCCAACAACCATCAGCAGTGCTGACATACGCCAGAAGCGATTTTCCCTGGTTTTGCTGTTGAGCAGCAGGATCATCGGGAGGAGGATTCCTATCAGGATCTCACCGAACCAAAAGTTGAAGGCCAGTGGACCCTTGGTGAGCAGTTGCAAACCCTCAGTCCGACCGGGTTCGTAAGTGTAGGTCATGGAGAGCGTATCCCAGAAGCGCCAGTAGAAATATGCGACCAGTGCCCAGCCCACGAAGAGAGACAGTTTTTCAATCAATTCGTCCCTGACCTTGGCCTTATTTGTAAGTTGGGATGCAAGCATCGAAGCAAAAAGAGTCATGGAGATCCCACCCACGATAGCCGAGAGCATGAATAGTACCGACATCTCAGGCTTGTACCAAAAGGGGCGAGCTTTGAGGACACCATAGGCTGCACCCAGAGATGATTGGTGCAAACTTGAGAGAACGAGACCAGCAATGGCCAAATAGGGTGCATAGTGATGGACTCGTGACATCCTGGCTGTCAGATTGGGGAAGCGGGTGCGCAGCCAATCCATATTTGCAATGATCGGCATGGATTCCAGTAGCAGCACGGTGAAATAAAGAGCGACACACATGGTCACTTCCCAGAGCAGGGAATGCGTATTCCAATACAGAAAAGCCTGGTAGAACTTGAATGGACGGCCGATATCCATGAATAGGCAGAGCATAGCCATGCTGTAGCCGATCAGGCCAACAAAGGTGGCGGTACGGGCGACCGGTTCATATCGTTTTAGACCGATCAGATATACGGCTGCGCACAGAGAGAAGGCCCCCGCCGCAAGCGCAATCGAGGAAAGATCAATCGTGATCCACAAACCCCAGGGTACGAGATCTGTCAGATTGGTTACAGATAAACCCTTCCACAATACGATTACTCCACCAATAACACCAGCGATCAGGAAGATTCCCAGGAATGCCAGCCAACCCAACCAGGGAGTAGGCTGTAAGCGGGTACGAAAGTTTTTAATCATGCTTCTGCCTCCTTGAAATCTTCTGGGGTAGCCAGCACATAATACACGCGCGGGGCGGTTCCCAACTCATCTCGCAAGCGGACTGTATGCTGCGAATGAATAATCTTGCTGACTTCGGATTCAGGATCGTTCAGATCTCCAAATATACGTGCACCTGTAGGGCAGGTCACTGTACAAGCGGGGGTGGCAGCCGGATCAACGCCAGGGGTTAGACCATGTTCCAGCCCACGATCAATACGGTGATAGCAGAAGGAACATTTTTCAGGAACTCCGCGTGGTCGTCGATCAACTTCCGGTTGACCCCATTCGGGGACTGCTGGATTATCGCCTTCGAATTTCTGCCAGTTGAACGAGCGCGCCTGATATGGGCAGGCTACTTCACAATAGCGACAGCCAATGCACTTGTCATAATCCATCATGACGATCCCGTCGGGGCGATAGTAGGAGGCTCCCACCATGCAAACTTCTACGCAAGGGGCATTTTCACAGTGCATACAGGGGCGAGCCAGGAATACTTGATGACCTTCAACTTCTCCGGCAGGGAGGACTTCGTTCCAGGAAATATCCGGGGGGACATCATTGTGGGCACGACAAGATAGCGTACATTGTCCACAGCCGGTGCATTTTGATTGGTCAATGACCATTGCCCACTGGTGCTCTCCTGCTTCTACACCCCCGGATGCATGTGCATCCGGGCGCATGAGCTGAAGACCAGCGAGACCAACAACCCCTGCTCCAGCGATTTTCAGAAAATCGCGACGTTTAATTTTAGTGCTCATTCTGATTGCTCCCTTTATCCTTTATTGCCTTATATTTTTCCTCAAGCCAAGGGGCCAAGACTGTGCCTGCTGCGATGCCAATCAGGCTAGCCAAGCCAGCAAAACCAAGAGGGCTAACAGGTGAAGGTTTAGATGCCACTGAATCTGCATTGAGCATTTCTTCAAGATCTTCATCACTGACATTAGTCTCTGTTGATTGATGCATTTCATCTTCATGACAGTTGATACAGGCACTCAAAGTTGCTTGAAAACTGTGATCAGGAACGGTGTGTGCGGGGAGATCTTTATTCATCGTCAGATGACAATCGACGCATGAAGCATTGTTGTGAACATGATTAAAATGGGAGATGTTCGGATTGTTTTGGATATATTCTTTATGACAATTCAGGCAAAGTGATGATGCGTCATCATAGGTATCATCTCCGCTCGCCGAGGCGAGAGACTTCACATTTGCCATATGGGGATCATGGCAATTAATGCAAGTTATATCGCGCTGAAAATGTGAGCTGACTTCCCATTCTTCCCAGCCAAAACGGACGTCGCTATGGCAGTTGCCGCATAAAATAGGTGAACGTTCTATGGGGGCAGGGTTTTTTGGATGGTCTTCCGGGATTGGACTATGACAGGCTTCGCACGAAACCCCATCCTTTTCCCAGGTACCAGTCTCAGGATCAAAGCCAGTTGTATGACATGATAGGCAAGCGCCAGGATTACCTTGAGCATCCCATGCTTCATTGAAAACGGGATCGATCGTAGCTTGTCCGTGAGGGCCACTTTGCCAGCTTTCCATAAAAGCAGAATGGCACCCTTCACAGGGTAGCTCACTCTGCGGAGAAATGGATTGTGGGGACGATGCCTCTGCTGCAACGAGGGTTACTCCCGCAAATAATAATGCGATCATCAGGGCTATGATCAAGCGTTCTGGATGTGAGAACATATCTATCTCCTTCAAGTTGATAATCTATATATTCCAGCAGGTACTGGAGCTTGGGTGAATTGCTTACAGGACAGGCATCTTTCCTGCAAGCGGCCATTTTTGGCGTTGCGGAAAACTTGCCAGCAAGGTTGAGATTGGGTGGGAACCGGGCATTTTTCCATTTGCTCAGGAGAACACCCATTGACCTCATAGCAACGCGGACCTTCGAAGGCGGATGCAGGAAGTAAAGTAAGTTCTTTAGCTTCTGCCTGCCAACGAGCGTCCAATTGTCTTAAGAAGTAAACGATCCCAATCGTCAGTATTATGGGGATAAGAAACCGTATCCCAATAGTGGTCAGAATGATGGCAAGCGCTTCAAGCCATTCCATAGCTCTCTCCTCAGAATAACTGTTGGTGTTTGTGGTGCTGATGATTTACTTTTTCTCCGATGAGCATGAGTAGAGTAAAAGGAATTACAATTCGTACCAGAAATAGGATGAAAATATTTAGCAGGGCATTCATGATTTACTCCTTTTGCAGTAATATTGCATTCTTTATTTGTGAATTCTTTCACCCTTATCTTATGTGATACAGCCATGGGAAGTAAATCCGGTATTCCCCCGATTTATTTAATGAAGAACTCCCCATAAAGAATATAAATACTATGGGTAATTCCTGATACAAATTGGATTTTTATGGGGTTGATACCCCATGAATTGTTGAGGAACTGGCTAAACATCAAATTAGCCAACAAACTTCCTGATGAGTTTGGTCATTAATAGGATGGTAATCCCACACTTGATACCCCAAAAAAAAGAAGACGGCTGCATATGCGGCCGTCTTCTTTTATCAATTAAGTGTTATTAGGGTTTTATAATTCCCTTGCGAATGGCATAGCGGACCAACTCAGTACGAGAATGTAAATTAAGTTTGCGCATAATATTTTCGCGATGACGAGCAACTGTTTTCGGGCTGATATTTAGAGCAACGGCGATTTGATCATTGGATGCGCCTTCTGCAAGCCAGGTCAGCACCTCTTGTTCACGCTCAGTTATGCCATCTAAGCTGTCATTCTGCTCTGGAGAGCGATCAAGGCTTAGGTAGTCTTTGACTAATAATTTCGCCATCGAAGGGAAGAGATAAACCTCACCAGCAGCGGCCTCGCGGATTGCTGTTAGTAGTTCTTCGGGGGCAGCACGTTTTGGTACGTATCCCGATGCGCCAGCATCCAGCATTTTGAAAAAATATTCTTCATCTTCGTGGATAGTGAGTGCTACAATAGCAATCTTGTCAGAGGAGCGTTTTATTTCTCTAGTGGCTTCAATTCCAGACATGTCTGGCAGACCAATATCCATCAGGATCACATCTGGCTGCAGTTTCCTGGCAGAATCAATTGCCTCTTTGGCTGTACTCACCTCACCAATGATTTCAATATCTTTAGATCCTTCGAGTAACATCCGAAGGCCAGTGCGGACCACCATATGATCGTCAACTAAAAGAAGGCGAATTGTCATTTTTTGTCATTCCTGTGTATAGCACAATAGGGGATAATGGCCTCAATTTTTGTTCCTTGATCGGGATTTGAATGTACAAGAAATTGGCCACCTAATAAGGTTGTTCGTTCCTGCATGCCGAGTAATCCCCAGGTAGTTTTATCTTTTGAACGATTTGATTCAAAACCATGACCATCATCCTTCACAATAATTTGCATCTCATTGGGATTGAAAACCAGTTGAACTGTGGTTCGAGATGCATCTGCATGTTTAATTACATTCGTGATCGCTTCCTGGAAAATGCGAAACATGACGGTCATATATTCCGGGCAAATTTCTTTCTCTTCGCCAATTGTTTCAAATTCAAGGTAGGAAGTGGTTCGCTCCTGTGCCTGACCAACATACCAGCGCATTGTAGCCGGTAACCCCAAGTCATCAAGATGGGAAGGACGTAGGTCCGAAATCACGCGTTGTAACTCATTTAATGAATTTGCGACCATTTTTTCCAATTCCATCAAGGTCTTTATGTTGCGACTTTGTTTGATGGATGATGACAGCCCGCGTAGTCCCAATCCGATGGCTGACAGAGATTGACCTGTTTCATCATGGAGGTCACGGGCAATTCTCTGCCGTTCTGCTTCCTGTGCTTCTATTACGCGGCGATAAAGATCCCCTTTTAAAATTTCACGTTGTTGTGAAGCGCGCAGACGTTCTGCCTGAAGTTCAGCCATCTTTTGGCTTGCTTCCACTTGAAAAGAGCGTAAAAATCGGACGATGAAAACAGCCGCACCCAAAGCCGTTAACGCACGCAACAGTTGCACAGGAAAACCTACTACTTCCAAGAATAGATCTTGATTTACAACAGTTGATGGTGGTAACAGGCTTTGTTTGACAAATACTTGCCCAACTAAACCATACCAGCCAAACGCTACCGCAGCCCAAAGAGCATCCCGGCCAAATTTAAGCATGCCGGCTTTGCGGAATATCCGTTGCTGTATTATTAATCCAGATAGTGCCAGAAGGGATGATGGAATAGCCAGGGTATAGCGTGTCCACACATCAGCGATGGTCCACATTTCTTCTGGAGGATACTGGCCTTTGAGTGTGATAATGCCAAATGCCCAGATCGCCTCAAGGCCTAGTGGTATGAGCAATATGTATCGCTGTGCCTTTACTGAAGGCGCCAAAAGGTAACTGCCAAAGGCAGCCAATGAAACGAAGGATATTCCTAATATGGCTATTCGCCCTATGGAAATATAAGGGGGCTCCGGAATGCCTAGTGACCGGTCAATAAATTGGAACATCTCCAGCCATTCATGTGTTCCATGGACCAGACCAAATCCAGCAAGAGGGCGTAAAGCTTTTCTCAGGCGAGGATCTGCTGCTTGACCGCCCTCAATGGCAACAAGTAAGCCCATACTGAAAAAGGCCAAGCCATAGAAGAAAAATACCGGAATGATGTAAGGTAAGCTGGTCATTTTTTATAACTTGTAGAATGTTAAATGGTGACAGAAGTGCCAATTAAATTGTCTAAGACTGTCTCGCCGTTCATGTTTTGTTTCTCTTTAACAAAGTCCCAGAACAAACTTTGTGCTCGGGTAAAGGGGGTGGGAATATGGCGGGCCATAAATAAGGTGCGTTGTAAATCCAATCCTTCCAGTTCCACTTTTTTGATATAACCAAGCGATAGTGGGCGCGCAGCCGCTAATTCAGATATGAAAGCAATTCCAATCCCTTCTTCAACTGCGATCTCAATTGCTTCGGCATTGCCTACTTCCATGACTACGTTCAGCATATCCTGTGTGATCCCATGAGATTGTAAACCCTCTTGCATGACCTCACGCGTACCAGCTGTTTTTTCTCGCAAGATCAATGGTTGGTCAATTAAGTCAGATGGTAGGGCTTTTCCGTATTCTCCCCACGGGTGGTCGGGGGGGACGATCAAGATAACGCGGTCTTCGTAGAAGGGTTGGTATTCGAGTTGGCTGTGCTCAATGCGCTTGCTTAGCACACCCATACAGAATTTTTCCTCCAGGAGACCGTTAACTACACTGCGACGCCCAAGAACATTAATATTTGCGCAAACTTTGGGATATAAATTTCGAAAAGACGCAACCATATTGGGTAGGAGATACTTTCCGGAGGTTGTTGAACAGCCGATATCAATTAGTCCACAGATTTCACCATGAATATTATGCAATGCATCCTCAAGGAGGCGAGATGTATTAAATAGCTCGCGCGCCATGGGTAAGATGGCCTGTCCAGCCTCGCTCAAGGAAACTGAGCGTCCCCGTCGAATAAATAACTCAACATTATAGGACCGTTCAAGTGAGCGAATATTCTGGCTGACAGCAGATTGAGAAAGGTGTAGGCGTTGAGCAGCACGACTAAAGTTCATTTCTTCCGCTGCCGTAATAAAGACTTTTAATTCTGTCATATTGAGCATGTTATGCCACTCTCCTGTTTAGCCTAAAATTCTAAGTAAGCACTTGGCTAATAAGACCTGATGTTTATTATAAGGTAACGTAAATAATATGATGCATAAACCCTAATAAGTCACCATGATATTGGTTATTACCAATAATAAGTGCTCCTCATGATAATTGCTAGTAACTTTTGTCACAAACCGTGATGAAAAACACATATCTTCTGTCTGGAGACGGAAGATATCATTTTGAGAGAGTGTCTGAAAACTCTTTTTAACCACAGATGAACATAGATGAAAAGGATTGGAAAGGCGTTTCCTCGAGGAATTCATCCAAAAAATCAGCATTTATCTGTGATTACGTGTGCCCGAAAGGGTATCTGTCGTGAGTAGGTAGGTTTAGAAAATTTTCAGACAGATTCTGAGGAGATTGTAACAGCTTCCCTTTACGGGAACCTTACTTTATGGATTGCTTTGATTGTTATTCTTGTTATCGTTGTTGTCGCCTATTTCTTAATGCGCGGTAAAAAAGAATAATAAGCTCCTGATAAATAAGAATTGAAAAAGCGGATGCGATCGCATCCGCTTTTTTTGTCAATTAATTCTTCCTATAAAAACAAGGGTTTGTATTATGCTCTGGTTCTTGCTCCACAGGAACGGCAGAATTTGTCACCAGAACGAGCGCGGGTGCCGCATTCGTGACAATAGATATTTCCACCTGCTGAGGCGGTGCTTGGTGAGTGGCGTTTCCGACTTTTCTTGGACATATTATCGCTGCGTCCAGCCATGAAAAAATACATTAATCCGCCGGCAATTAATAAAACACCTGCCCCAACCAAAATAGTAGGCAGGGAATCGCTCAGAGAAAGGCCATCATTACTACTATCCAGGCCCCCGCCAACCTCAACAGGCAGCGCAGAGACGGTTAGATCATCATTGGCTTTGTCGTAGGAAATCGAAAGCGTGAAATCTTCTCCACCAGCAACGCTGCCCGGAATCAGATCATGGTAAATACTGCCATCTGCCACCGGTGTGACAGTTGGAAATGTTGGTGAGAGACTCAAATTGGTTGAGTTCGGTGGTTGTTGGAATTGTAAAAACATCTCTTGCACATGGTAATCGCTTTGCCATAAATATGAGAAATTGCGTGAGGCACCGTTTTTATCCAGTGGCAGATAATATTCCACCCTATAGTTGGCGAGATCGTCAATCAACATGGTGATAGTGATCCAATCGCCATTTGCTACCGGTGCATCGTAGGGTACATTTACCATTGAATTTTCAATAGTTTTTGCGACAGCATTCAAATTGGCGTTAGCCGGGATCTGAATTTGAAATTCGGCTGGCAGCGTGCTGTCTTCCGTTAATGAAAAACTATGCATCACCAACATGTCGGGGTGATCATACTCAGGCCATAGCTGGACTCTAAGTTCTTTGATCGTGATCCCGCTTTGAGCTTCAACCAAAGTAGGGAAGAGAAACAAGCCAACCAATAACAAGAAAATAAACCATTTGCGCATGGGAAAAACTCTCCTAATTACAGTAATTTTTTCTGAATCTTACCATGATTACCCACCTTCTGTGCGTGCTCGCACAAGTTGCCAAAACAATTGATTAAGGGGAGTTGGGATAGAATATTTCTTTCCTATGCGCGTGACTGCACCGCAAATTGCATCAATCTCTGTTGGTGCCCCCCGTCGCAAATCTTGCAGCATTGAAGAGATATTACTGGATGTTCGCTCAGCCACATCTTCTGCTGCGGCGACAGGATTGTCAAATGAAAGCGGGATATTTTGCACCTCTGCGACAGATGCTGCCTCATCTGCCAAATCCCCCATCAAAGCCCTTGCGGTCGGGCGGAGGAGTAATTCTCCATTGGGAATATTCAACAATGCGGTCAGCGGATTGATCGCCGCATTGATCACCAATTTGCTCCAAATTAGCGACTCTGCACTCGGGACGACCGCGAGATTGAAGCCTGCCTCCGTCAAAATAGCAGATAGAGGCCCCAAACGCGGATGCGTCTCGATTGAGATTTTCCCTTCGCCACCTGCGCGGGCAACACCTGGTGCCAGCAACGATGCACCTGTGGTCGTCACCCCCTGTGCGACGCGCTCTCTACCTAATGTTTTGGAAAGGATTTCCCCATTCCCCAAACCATTTTGTAGAGTGACAGCCAAAGCATCAGGGGAAAGACATTTCCCAAGCTGGCTTGCAGTGCGCTCTGTTTGCCAGGACTTGACCAGGACCAGTGCAAAATCAGCCCCCTCACAATCTGCGGCATCACTCACTACCCGCACGGGATAGGATTTCTCACTTCCATCAATACCCACGAGCGTTGCCCCCTTTTCTTTGAGAGCAGATAATCCCTCCAGCCAGGATCCAAGCATGGTGATATCTACGCCTATGGGCGAAAGTTTGGCCGCGAAAAGCGTTGCCAGAGCGCCTGTGCCAACGATGAGTATTTTGTTATTTTTCATATTAATACTCGAAGTGAGGCGGAACCCGTTCCTAGCTATAAATTATTGTTCACTGTTTACTGAAGACAGAAAGGCTTCCCACTCAGAATCATTCATCGTTACGCTATGTTCTTCTGCTGGAAAAGTATGGCTTTCTACCTCGTCTATATATTCACTAAAAGCGCGATCCAGCTCGCCATATAAATCGGCATATTTCTTGACGAAGCGCGGTGTGAATCTGTCAAAGAGACCCAGCAGATCATGGGTAACGAGTACCTGACCATCACAGCCCACTCCTGCGCCAATGCCGATGGTCGGGATAACAAGTTCCTGGGAGATATACTCCGCTAATTTTGCCGGAACCGACTCAAGGACCAGGCTAAAGCATCCAGCCTCTTGCAGCTGATATGCCTCGTCGAGTAGATTTTTGGCAGCGGAAGCAGATTTACCCTGCGCACGAAATCCGCCAAGTTGGTGCACGGACTGGGGCGTTAACCCGAGATGTCCCATTACAGGGATTCCCGCGCCAACGATAGATCGAATTGCATCCAAACGATCACGGGCTCCCTCCAGTTTTACAGCATCCATCCCACCCTCCTGCAGAAATCGTCCCGCATTGCGGACAGCTTCCTGCGTGGAAACCTGGTAAGACATGAAGGGCATATCGCCGATCAGCAGCGCGGATTTTGCGCCGCGTGCGACCGCCTTGCAATGGTGGAGCATGTCCTCCATCGTGACGGGGAGCGTGTTTTCATAACCCAGCACCACCATCCCGAGAGAGTCGCCGACCAGGATCGAATCGACACCGGCTCTATCCATCGACAGGGCAGTGGGATAGTCGTAGGCCGTTAACATGCTGATCGGCTGACGATCTTTCTTCTTTTGGTGAAATGTACGCGTGGTGACTTTTAACTGCTGCGAGCGAAGCAATGACGCTTGCAGGGTTGAGATTGTGGACATGGTACCCTCCTTTGACAGGTAGAGTCCGTTGGCTTTGCCCCCTGAGCCTGGATATCTTGAATAAATTTTCATCGTCGCGTTCACGAGGATACGCGCGGTCTGGCTATTATTCCACAAAATTCAGCTAATGCAAAGGTTGAGTTCTTTTAATGACAGGATCACCCTACCTTTCCCAATGGAACCCGTTATAATAGGGAGGTTGATTGACTTTTAGATGGAGAATCCCATGCGAAAAATGTTTGGTTTTATGATCGGTATTATTGTTGGCAGTTTGGTCGGTTCTACAATTGCCTTACTGCTCGCCCCCGAATCTGGTGAAAAATTGCGCGGCGAGTTACGTGAGCGCGGAGTGGCTTTTCAGGCTGAAATCCGAAATGCTGCAGACTCGCGTCGGATTGAGTTGAGGGAGCGTTTGGACGAGCTGCGCACACCCCCACCTCCCGCAGCATAGTTTTTTTTACGTTTTACGAAGCATTTTTTTTGTAAACTTTACCGCCTGTGCCATGCTGTGCCCATACTCCGCGCGGGTGGCGATGATCTTTTGATTTTCCACGATGGCTTGCACCCGCAGGCCATCGTCATTTAAAGCGCGGATGATCGCATCTGCCAATTCTCTCTCATTGGAAGGATCAACAAGCAACCCGTTGACGTTGGGCTTGATCCACTCCCGAATGGATTCCAGATCACCTGCGATGGGGAAGCAGCCACAGGCCATTCCTTCAAGGAGAGAATTCGGCGTCCCGTCGTGCGTGCTGGGAGAAACCAAAACCTGCGCGCGCCGGAAAGTATCTGCAAGTTGCTCCCGCGCAAGGGGCGGGGTCAATTCAACCGATTTTGAGATTCCCAGCTCCTGGATCCAAGCCTCGGCCTGACTTTCTCCCGCCATCGTTGGGCAGATAAATTTCACCTCGGGAAGTTTTTCCAGGACCAATGGAATTGCCTTGAAGAATGTATCGTTGCGGACGTAGCCCCGAAAGCCCCGAGGGTTGATGACGAGTGTCTCACCGGTCTCTGAGCGGAGCCCTAATGGTTGTATAGGCGCAGTCGAAGAGCGCTTCTTGGAGATGTCGTCCTGCGACTGCGCTCCGCTCCGCTCAGGAACTGATTTCTTCTCGATAGGCGGATAAAAGATGTTCTGGTCAATCCCGCCGCCGCCGGGCAAAACAATGCTGGGGCGAGACGCGTCAAATCCCCACTTTTCTGCCAGATGGATATCACGCTGACAATCGGCATGGAGCGCGTCGGCGGCTTGTAATGCCTTGCGGGTATAAAGTCGCATAAGCGGGGAGGAGGGGGCATGGAGGGTGAAATCGTTCCCCCAGATGGAGATCAGCAGAGGCGGGAATTTCTGAGCGCTGAGATTTTTGGCAGTTGCGGCGAGTTTGGCAGTTCCGGCGAGCATCCCCTCGTAGGGAACACGCATGGCATGGACAATATCGGGCTGAATTTCAGCAATGATTTTATTGAGCAGCTTGGCGGATCTGGGCAAGGTTAGCGGTCCCAACCAATGGCGGATGGCAGTGCGTAATTTTATCGTTGCAGCGCCCCAGAGCAGGGATTTCTTTTGACGGGATCCTGCCGCAGGGGCGGATTTTGCCCGACTAAAGGCAACCGGCAGAAAGTCCACGCGTGCGAGCGGCAGATCCGGGTCGCAGGGAAATGTTGAGGCGAGAAAAACATCATGGTTTTGCTCTGCCCAGTATTTGATCCAGTTGAGGGCGATTGGGGAGCGTCCATCGGCAACGAAGAGTATTTTCATGGTGCGTAGAATATACCAATAAATAATCTCCCTGCCAAGTTGCAGTAAGAGGCAAGGCATAGTATATTTACGTGGTCTTTTTAGATAAAAATTTGGAGTTTTCTGATGAGCGAGCCTTCAACAACAGATAAGAAAAAAACAGCAGGGCTTCAGCTTTCCACCGAAGTCATTGTTGCCATAATAAGTGTGCTGGGAGTGATCATTGTAGCTGTTTTTGGTTATTTACAATCACGCTTGCCCTATGAATACTCATGGAAAGGGACACAGACCGCGGAAGCAAGACTGACGCAAATTGCATTATCATTCACCCCCACTTTTACCAAAAGTCCGCCAACAAAAACGCCACCTGGTCCTGATACAAATACCCCGACCAAAACCCCAACACGGACTCCTTCACTCGCACCGCCAATTCCTGGTCGTCCTGAAGGTTTGCGCTATTGCATCAATGCTTTTCTTGTAAATGTGCGCATAGGACCAAGTACACAATATGGTGCAATTGGAAATCTGCGAGATGAAGATTGTTTGTTCTTTGATGCCAGCAACGTGGAGGGTACCTGGTTGCGGATTGCTGCCAATCAGCCCGAAGAGTATCAGGACCTGGAATTGGGTTGGGTGTATATTGAATTGCTGGGCTTATTAGGGAACTCACGTTTACCTGTGATTACATTAACGCCAACGCCAACGTATACACCTTCACAGACATTAACCCCCTCGTTGACGCCGACACCGACCCTAACAATTACTCCCACAGCAGAGGGTTAATTTGCTTGGGTAATAACTGTAAATTCTGCCTGCAGAGATGACAATATACATTATCGCCTCCTCGACTTATCTGGTATATTAAGGGCCGTTACTTCGTGTAAATAAATACTTTCTGTGAGGAAAATATGAAACAAATATGTGTTGTTGGCGTTGGTTATGTGGGCATTGTTTCTGGAGCCTGCTTTGCTGATCTGGGAAACCGTGTAATTGCGCTGGATATTGATGAAAAGCGTGTCGCAAATCTCAATAAAGGGATTATGCCGATCTATGAACCAGGGCTTGACGAATTGGTTGAGCGAAATGTGAAGGCAGGCCGTCTTTCCTTCACCACCTCTTATAAAGAAGCCCTCGATGGGACAGAGTTTGCTTTTATCGCTGTAGGAACGCCCTCTGGTGTTGAGGGTGATGCAGATTTACAATATGTTGCTGCTGCCGCTCGTTCCATTGCCGAAAATATGACCGAGCCGCTGATCCTGATCAATAAATCCACGGTGCCAGTTGGAACTGGTGACTGGGTTGCTGATATCGTTAAAGAAGCACAACCAAAACCGATTGATTTTTCAGTGGTCTCCTGCCCTGAATTTCTGCGTGAGGGCTCAGCGATTGGCGACTTCATGAACCCGCATCGCACAGTTTTGGGTTCGCAGGACATGGAAGCGGCCGAGAAAGTTGCTCACCTTCACCTCCCCTTACGTGCGCCGATTGTGATCACAAACCTCCGTACGGCTGAGATGATCAAATACGCATCCAACGCATTCCTGGCGACCAAAATCTCCTTCATCAATGAGGTTGCCGATATTTGTGAAGTCCTCGGGGCTGATGTAAAAGAGGTTTCCGTTGGTATGGGATACGATAAGCGTATCGGTCCGATGTTCCTCGATGCCGGTCTTGGTTGGGGTGGTTCCTGTTTCCCGAAAGATGTCAGAGCGCTGGCCTTTATGGCTGAGGAAAAAGGTCTCGATCCGAAAATTTTGAACGAGACGATGATAGTGAATTACCGCCGCCGGGAGTTGGTTGTTGAACATCTTACCGAGATGTTGGATGGGAGCATAAAAGAAAAAACGATCGGATTGCTGGGGTTGGCCTTCAAACCGAATACCGACGATATGCGGGATGCCCCATCGACGGATATTGCCAAAGCCCTCAACGCCGCCGGCGCGACCGTGCGTGGATACGATCCCGTTTCAATGGATGTTGCCCGAGGTCTGCTTCCGGCCGTAAAAATGTTTGACGATCCCTACTCAATGGCCGAAGGTTGCGATGCTCTGATCGTCGTCACAGAGTGGAATGAATTTAAACAACTCAGTCTGAAAAAGGTCAAAGGCCTGATGAAGACCCCCGTCATCTTTGACGCAAGAAATATTTACGACCCAGCAGAAGCCCGTGAACTTGGATTTAACTATCGTGGAATGGGGCGTGGCTTCAACGGTAACGGAAGCTAGAGCAGTAATCAGGAAGCAGTGGTCAGTTGGAGCGTGAAGATGAGTTACGCATCAAGATTTCAGGATTTGATTGTTTATCAAAAAGCGAGTGTACTCTGGCAATTGATTTTTGAAACGACAAAATCTTTTCCACGAGAAGAAATTTTCTCTTTGACAGATCAAATACGTCGCTCATCTCGCTCCGTTGGTGCACAAATTGCAGAGGCTTGGGGAAAACGCCGTTATGAGAAACATTTTATTAGCAAACTAACCGATGCTGATGGAGAGCAACTGGAAACCCAGCATTGGATTGGTGTAGCAAAGGATAGTGGATATATTTCTCAAGAGAAAGCCGAAATACTCTTGGGGAAATCTGCTGAAGTTGGTCGACTACTTGGCGGTATGATGAGAAAATCTTCATTGTTTTGTAACCCTTCGAAAGTTAGTGAAATACAAGCAGACTACTTTGCAGACTGACCACTGAATACTGAATACTGAATGCTGATGACAACCCCTCCAGTTTGTGACTACGAAGGCTCTGATTACCAAAGCTCCTTTTGGGATCAGGGCGGTCGTGCCTATGAAGACCTTGCAGAAGCGATTGCGCTAAAACGGCTTTTGCCCAAAAGCGGTAAACTCCTCCTTGAGGTTGGCGCCGGTGCGGGACGTAATACCCCACGTTATCAAGGTTTTCAACGCATCGTATTGCTCGACTACTCGCGCACCCAACTCGAGCAAGCCCAGGAACGGCTTGGAGAAAGTGACCGTTATATCTTCGTTGCCGCAGATGCCTACAAGCTTCCTTTTGTGGATGGTCTCTTTGATGGCGCAACCATGATCCGTACCCTGCATCATATGAAGGATGCCCCCGCTGTACTCCGAGAGGTACGCCGTGTTCTACAGCCCTCTGCCAGATTTATCCTTGAATATGCCAACAAGCTCAATCTAAAATCCATTTTGCGATATATGCTACGCCGTCAGGATTGGAGCCCCTTTACGCCTGAGCCAGTCGAATTTGCAGCCCTCAATTTTGACTTTCATCCCGAAACTGTACGTCGTTGGCTCAAAGAAGAGGGGTTTGCACTTGAACGACAACTGACCGTGTCGCATTTCAGAATTGGAATCCTAAAGAAAATCTTTCCCGCGAATTTCTTGGCCTGGCTAGGTTCTTTTGCCCAGCTGACTGGTAATTGGTGGCAGTTGACACCCTCTGTTTTTACGCTTAGTGAAGCAGTAGGAGAAACAGCCATAGCGCCAGAAAGCGCATTTTTCCAATGTCCTCAATGTGATCAGGCACCGCTCGAAGAGAGGCCTGAGATGCTGATTTGTTCGAGCTGCGATAGCAAATATGCCATCCGGAACGGGATTTACGATTTTAGAGAACCACTCACCTGAGAAAACTATACTGCTGAGACTTGATACACTCGAATTTTAAGTCTTCTTGAATACAAGGTGTTTTTTTAGCCATTCCCCCTGTGGTCCCCCCTTCCAAATCCTGGAAGGGGGGACTGTTTTAGCTGGGGTTGTGGAACGGCAAGCCCGTTCCACAACCCCAAAGTTGCTTTCCTCACCCGCTAAAAAAACCTGGGTCAACCATTTTGTGAGTCTGGCGGGGGAGGGCAGGGTGGGGGCAAAATGTACCATGTTTAATAATCAAAAATCTATTCCAAAAATTAGATTCGGAATGTGTCATGATTTTTGTGGTACAACATCCCCATGCGCTGGATATATCTTTCTCCCCATCTGGACGATGCCATTCTCGCCTGTGGTGGCTTGATCTATCAACAATCTCAAGCTGGGGATACTGTTGAAATCTGGAACTTGATGAGCGGGATGCCATCTGCAAATGCAGCCCTCTCCGATTTAGCCCTCTCGGTACAAGCGGACTGGGGAACTGATACCGCCAAAGAGACCTTAATCATGCGCTTATCAGAAGACCGTTTAGCTGCGCAGCGTGCAGGAGCAATGCCTCGTTATTTCGATTTTCTGGACTGCATATACCGTCATGATGCTGATGGAGAACCTCTTTACACTGAGGACCTCTTTGCAGGAGAATTTCCTGCCCCACCTCACCCCGCTGACGATGCCTTAATTAAAAGAATTGCCCTCGATTTGCAGGAGAATCTTCTCAAGGGCGATGTCCTCGTCTGCCCATTGACTATTGGCAAACACCCCGATCATCTTATCGTTCGTCAGGCTGCCGAAAGGACAGGACATCCATTAATGTATTATGCCGATATCCCCTATGCGCTGGAGCATCCTGAACAGCACGCTGAGATGACGGAAAATTTATCCGCAAGAGAATATCCCATTCCAGAAGGTGAAATGCAGATCTGGCAGGAGGCTGTCGCCGCTTACGAATCTCAAAATG
>JACKQG010002452.1_pt2 | contig 20061 bp, 24 predicted proteins | sample 8237621 | NCBI WGS metagenome assembly JACKQG01 (sample SAMN15677084, study PRJNA649215) | marine metagenome | biome: marine; feature: Black Sea; material: saline water; isolation source: suspended particulate matter (SPM) from the Black Sea western gyre | collected 2013-06-09/2013-06-10 | depth... | reverse complement strand
GTGGACAGGGGGCAATGGTCAGAAACCTGTAACCTGCAACGAATGACCAATGACCGATGACCGATGACCGATGACCAATGACCGGCGAAGCCTAATGACGGCCGAAGGCCAAATGACCATCGAATGACGGCGAAGCCTAATGACGGCCGAAGGCCAAATGACCACTGACCACCGACCACTACTGATCACTGACCACTGACTGGGATCTTAATCTCCAGTATCCCGTTCTTGTACGTCCAGGTCATATCGTCTGTCTTGGCTTCTCGGGATAAAAGGACCTCTTTTTGATATTTTCTGTTTTCACCCTCGGCGTTGATATTGAGGATGTCCCCTTTAATCTCAATGGTAATATCTTTCTCGTCTATACCCGGCATCTCCGCTACGACATGTATTTCATCAGATTCGTCGAACAGGTCCACAATAGGCTCCCGCACCTCTTCGACCACCGGGCCTTTGGGTGTCTTCTTGATATTCTTGATATTGCCGAACGGCTGAACCGATGGCCTTCCATCGGCTAACGTGCGGACCCTAACCCCGTAGACACCTTTGAGATCTTTAAGGCCCTTGATCTTCTCAAGGCCGCTGAAATCGATCTCACCCGATTTGGACAGTTCCTCACCCTTTTCCGCCAACTTGGTTGCAGAGTCTATCAAGTTACCTAATCCCCTGAAAAGGCCTCCAAGTCCAAAATCAAAGTCCACCCCACCATTTTTCTCTTCATCTCCCTTTTTTCCAGTCATTTCTTCTACCTCCTTGTCGGGGCTCAAACCCCTTTCTTTTGTTATCTCCCAAACACCCTCATTTTCTATGCAATTTAAATTGTTGGCATCGAGAATCGCCTTTAGACCCTTAACCAGCCCGTATCCTGCCAAGCTTGACAGGACAGGAATGGAACTGATTACCGATGTGGAGAGATTTAACGAGGCGCTTGCGATAGTTCCCAGACCGGCGAGGATGCCGGCCGGTGTCAGTTCCTTAACCATACGCTTTGTAATGACTTCAGAAAAGATCTCCGGGTTCTCCCCGATCTCCTCAATAAGCTGCAAAAACCGGGTCCTGTCCATTTCTGACAAAGCCCGGAATTTGGATATTCCAATGAGCTGGGTGGCCTTTAACCTGTTTATAAGGTCATCTGACGGAATCGTCTGCCCTGCTTCAATTCTCATCACTGTACTCCGTGCAACGCCAAGTGTCTTGGCAAGCTCGGCCACGGACATGCTTCCAAATCTCTGGCGCAGTTCCCTAAGAACGCTTCCACAGTTTTCACGCGTCACAGATCCGGGCATCTTTTTCATGGCGTTATCCCCCAGGGATGATTTTGTGGACCATGGTGTTGCATATTGATCCATTTAGGTTCAAAGTTAGGCATGATGGGTCATGTGTCAAGCGTCTGTCATTTATTTTTTTGAATTCGATGTAACGTCATCAGGGCATGGGACATCCTTTGATATGGCTTCTTACGGATCTATTCCGAAAGTCCATCACTCACATTTGCAATATGTTCTACCCCGACCCTTTGGTATATTTTGGCCACATATGGTCTCCCTGTTGTAGTGCATGGATAGCGCTTCAGCACACCGTATGTCTAATCTCAAGGCGGGTGACCTGAAGGCACACACCGGACGGGGGAGGCCATTACAGGATCGCCAAGGAAGATCTTGAAGCCTTCATGCGGAAAAAAGGGATCTACCCCCCTGGGGGAACCTACCAGTCTGAAACGACAAAGATCCTGATAGTGGGTGATGATCCTGGGATACGGGAAATGCTTACCAAAATGATGACGCGTCATGGATATCAAACAGAGATCGCCGCAGAGGGTTTTGAGGCAGGTGTAAAGGTCATGGAATTCAAGCCCGGACTTATCATCCTGGATCTTATCATACCGGGCATAGACGGCTTCGAGGTCTGCCGAAAGATCAAGGGGAATTCCGGCACATCTCATATAAGAGTCCTGGCCGTTAGCGGCTACGATACAGCCGAGAACAGAGATCGTATAATGGAGGCTGGTGCGGACTGCTACCTCCCAAAGCCAATTAAAAGTGACCTATTGCTTCAGCACGTAAGGTCCCTCCTGAACGGAGCAGGCAAGGAGCCGGCATCGACTCCTCTATTGTCACATTCTTCTACGTGTAAACATCGTCACAACCGTTTGCCCGCCTTTACTTTGTTGATAAGAACTTGCTTTTCCGGGGAAGAACTATAGAGAAACTCTCCTTGTGCGTCAAGGACAAAGTAACCTCCTTGAGAAGCTCCGGTATTGGCATCATTTACCTCCTGCTTCTTTTCATTGTCCTTGGCCAAGTATGCAGGACAGTTAAAACAATCCAGCCCGCAAGGCGCTGTCATCTGTTTGTAATCCATGATTTCTCCTTTCTCTATTATCTTGCCGCTCTCTTGCCCTCATACCTATATTGGATCTGCTTCAATTCGGCCGCAAATTCGTCTTCTGTGATGACCCCTTCTTATAACAGCAGTTGACTGACCGGACCCAGTTGAATCATCCGGGACATGGGAAGCCCTTGAGACAAAAAACCCCACCTCTCAGATGTGAGAAATAGGGTCTGGATACATTGGGTATTTCGAGGATTAATTCCGCCATAGCGAGATTGAGCCTAACCCCAGTACCATTTTCCGGAGCTACCCCGGATGAATGGACTTCGTATTCAACAGGGCAGGCGGGGCAGGCGCAGAAATCGGGCCTCCGCCTCGGAGAGCGAAAGGGGGCGTTTTGCAAATGTCTCACCCTCAAAAGCCGCGTGCAGAAGGTATTAGGGGCGTTGGAGGCCTCAAGAACCGCATGATTAGTGGTGCCGGAGGTCGGAATCGAACCGACACGGACGCAAGGTCCACTGGATTTTGAGTCCAGCGCGTCTACCAGTTTCACCACTCCGGCAATGGGCGTGTCATCCACCGCAACATTTTCAATATGCCGGGAGACTGTTTCGGACAACCTGCTCGGCTTTGATGAAAAAGTATTATAGTAAGAACGCAAAAACAATGTCAATATCATATTGACATGGCCCGATGTGTTCTGCTATACATAAAAACTTATGGGGCTGTAGCTCAGATGGGAGAGCGCATGACTGGCAGTCATGAGGCCAGGGGTTCGATCCCCCTCAGCTCCACCAATAAAATCAAGCAATTAGGCCGTCTTTCGAGACGGCCCATTTCATCATGTTTTTTGGAAATATCACTTAATGCGCACGGGAATCCCAGCCACGGTCATCACTACTTTGTCGGCCATTGCGGCCAATTTCTGATTGAGCATGCCGGCCAGATCCCTGAATTCCCGCCCCAAGGGGTGTTCCGGGACGATACCGGCCCCTACCTCATTGGATACAACAATAACCGCCTGTTGCCTCCGGGATAATGCTTCAAGTAGACGGTCCTGGTAAGGGATAATTTTTTCCCGCCCTTTCTTGAGAAGGATGTTACTTAGCCAGATTGTCACGCAGTCAATGAGCACGGCGTCTGCCTGGGCGCAGCCTGTTTGCAGTGCCTCAGCAATGTTCAGAGGTTCTTCTATCAATTTCCAGTGGGGGCCGCGGGATTCCTTGTGCAGTCTTACCCGCTCGGCCATCTCTTTGTCCTTCACTTCTGCCGTAGCCAGGAAAAGACAGGATTTATGGTGTTCCTCAGCATACCTGAGCGCCCAGGAACTCTTGCCGCTCTTAGCTCCGCCTAATACCAGGATGAATTCGTTTCCCTTCGATTTATCCATAGCTGCTTTGAAAGAATAATAAGGATTTGCGTGACTCAAGACCGTAGACAGGGAGCGGGGCTCAAAGCGTAAACTCGGTTCCTTCTCTGGCAGCATCGATCGTGATATCAGCCTTGTTTTTTACGACGAGTTCTTCGCAGTGACCCATTATTGCGGTTAAGTCAGGGTCCTTTCTTGAAGGGGCATGGTGAAAGAGGGTCAACCGTTTCACGTGTGCCTTCAAGGCGAGGTTCAGGGCGGCTGCGTAGTCCGAGTGTCCCCAGCCCCGATGTTTCGGAATTTCATCAGGGGTAAACTGCGAGTCGTGAATCAGGACGTCCGCTCCTTTGCAAAAACGGGCATAATCTTCAGGTCTGCGTCCTGGAGGGGCATCTTCGGCTAACTCGTTGTCCGTAATAAAGACGAGTTTCTTGTTCCCTTCCTGAAAACGGAATCCGAAACCTCCCTGGGGATGGTTGAGGGGAATGGCATCAATGATCGTGCCGTCTATTTTAAGGGGACCATGGTTGAGTTTGTCGAGATAGCGGATCCGGGCCTTGAGGTCTTCAAATTTTACAGGAAAAAAGCCATCACCCATCTTGTTGTCAAAAACGGCAGCAAGGCCTTTCATGCAGGTGGGAGCACCATCTACCGATATCCTGGAGGCGGGAGCTGATACGGGGTCGAAAAAAGGGAAGCCCAGTATGTGATCCCAGTGGATGTGTGTCAACAGGAGGAGAATGTCGACCTTCCCTTTGCTGGCGATAAGGTGATCACCTAATAGCCTGATCCCGGTCCCGGCATCGATGATTACCTTCTTTCCGGATTCAAGGGTAATATCGAGGCAGCAGGTATTCCCACCGTAGATAATCGTATCTTTTCCAGGGACAGCGATGGACCCTCTTGTTCCCCAAAATTTGACCTTCATTCTCTCTTTTTGCCTGTTCCTTTATGAGATTTTTTGAGGCCTTCAATTGATTGGTTAAGATATTGACACAATCTGATGAAGAGTTAAAAATTTACGCTATCTCATATAAAGTGTCAATTTAAAAATAGGAACACTCATATTCATCCTGATACAGACAGGCAAAGACCTTTGCGTCAGTGATGATATCCGGAACAAGACAGTATTCATTTGGTTGATGAGCTGAATCGGCGCTGGTGGACCACACTGCGGCCGGTAGTCCTCTTTTCCGGAAAAAGGCGGCAACCGTGCCTCCGCCGATACCCATCGGTTTTCCCTCTTTCCCCGTAACCCGCTTGATTGCCCTGGACAGGGCCTGCACAACCGGCGCATCCTTGGAAGTGGGCGAAGTGGCATCTTGCCGGTACACAGGCTCGACGTCAATCTGCAGGTCGGTATCAGCGCTAATTGACGCCGCAATTTCCCTTGCTGCGGAAAGAACCTCATCCACGCTGAATTGGGGAAGGATCCGGCAATCAACATAAAAGATGTCTTTACCGGGTATGGTGTTTATGTTCGGTACGTTCCCCTCGTTTTTTGTCGGGGCAAAGGTTGATTGTGGAGGTGAAAAGAGGGGATCGGAAAGACTGAACCGGTCATTTAAAGCCCCCAGGGCGAGGATCAGTTTTGCTGCGCCAAACAGGCTGTTTTTTCCCTTATGCGGGGTGCTCGCATGGCACTGCTTGCCCGTGACAATAAATTTGAGCCACAGCATTGATTTCTCAGCCACCTCGATCATGGTGCCCTCTTCATTGCCACCGTCAGGCACAACGATAAGGTCCTCAGGACTGAAAAAATCCTTATTATGTTTTAGGATATAACTCAGTCCGTAGTCGCTCCCTGTTTCTTCGTCCGCTACGATGATCAGGCCCACCGGTTTTTTTAAGTCCTGCCCTGCGTCGAAAATCGCCTTTAAGGCCAGATAAGAGCTTACAAAGCCGTGCTGATTATCCTCAACCCCCCTCCCGATAATCCGGTCACCATCCATTATTACTTTATAAGGGTCGCTCTTCCACAGGGAGAAGTCGCCTGGCGGTACGATGTCTGAGTGGCTCAGCACCCAGACAATCCGATCTTTCTTCATCCCTTCCCATTTTGCTATCAGGTTAGGACGATAACCGTCACGTGCCCTCTTGTCGGGTGCCCTGACCTCCCGAAGGATGTCGGGTTTCAATGCTTCCAGCAGACTGTATATGTAGGCGGTCTTTTCATGTTCGCCCAGGCCTCCGTTATCAGGACCCAATGCCACCTTAGCTGTCAGTTCCCGCTGAAGTTTAACTACTTCGTCTTTATAACCGTCTATTCGGTCAAAGACGTTTATAAGATCTGGCATGCGGTTCTTTCTCCTTTCTCCGGATACTGGTTACTGGATGCTGGATACTGGATGCTGGATACTGGATACTGGATACTGGTTCCTGGATGCTGGATACTGGTTACTGGTTACTGGATGCTGGATACTGGATACTGGTTCCTGGATATTGGATACTGGTTACTGGTTACTGGATGCTGGATGCTGGATACTGGATACTGGTTGCTCGTTACTGGCCGCCGGCTCGGAGCGCCTATGGCTCGGAGAGTTGCTGGTTATTCGTTTCCGGTTTTCAACTTTAGGCACTTCTCTTGCTGGATGCTGGATACTGATACCATACGGGATTCTCAATACCTTAACAGAAGCCCGAGAGAAGTGCAATTTCATCCATAACACGGGTTATGATTGAGATCGGCGGGACTCTCCTGTCCGGATAAATAGGTTCGCCGAAACGGACCCGGACTGTGGTTCTAACATCCATTTGTGTATAGTTAATCCCGACAGGGATGAGCGGGAATGACAGCCGGGAGATGATAAGCCGCACCATCCCTTCCTTACCAGGACCCATTACGTTTTTATAGTAGGTGCCTTCGGGAAAGACCACAACCCCTTCGCCATTTTTAAGGAACTCGATCATCGCCCTTATGGAACCTCTGCTTTTCAGAGGTTGCTGCCGGTTTAATGGAATCCCCCCGAGCGATTTCAAGAACCAGCCTGTCAACCGATTTTCAAATAACTCATATTTGGCAATGTAGTAGAGGGGTCTTGGTGTGGCAAGGGCTATAAGCGGGATGTCCTGCCAGCATTGATGCTTTGGCAGCAGAATAAATGCGTTTTCCCGGGGCAGGTACTCACAACCTTCGATTTCAAGGCGGTAGAACGGCGACAGGGATATTCTGACAAAGGCCCTGGTGATCCGGCATATTCGGTCTTTTCTTTCCAGCACACGTACTCTTCCCTTCGGCCGTTTACAGGGTGGCCCGTTCAGCTTCGTCTGTTTTTTCCTTTTCCGCCTGAATGGCCCTGGTCACCTTTATATAGGTGATGACCCCCTGGACAAGAATGATAACGCCAGCGGGGAGGATGAGCCACCCGATCAGCCAGATAAGCGGATGACCCGAGAACTTAATTAATGCCAATCCACCTGCAAAGAATGCCAGGGCCGTGCGGATGTGCGAGAGAAGCGTCCTCCTGTTAGCGAGATCGGTGCGAAATTCAGCCAGGTGGTCCCTGACGAACACCTCTTTTTTTAAAGAAGGATCGAGTTCTTTTTTTTGTATGGCCATTTGTTTTGTCAATGCTAATCAAAGATATTTGAAATTCGGCTTCTGCTGTCCAATGAGGTTTTAGGTTTCGGGCGCACTGAACACCGAAACCACGGGCCTTCCGCAATACTATCAATTATATGTCAATTATTGATTGTGAAAGATGACCTCTCAGAATGAACCAGCAAGAATCTAACAAATTGTGTCGTTGTGAAGAGAAAATATGGAAAAGGGGGTCGTGTGTCAAGTGGATATTGGCTTGACACCACTCTAATCGATTTTTTAGATTGTGAAAAAGATTGGACGCGTATACTATTCTCTCCCAAAGAGCGCCCCACGGTTTTGGCCGTAAGGGTCGGAATATGTTAATGCCCTGCTGTAATCACTGAACTTGCGAAAGGCATCTCATGACGCGAAAAGAATATTTCCATGAACAGAAACAAAAGGGGAGACGCCTTATCGGTGTCTTTCCCGCACATTATCCCAGGGAGATCCTCTGGGCGTTGAATGCGGTGCCCGCAGAGATCTGGGACCCGCCGCTTGAAATTACCGGAGCCAATGCCCACCTTCAGCCGTACATCTGTTCGGTGGTCAAGCTGGGATTGGAGCTTATCCTCCAGGGCAAGGGTGATATGTTAGACGGCTTCCTGTTCCCCCACACCTGCGATTCCATCCAGAACCTGGCCTCGATTGTTTACGATTACCTGGGTCTGGATAAGCCATGCTATTTCTTCTATCACCCAAAGGCCCCTTATCGGCCCTCTTCCCGTCAGTACTACCGGGAACAGCTCAGGTCTTTAATCTCGCGTTTGGAGAGAGATTTGGGACCGATGAATGGAACGGAGCTGAAGCAGCGAGTGGAACAGGGACATCATTTAGCGTCTATTCTGCGAGATATCTACGACTTGAGGAACCGCGGGGAGTGCTCGGCTTCCAATGTCGCGTTCTACCGGGTTATCCGGCAGGGGGAATACCTGCATCCTGACGATTTTATTCCCTTGTTAGAAGGGTTTTTGGGAAGATCCAAAGGTGGTGATGGAAAGGGGCCTGCCGTGATTTTGAGTGGCGTCCTCCCCAATCCACCCCAAATTTTGAGCATCTTGGATGAACTCGGGGTGAGGGTGGCTGATGATGATCTTTTAAATTGCGGCCGGAGACTCCTAATGAAGCCGGGCCGTGTCGAGGACCCGGTTGAGGCGCTCACCGACAACTACTTTGCCATGCCGCCCTGTACCACAAAGAATTCACCATTAGGCGAACGGGTGAATTATCTCCTTGAAAAGATAGAGGGAAGCGGTGCAAAGGGCGTGATCTTTTACATGGTCAAATTTTGTGAGCCCGAGCTATTCGACGTGCCGCAGATGGTTGAGGCAATAAAGAAGGCAGGGGTGGCCACCCTGATTATTGATGTGGATTTGAATCAGGGGTTGAGCGGTCAGTTGGCCACGAGGGTGGAGGCGTTTGTGGAGATGATCAGTTGAAAAAGGGAACGATTAAAATGCAATGTCCGATGTCGAGGGGTCAGGGATCAGCTGCCGAAGTTGTTATTCGTTATCTGTTACTGGTTATTTGTCATGACCACCGAATGACAATTGAATGACGATTGAATGACGGCGAAGCCAAATGACCAACACCTCTTCCCGACATTGGACGTTGGACTTTGGACATCGGACGACCCGATGACCAATGAAAAACCCGTAACTCGTAACTCGTAACTGTTAATGGGGTAACTTCGATATGTCATTGGTCAAGAATCTGCGCTACAATTTTATGAAAGATATCGGTGCACCTGCTGTCATGGGTTTTGCCGGGGCAAGGAAAAAAAAGCGAAACGGGAGGCCCAAACCCGGGTTTGGTCCCGGGCTCAAGTGCGCGGCCAGGCTGAAAGAGATCATGACCCGGCACTATTTTCTCTCCCGGTACGCGGAAGGTGCAAAGCCCGTGGCCTGGGTGACCAGCGGCGCTCCTGTGGAGCTCCTGAGGGCGTTTGACTTCTACACCATATATCCTGAAAACCACGGGGCTCTGTGCGGGGCCCAGAGGCTGGGTCCCGAGTATTGTGCTGTGGCAGAGGAGTACGGCTATCATCAGGATCTCTGTTCGTATGCCCGGATCGACCTGGGCCACTTCCTATCCGGAAAGACCCCGGTGGGGAAACTCCCCAGGCCCGATCTCATGTTTGCGTCCAACAACATCTGCCAGACCGTGGCCTACTGGTACAAGGTTCTGGCCCATCGATTGAATATTCCCCTTTTGCTTTTCGATACCCCATACAATTTTGAAGATATTACGGAAAATGATATCTCCTATATGGTCCGCCAGTTAGAAGAGATGATTCCGGTATTGGAAAAGATATCTGGCAGGCGTTTTGACAACCGTAAGTTTGAAGAGATCCTCCGTATCTCACGTGATTCATCCTCTGTGTGGGGTGAGGTTCTTGCTACCATGAAGGCAAAGCCGGCCCCAATGACCATCTTTGACGCCTTTATCCATTTGGCGCCCATCGTTTCCCTCAGGGGGCTTCCTGTAACCCTCGATTATTATCAGATCCTTTTGGAAGAACTCAGGGAGAGGAATCGTCAGGGCATCGGGGCTATCGAAAATGAGCGTAAGCGGTTGATGTGGGACAATATTGCCATCTGGTACAAGGTCCGGGATTTTTCAAATCTGTTTGCGGAGCAGGGGATGAACTTTGTAACCGCCACCTACACGAATGCCTGGGCCGAGACGACTTCTCACATGGACGGAGACAATCCCTTCGAAGCGATTGCCAGGACCTACAGTCTGGTGGTGTTGAACAATAATCTGAATCACCGGCTGCATCTCATGGAGCGGCTTATCAAAGAGTTCAAGGTGGACGGTTTAGTTATACATTCGGCGAAAAGTTGCAAGCCTTATTCGGTCGGGCAGTACGACCTCAAACGGTTGTTGATGGATCGTCTAAGAGTGCCGTCGGTGGTGATTGAGGCGGATATTACCGACTTCCGTGCCTATTCTGAGGAGCAGACACGTACCCGCCTGGAGGCCTTTTTTGAGACGATGGAAGGATAGTGAGGCTGGGTGCTGGATGCTGGATACTGGGTGCTGGATGCTGGATGATAGAATTGAATATTGAGGAATAGGAACAGTCAAAACTTGTATGAAACTTGGTTCCTGACACCCGAAACCTGAAACCTTAAAAATATTGATATGAAGACACCTGGAGCGGAAAGCCGTGACTGCTTTGTGGGGATTGACGTGGGCTCGCTCAGCACGGAGGCGTTGATTCTAAGTATCGAGGGAGATCCTGTCGGTTACGCCATCCTCCAGACAGGGGCCAACAGCACGGACGTGGCCTTAGCAGCACTGGAAAAGGCGCTGGCCGTATCTCAGGTCAGTCGGGACCAGATCAAGGGTATCGTGGCAACAGGGTATGGCCGCGTCTCCATCCCGTTCGCCGATAAAAAGGTGACCGAGATTTCATGCCATGCCTTAGGCGCTTACCATCTGTTCCCCGATACCGGAACCGTCATCGACATCGGGGGGCAAGATTCGAAAGTGATTCGCGTTGGAGAGGGAGGAAAAGTTCTGGACTTTACCATGAACGACAAGTGTGCGGCCGGGACAGGACGGTTTTTGGAGGTGATGGCGGATAAACTCCAGGTTCCTCTCAATGAAATGGGGCCCCTATCCTTAAGAGCAGGAGGAGAAGTCAGTATCAGCAGCGTCTGCACGGTATTTGCGGAAAGCGAGGTCGTATCCCTTGTGGCACAGAACCATCCAAAGGATGAAATCATCCGGGGACTTCACCGGGCCATCGTTAACAGGGTATGGAGCATGGTGAAGGGGGTCGGCGTGCACGGAGCCGTGACCATGAGCGGTGGGGTGGCCAAGAACAGCGGGGTGGTCAGCCTGATCGAAGAAAGGCTTGGTCAGCCGATTCATATCCATGCCGAACCGCAGATCATCGGTGCATTGGGCGCAGCGCTTTTGGCCATGAAGGATTTTAAAATCACCTGATTGCATCATTTTCGATTCCGCTTCAGCATACCGGCCTGAGTCACGAATCCCACTATGAACAGACCCACGAACAGAAGCCCTTTTACAAAAGGGTCTATTTGAATCGATTGACTGATAAGAGAGGCCCCGATAATAGAAGAAAAGAAGATGAGCGTCCAGTCAAAGAGAAAATATAGTAGCAGAGCACCGGCCAGGCCGCCAATGAGGAATGGAAGCCAGGGTACGGGGACCGCGACCGCCTTCCAACCTGCTATATTCAGCAGGGAGGCAATGAGATATCCTCCTGCTGCAAAACCCACCAACACCACTGCCACCTTTTGAAAGAAAACGGCCACCAAGGCCCCTATGAGCCCTGCAATCAGAGCGATTACTACAACCAGCAAGTCAGGGAGTCCGCTGGAGAAGAGAACAGTAATATTCATTCCATAGACAAAACCGATTGCCCCGACAAAAAGCCAGAAAAGCTTCCTCCCGAGGATTAAAGCCGCAATTCCCACGAGAATATTTATTATGAACATCGGCTCCCCCCTTTACAGATAGTCTGAGGTTTTAAGAAGAACAGGCCATTTTACAAAAAGGACGATATCTCCCGCAGCGTCTGAGTCTCTACTCGTAAGTTTTAAGAAACGGTTTTTGAGGCCGAACACGTATCTGAAAAGTCCCCAACAAATTGGTTGACAATATCTATAAACCACTATAATGGTAGCAGATGACTGGGCATGGCTACGGTTGAAAATTCACAGCGAGCGCAATTCCCGCTGCTTGCTGCGGGGTTCTTCAATCTGGTTTTTTGCGCCTGCTGAGGTGCTCCGGTACTTAGCAGGAAATACAAAAACTTCAATCTTCAACGAAAGGAGAGTTCCATGGCGGCCAAAAAGATCGGCAAAAAGGTAGCAGCCAAAAAGCCAGCCGCGAAGAAAATTCCGGCAGTTAAGAAACCGATGACCAAAGCTGAAATACTGAATGAGATTGCAGGGAACACTGGGCTAACCAAGAAACAGGTATCGTCTGTATTCGAGGAAGTTGCCATCCTCATCGAGCGTCACATCAAGAAGCGTAGTCCCGGTCAATTTACTTTTCCAGGGCTTTTAAAGATTGAAGTTAAGGTTAAACCGGCAACCAAGGCACGTAAAGGGATTAACCCTTTTACCGGAGAAGCGACGGTGTTTAAAGCCAAGCCTGCTCGCCGGGCAGTTAAGGTCCGTCCCTTAAAGAAAGTAAAGGAGATGGTTGACTGAAGCTTCCGAGTAAGAAACAAGGCCCGTAGATCGTAAAGAAATCTACGGGCCTTTTCTGTTTGTGCCGCAGCATCAGTAATCCTTGGGCCGCTGCTTTACCTGAGACGGCCCGTCGAACGCTGCTTCAAGAGACCCCACAGCAATATCGAGATATTGGCCCTCCACCACGCAGGATATGCTTGAGATGGATGTGCAGATAGCGAGCGAACTTATTCCCACGGAGGCAATAGAAGAGAACATCACACCATGTACCAAGGGTTTCTCACGAAGGTGAGGCCCAAATACGGTAATTACAGCTACATCAGGGGTGTAGGAGATCGCTTTGGCATCTATGGTAGGCTTTATCGATTCCAGGACGTCTAATGCGTGATCCAGATCCTTCTGGTCTATCACGATGGAGAAATTGCCGCAGTCATCCAGGTCAAAGCTCTCCAACAGGAGTTCTATATTGATCTGGTTGTCTCCCATGGCTCCCAGTACCGTGCCTGCAACGCTCACATGGTCCGGCACTGACATGATTCTCACCAGTGCCCGCCCGTCACTCTGCATGATTCCGCCGATCTTGATTTTTTCCATACCTCCTGCTCCCGTCAGTTGAGATCAGATTCAATCCCAGGTTCTGCTGTCTTTAATCTTCTTATGAAGGTCGGGGATGGTGCCCCTGGGAACGATCTGGACTGTTCCCTTTATGGTCAGGATATCTTTAATGTCCCGTTCAATGCGGGCGCGTAGCATATCGGAAGAAGGTCGATCTTCTTTTAATTCCACCAAAAAGGTCATGATGTCCTGGTGATCTTCCCGCGTGATGACAACCTGATACTTAAAAATCTCCGGATACCGCAAGATGACCTCGTCTGTCTGCCATGTATGTATAAAGGTTCCCCTCACCTTGGTTGCCTGATCGGTTCTCCCCAGGATTTTTTTCAGCACCGGGCTGGTTCGGCCACAGGGACATGGTTCCTGGGATAGAGTTGAAAGATCTCCGGTTCCCATACGGATCATCGGGTAGCAAGTGTTGAAGTTGGTGGCAACGATCTCGCCCACGGCTCCTGGCTTTACCTTCCGGCCAGTATGGGGGTCCAACACTTCGACCAGGATATTATCCGGAACGTGTAGACCGGTCATGAAAGCGCATTCATACCCGATACAACCCAATAATACCGTCCCGTAGCCCTGGCGGATGGTAATCCCCAGCTTGCTTTCAAGCCGTGTGCGGAGGGACCCAGGGAGCATCTCTGCACCCACAAAGGCCTTCTTCAGTACGATATCCTTGTTGAAGTCGAGCCCCATCCTCTCGGCGCGTTGCATCAAGGTCATTAAAAAGCTCGGGGTGCCCATGAACCCGTTGACCTTCAATCCCTGCATGATCCTGGACTGCATCAACGTGTTTCCGATACCTGTCGGGACCACTGTTCCACCGATCATCTTCACGGAGTCATCCAACATGAAGGCGTAAGGCCATAGATGGTAATTAAAGGTGTTAATGACGATATCTCCCGGCCCAAAGCCTGCACCGCAAAGGGCTTCAGCCCAGGAGGTGTCTTCATACTTGCGTTCCCCGGGTTGATAGATGAGCCCGGGATTGGCATAGATCCGTCCTATATCGGCGGAATCGGATGTATTGAAGCCCCCAAAAGGCGCATCTTTTTTTTGCCGTTCTACAATAGCTTCCATGCGGAGGATGGGGAGCATTTCCAGGTTATCAAGACCCTCGATGTCAGAGATCCCGATACCGGCCGAATTGAAGATCTCTTTATATGCCTTGGAGTGTCGATAGGCATGCTGAAAGATGTTTACAAACCGCTTTGCCAGGCCGGTCTTACGCTCTTGCCAGTCCATTGTCTCGCGCGCCTTGTCAAAAAAACGACTGTCTGGTGGCATGTTCCTTTTCTCCTGTCTTTTTTGAAGTTATTCCATTTTCCTATTCGGCAATTATTGGGAATAATACGGTTGACGACGACGGACAGATCAATTTTTTTGTTGCTGCAGCGCAGCCAGTCTTTTTCGGGCCTTTGCTGCGTATTCACTTTTTGGATTCTTTTCTACTATTTCCCGGTATATCTTCAACGCATAATCGCGGTTGTTCTGCTGTTCTTCCAACTGTGCAGTCTCAAAAAGCTCTTTGACGTTATTTCCTGAACAGCCGGCAATTGTAAGTGCTGCAATAACCATAAGAATCATGCTTAATCGTTTCATAAGTAATTCCCCAGTTCTGAATCGCCAGCCTTATCCTGCAGCAGCGATGGGACCTGTTTAAAGTTCGAATGCCGGATGACACTTAAAATTGTTTCTTAGAAGCTTTATGATCCCGGTATTCTTATATAATGGGTGATAAATGTCAATCCAAAGACATCTCGATTACAAATTTATTCCAGCACCGCAAACCGGGTCCTTTCCTCCAATTCCTTTTTAACGATCCATCACCATATCTAACACCAGCAGATCTGCTGAATTGCTTTCCAGGTAGTCAACCGCTTCCTCACCGCTGGAAACCGCGGCCACCGTATATCCCAGGGTTCTCAACATCCGGGATGCTATCTCCCGCTGCTGTTTTATATCATCCACAACCAGGATTGTCTCCCCCTGCCAAAGTAGCCATTGCTTCCAATTTCTGGGCGTGTTGTAACCGTTGCTGAAGCTCCCTTTGCTCAGAGATATCCCTCACAATGCCGCGAAACCCGATGGGTTTACCTTCTGAATCTCTTATGAGGGATATGGATGTCTCTGCATAAATCTTGGATCCGTCCTTCTTTACGCTCTCCGTAACCAGCCCTTTGACAGGCTCCCCCGTGGTGTACACCCTGTTGGCAGCCGCATATACCTCTTTAGCTTTATTCTTATCCATGTTCCGGCCGAAATTTATGCCCATCAGTTCATCCCGGGGATATCCTCTGATTTTACACAGGGCATCATTGAAGAATATGTAATTGCCGGTCAGATCAAGCTCATAGTAGCCCTCCTGGATGCTTTCAAGGATGGTTCTGTATTTCTCCTCGCTCTCCTGCAGGGCCTGCTCATTCTTTTTACGTTCATCTATTTCCTGCCTTAACTTCCTGTTTGCTTCTGCCAGCTCCGCTGTCCGTTCTTTGACCATTTCTTCAAGTTCGCTCTGGATCACCTTCCTTCCCTGATCCGCATCCTTCTTATTCAGGGCTATCTGGACGGCTGCATCTATCTGTTTTTCATTGAACGGTTTCATGATATAGCCCAGCGGTTTCGCTCTCTTTGCCCTCTCGATGACTTCTCCTTCGGAACGTCCGGTCAGAAACAGGACGGGGATATCCAGACTTGACCTTATTTCTTCTGCGGCTGTGATGCCATCTGTTTTTCCCGGCATGTCAATATCCATCAGGATCAGATCCGGCCTGAGTTTGGCCGCCATTTCTATCGCCTCATCACCTGAAAAGGTCGTTCCCACAACCTGGTAACCCCTTGAAAAGAGGAATTCCTCCAGTTCCGTAGTGATGGTAACGTCATCATCCACTATCATAATCTTCCGCATCACGCATAACCTCCATCAGCCGCGCTGCCCACCTCGCTCCATTGGTTTCCCGGCCAGTCGAAGAGGTGTTTCAACCGCTCCCAGAACTGCCCGCCCAGCAAACGGTTTTTTCCCTATTGAAAATATGGCAGATACTGTTCTCAAAAGGTCAGAACCTTATCCGCCGCTCTTGCCAGCTCGTACAAATCATCCATCCACCCGATAGGACATGTGCTTGATCCCTCCAGACCGTGGGATTTCAGACACACCCCTCAGACATAGAAATCGCCTTCAAATTTGTTGACCTGGCCCATTACGTCAAACGCTTCATTGCCGCTTTTTTCAAAAAGTACGCCTTTTCCGAGCATAAACACACTGATCTCGTCGCCCTTTTCAACACCCACATTGGCGAGTCGCATGGCGTTGTAAATGGTTTCACCATCATCGGTAGAAATAATAAAGAGCATGTTCATTTTATGTCTCCTTAAGGTTAAAGGTTCGTATCATTCCTTAGGACCTTTGCAAAACGCCCCATGGACCTCTTCTCCGGCAGGGGTTTTACTTGAATCGATCATCCGATCTCTTATCGGAGACGGCTTTTTTCCTTTGTTCAAGCCATCCGGTCCTGACGTTGGTTTGCGCATCAAATTCGGGGATGTAGGGCTTGATGTCGAGCAGTGGCGTGCCGTCAAGAATATCCACGTTCTCAACGTGAAGGACATTGTCTTCGATTCTGCGGAGACAAACCACGGATAACCCGATAGGATTTGGCCGTTTGGGGGCACGGGTCGCAAAAACACCACGGCGCTTTGAATCAAGAAAAGGAATGACTTCGAGATTGAAGCCCTGACTGCGATGGAACTGGTACAGCAGCATGATGTGTGAAAAACCATCCAGATCCTTGAGGCCGGGACGAAACTGCTTAAACACCTCAACAGTACCCATGATGCCTGCGGCCCCGGCAGGCTGAATCGGCATCCCCTCCGGATCTATGAATGGGGTGTGAATAATCCCTATGGGCTGGTATTCAATATTCATCTCATCATCACAGGGGTCAGCGTCCTGGCTGGTGTCGCCCTTCTTATTACCGACGGTAATCTGACGGGGCTCGGGCTCGGGGGAGCGGGGCAGAACCTGGTGACATCCAAACATTCGCCTTGCAGTCCAGACACACACAGCATCCTATCGTTTCGGTATTGACCAGAACGGATTTGTAATGCCCGCTTCCTGGAGGGTTGACATAAATTCAGGGGCATACTCCCGCATATGTGAAAAGTAGTCCGAGTCTAAGCGTCTGTGGAACATCCTGCCGGAAAAAAGCTTAAGCAGGTTCGGGAGTGAAATGATCCCGTCTTCAGTCGCCGGATCAAACTGCGCCCAGTTACGAAGGTGGTCTTCCGACCGGAAGAACGTCATGGTGCTTCAGGCATAGCCCGGGTCCTGCCCCCACTTCGCAAGGGGAAGGGCGACGTAACCGATCAGACCTTCCGGCTCGGCTTTCAGGAGATTCCCGTCACAGATCTCAATCCGGATCGGCTCACCGCAGTCCAGGCACGGGGTGTCTATCCGGACAACTTTCCCTGGAAAAAGCCAGCAGACCGCCAGCGATTCAAACGCTCACTGGGCAAACCATTTCTGATGACCCTCAATGGAGACTTCAAACTGGGTGGGGAGGTTGTTGAATGGTGCAAAAGAGGCAATGAAATCGGTGTTTGGGTACAGCCACCCGTGGATTCTCTTCGAGAATAAATCGTGAAGTGCCTTCCGGCCTTCCTCCATGGAAACGCCCAGTTCCTTTGCGATTTCCGTGTAGTGAGGCGCACGTCCGGTTCCCACCATCTGTTTCATGATAATGTGAAACGTTTTATCCAACCTGCTGGTTCCGCTCATGCCAATTACCTCCTTTTTGTTAATGTCAGAATGGCTTGAGCTGGCCTTTTGTGATCCGCTCGAGCAACTCTCGACGTTTGATTTTTCCAGAGGCCGTCTTTGGAAACACCTTTAGGGTCTCCATGGACTTGGGAATCTTATAGGCGGCCACTTTATCTCTGAGAAAGGCAACCATCTCTTCAAAATCAATTACCTCATCAGGTTTAGGGTGTATGAAGGCGTGTCCTGACCGGCCCCATTTCTCATCCGGCACACCGACAATGGCCGCTTCAAATATTTTGGGGTGGTTCAGGAGGACCCTTTCCACCTCAGCGGGATACACATTCTCACCGCCGCTGATATACATGTCCCCCATACGATCCACAGCATAGACAAAGCCGTCCTCATCGATTTTTCCCAAATCGCGGGTATGGAGCCAACCGTCCTTTATGGTTTTGCTGGTCTCCTCTGGCAGGTTCCAGTAGGATATCATCTGGATGGGTCCTTTGACAACGATTTCACCGATCTCTCCTGCCTTCACGGGTTCGCCCGCTTTATTGACAATCTGAATTTCACCGTGAAAAACAGGGAGACCCACTGCGCCCGCTTTTTCCCTGGCCATATCTTCCGGCACCCACAGTTCGATGGAGGTTTCTGTCTGGCCGAAAATCTGGCGAACCGGAAGACCTCTGTCCTGAGCCTCATGCATGAGTTCCGCGGAGATCGGTTCTCCTCCGATCACAACGGACCGGAGACTGGATAGGTCAAACGCTTCTGGCCGCGTCTCCTTCAGAAGGGTATTGAGCATGGTGGGAACCACCATGGCCTGGGTGACGCGCTCGGTTTCGATATCTTTCAGAAACGCTTCCGGGTCAAAACGGGACCTGAGGACAATTTTACCGCCCACATAGAGTGTGGGAACCGCCATGATGTTCAGGCCCCCCGAATGGAAAAGGGGGAGCGTCAGGAGCATGGTGTCTTTGGAGTGGAGATCAAAATAGATCTGGGCATTGAGGGTGTTGAAAAGGGTCTTCTTGTGAGACAGGAGTGCGCCTTTAGGGGTCCCGGTGGTCCCGGATGTGTACATGATCATCTGGGGACTGTCCCAGGTGACCGCATCCTCAGGGATTGACGGCTCAACTTCTGGTCTTTGGGCGATGAATGTTTCATAAAGCGGGAACCCGCTCTTGTTTTCAGAACCCCATCCCACATAGATCGGTCTCTTGGCGGTTACGAACGCCTCGCTTTTCTTTACTACATCAGATAGACTAACGTCAAAAAAGAGAAAATTCGGGCTACTGTCACCGATCTGATAGGCCAGTTCAACAGGGGCTAAACGGAAGTTCAAAGGGACGAAAATAAGCCCTGTCTTGGCACAGGCAAAGTAGACTTCAATAAATTCAGGACAGTTCCGGCTCAGAACCCCTACCCGGTCTCCTGTTTTGAGTCCCTTTTCCATCATGGCATGGCAGAGACGGTTCACCCGTTGGTTCAGTTCACTATAGGTGAGTGTCCGGTTATCAAACAAAATGGCGGGTCGATCCGGTGAGAAGAGCCTACGTTTAAACAGCCAGTCGCCGATGTTCATTTTAAAAGTGCCTCTCACTCCCTCAAAAGTTCCCGGGCGATGATCAGTTTCTGGATTTCAGAGGTCCCCCCTCCGATCTCAAGGAGCTTGGCATCCCTCATATAGCGCTCCACAGGATACTCCCGCATGTACCCGTAGCCGCCAAGGACCTGGATGGCATCCAGACCTGCCCGGGTCGCCATCTTGGAAGCGTAGTATTTGGCCATGGAGGCCTCTTTGGTCAGCTTAACCCCCTGATCTACGAGGGGGCACAGGGTATAGGTGTACTGACGGACCATATCAAGGCGGGTGGCCATTTCGGCCAGGAGGTTCTGTACTAATTGAAAAGAGGCGATCGGTCTACCGAATTGCTTCCTTTCCTTGGCGTATCTTACCGCTGTATCCAGGCAGGCGTGTCCGATCCCCAATCCGGTGCTGGCACCCAAGATCCGCTCCTCGTCCAAGATCTCGAACATGATCTGGAAGCCCTTTTCCGCTTCCCCAAGGATCTGATCGCCGGAGACCGTGACGTTGTCCATGAAAACCTCTCCGGTCGGGGAACAGCGCATCCCCATCTTGTCAAAAGGCTTTCCCGTGGAGAGTCCTTCCATTGACCGCTCCAGGATGAAGAGGGTGCCGCCGGTTGCACCTGTGGTGCCGTGTTTCCGG